>Ga0080064_1001991_pt2 | contig 33633 bp, 32 predicted proteins | sample Subgrocontami54m_FD_69260 | JGI IMG/M metagenome (GOLD analysis project Ga0080064, IMG submission 69260) | Subsurface groundwater microbial communities from S. Glens Falls, New York, USA - GMW46 contaminated, 5.4 m (SPADES assembly) (version 2) ...
AGAGCGGCGGGCCAGCACCTGCCGGCCCCGGACGATCCCCAACTTGACATCGGTCCCGCCGATGTCTACCCCGATCGCGGCCCTCATGATTCCGCCAGCACCGTTTTATTCCTCCCCATCTGCTTGGCTCGGTACATCGCCTGGTCCGCCTTCTCCACCAACTCCTCGGGCTCCGAAGTCTGCGCGGGGCACAGGGCCGCCCCCACCGAAACCGTCATGTGGATCTCCTCGTCATAAGCCCGGATCGGGGCCGACTCGATCGTCCGCCGGATCCGTTCGGCGATCTGGATCCCCAACTCCCGGTCCGCCGCCGGGAGCAGCACACTGAACTCTTCGCCCCCATACCGGCCGACGAGGTCCATCTCACGGACGGAACTGCGGATTAAGCCCGCCACTTCCCGCAGCACCACATCCCCCACCAGGTGGCCGTACGTGTCATTCACCTGCTTGAAGTGGTCCAGATCCACCATCAGGAAGGTCACCGGCGCCGATTGGCGGACCGCCCGCTCCACCTCCTCCCGAAGCCGTTCCTGGAACGTGCGGCGGACCAGCAGGCCGGTCAAGCCGTCATGCGTGGCTGATTCCTGGACTTGGCCGTAAAGAGCCACGCGCTGCAAACCCAGGGCCAGCTGGCCGCTGACGATCGCCCACCGGTCTCGGGAGGGAAAGTCGGTCCCCGCCAGCGGCATCGCCTGGATCAGCGCCTCCACGGAGACTTGGCCCCCCTCCACCAGGGCCTGGATCCTCTGAAGGTACCGGCTCCGCTCTTCCTCGCGCAGCATCGGCAGCCAGCGGCCAAGCGCCTCCTCCGTGATCTGCCGGGCCTGCTCCCAGTCCAGCGTGGATAGAAACCGCTTGGAGAGCTGGTACAGCTCTCCAATCTCCAGGATGGAAGCCTCCCGCTTCTGCAGGGAGATTTGGCGCGCCTCTTTCTCTTCTTCCTGGAGACGGACCTGGCGTTTGAGCTCTTCTTCCTCAGCAGTCAAACACCGGACCTTGGAGCGGAAAAAGAGGTCCCTGTTGAAGCAGAGCAGCGCAACACCGATGAAGGCGGTGACGGGCCCGGCCAGCCGCCACGCCGGCAAACCCTCCAGGATAAGCCAGACGCACAGCAGCAGACTGCAAGCAACCACCGGCCAGACCTCTCCCTTGCCCCAGAAGAGGCCGGCGGCCGCCACCGGCAACACGATCCCGCTCACCCAAGGCCCGCCGGCGAGCGGGTCGCGCATCGCCATCCCCACCGCGATGGCCCACACGATGAGCGTGCCGAGGCGGCTCACCCTTCGGCGCATACCCGGTTCCGCCCGCTGTGCTTCGCGTGGTAAAGCCGCCGGTCGGCCGCCTGGAGGAGTTTCTCCACGGTGTCCCCGTCCGCCGGGAAACCGGCCACGCCGATCGAAACGGTGATCCGGGCCATCTCCCGCCGCAGGTCCACCGGAGTCGCTTCGACCCGGACCCGGATCTGCTCCGCCCGGCGGAGCGCCTCTTCCCGCGAAGTGCCCGGATAAAGGCAGGCAAATTCCTCGCCTCCAAACCGGCCCGCCAGATCCCCGGGCCGGCGGACCTGCAGCAGCAGCGTGCCGATCTGGCGGAGCAGCTTGTCCCCGGCCGAATGGCCGAGGCTGTCATTGTAAACCTTGAACCGGTCGATGTCGATCAGCAGCACCGAGAGAGAGGCCCCCGCCTTTTGCGCCCGCGTCAGCTCGATTCCCATTTTCTTTTGGAAATGTTCCCGGACCGCCAGGCCGGTCAGGTCGTCGGTCACAGCCAGTTGGGCCATCCGGGTGTAGAGGTGGCTGTTCTCGATCCCGAGGGAGGCCAGGTCCCCCAGGATCCGGACCAATCTCAGGTCGTCCGGACCCACGCCGCGCGGCGCCGCCGATTCCAGGCGCAGGACGCCCAGGAAACGGTGCTCGGCGATGAGCGGCACCGCCAGCAGAGAGCCGAATGCCCGCCCGCTCTTCCGGGCGGCCGTCTCGGGAAAACGGAAATCCTTGCCGGCCTCCTCCACCAGCAGCGGCTGCCCCTGCCGCATGACCCATTGGTCGAACGCGTCCCCGTGTTTCTCCTTGATCGTCTCCGTCCCCGCCCGCCGCCACACCTCCCGCAGCTCCAGCTGGAGAGATTTCGGTTCCGCCAGGTAGAGCAGCACGTGGTCCGCCCCCTGCACCAGGTCTCCCGCGGCCCGCGCGATGGAATCGAGCAGATCGTCCAGCGTGAGCGACAGGTTGAACGCGTTGGCGATCTGCCGGAGCTGCTGGTAGCGCTTGAGTTTCTCCTCCATCGCGGACTCCAGCGCTTGGAACCGCTGGATCTCTTCCTGCCGGGTATTCCGCTGCTCTTCAAGGCGGCCGGCCCGCGACATCAGCACGCGCGAGGCCTCCTCGCGGAAGCTGAGCCCCCCGTAAACCAGCCCGCCGAACGCGAGGAACTGGACCGGCAGCCAGAGCAGGGTGGGCTCCCCCGCGCCCAAACCGATCAGGCCGGTGAGAGCCGCCGCCCACACGGTGACTCCCAGGCCCCAGATCGTCCCGTGCCAGCCGAAAGCAGCCAGGATCAGCAGAAAGGGGAGATGGCCCGCCCAAAAGAGGACCAGCCGGGGGAACAACGGGGTGGTGGAACCGAACGGAGCGGTGGCAACGAGAAGGAAGGTAAGCCCGGCCAGGCTGACCCAAAGTCCCGCCCGCCCGAAAACCGGGAGATTAAACGAGGGCCTCCTCGGAGGCAGGGTCAAAGAAATGCACCTTGGTCATGTCAAAGACGATGTCCATGTCCTGCCCGGCCCGGGGACGCTCGTGGCCGCCGACCCGCGCGGTCACGGGATGCGATCCCAGCAGCAGGTGCAGGTAGACCTCCGACCCGATCGGCTCGACCACCTCCACCGTGGCCGTGACCGTATTCTCCGGCGGCGCGTACTGCACGAACAGCTTGTCGTAGATGTCCTCGGGGCGGATCCCCAGCAGGATCTTCTTCCCCTCATAGGAACCCAGGCGAGGCACCGCCTCATCCGCCACCTTGACCTTGCGGGGCCCCTCCTCGAAAAACATCCGGCCGCCGCGGCGGGTGATCTTCCCTTCCAGGAAATTCATCGGCGGCGACCCGATGAAGCTGGCCACCATCTTGTTTTTGGGCTTGGCGTACAGCGTGGCCGGGTCGGCGATCTGCTGGATCACCCCCTGGTTCATGACGGCGATCCGGTTGCCCAGCGTCATCGCCTCCATCTGGTCATGCGTCACATAGACCATCGTGGACTGCAGGCGCAGGTGCAGCTTGTTGAGCTCCATGCGCATCTGCCCGCGCAGCTTGGCGTCCAGGTTGGAGAGGGGCTCGTCGAACAGGAAGACCAAGGGCTTCCTCACGATCGCGCGGCCCAGCGCCACGCGCTGCCGCTCGCCGCCGGAGAGCTCTTTCGGTTTCCGGTTAAGCAGCCGGGAGATGCTCAGGATCTCCGCCGCCTCGCGGACCCGGTTGCCGATCTCCCACTTCGGGTAGCCGCGCAGCGAGAGGCCGAAGGCCATGTTTTCGAAGACGGTCATGTGCGGGTAAAGGGCGTAGCTTTGGAACACCATCGCGATATCCCGGTCTTTCGCCGGGACATGGTTGACCAGCCGGTCCCCGATGAAGATCTTCCCGGAGGTGGCCTCCTCCAGCCCGGCGATCATCCGCAGCGTGGTGGATTTCCCGCAGCCGGAGGGGCCCACGAGCACCATGAACTCCTTGGACTCAACCCCCAATGAAACCCGGTCCACCGCCTTGACCGACCCGGGCTCGTACACCTTGCTGACCTCTTCCAGCTTCACCTGTGACATAGCCGAGTATTATACCCCCTGCATGTAGCTGATCAGCTGCGCGATTGTGGATTTGAGCTGCTTGCGGTGCACCACCTTATCAATCTGGCCGTGCTCCAGCAGGAACTCCGACCGCTGGAACCCTTCCGGCAGCCGCTGCCGGATCGTCTGCTCGATCACGCGCGGCCCCGTGAACCCCAGCAGCGCGCGCGGCTCGGCGATCACGATGTCGCCCAGACTCGCGTAGCTGGCCATCACGCCGGCCATCGTGGGGTCGGTCAGCACCGAGATGAACGACAGCCCCGCGTCGTGGTGGGCCGCCAGGGCCACCGAGGTTTTCGACATCTGCATCAGCGAGAAGAGCCCCTCGTACATGCGGGCCCCGCCCCCCGATCCCGAGACGATCACCAGCGGCAGCCGGCCGCGGATCGAACGTTCCACGGCCCGGGTGATCTTCTCCCCCACCACGGAGCCCATCGAGCCCATGATGAACCGGGAGTCGGTCACCGTCAGGCAGATGCGCTTGCCCTCCAGCTTTCCCTCGCCGGAGATCGCCGCCTCGTGCATGCCGGTGGCCGCCTGGTCCAGCTGCACCTTCTCGGCGTAGGTCTTCGGCCCCTTGAACTTGAGCGGGTCCATCGAGCGCAGGCCGCCGTCGAACTCCTGGAAGGTCCCGCTGTCGGTGAGCTGCTGGATCCGCTCGTGCGCGGTCAGCGTGAAGTGGTACTGGCACTTCGGGCAGACCTTCAGGTTCTCCTCCAGCGCCTTGTTGTAGATGATCTCGCCGCACTCGTCGCACTTGGTCCAGAGGCCTTCCGGGATATCCCGTTTCTTGACCTTGACCATCGTGTATTTGGGCCGGCCGAAAATAGCCATTATGGCCTGAACTCGTAGGCGACAAGCCCTGAAACCAGCTTCGGGTAAAAGTAGGTTGTCTTGCGCGGCATCCGGCGCCCGGCCAGGGCCCGCGCCAGCACCTCTTTGAGCCGCGGCGGCGGCATGGCCACAAGGGCCTGGGCTTGGCCGGACCGGAGCTGCTCACAGGCCCCTTCCAGATCCTGCGTGTAGGAGACCTTCACCTCTCCGCCGCGAGGCCTCTCGCTGATCCCCGGCTGCAGCCAATCAATCTGCAGCCGGGCAGGCGGCCTGACCTTCACCACCCGGTGGGTCGGCAGCAGACCCGGCTCCTCGGCGCCGGCCGCGCTCAGATAAAACATCACGAAGTTGTAGGAAGCATCGGGGCCCTGCGCGCGGTTCCGCTTGCGGCACCGGGCGCTGTAGGCGCGCGCCGCCGCGAAGCGATGGTGGCCATCGGCGATCACCAGATCCTTCGAGCGCACCGCCCGCTGGAGCTTTCGGATCCAGCCGGAGTCGGTCACCCGCCAGAGCCGGTGGCCCACCCCCTGGAATTCGAACGAGGCGGCCGGCTTCCGGCCCCGGCAGGCCTGCTCCACCACGCGCCGGTATTCTCCCCGCTCATCCGGCACCAACCCGAAGATCGGATCGAGCGACGCGTTGACCCGTTCCATCAGCCGCAGGCGATCCTCCTTCGGCCCGCCAAAGATCCGCTCATGCGGATAAACCTTGGAATCCAGGCGGACCAGCGCGATCACCCCCAGCCGTTTGTGGGTCTTTCCTTTCAGCCGGTACTCTTGCTCGTAGGGATAAATCCCGGGCTCCTCGTCCCGCTTCAAGACCCCTTCCCGGGTCCAGCGAACCAGACTCGACTTCGCCTCAGCGTAGGGATCGCGCGACTTGCCGAAGACCACCCGGATGAAGTTTTTAGGATGGGCGCGGTAGTAGGAGAGGCGGCCTTCGGGGGAGATCACGTCATAAGGAGGGGTCACCACGCGGGAGAGTGAACCGGTCTTCTTTGAATCGTACCGCAGCGCTTTAAACGGCTCGATGGCTGGCACTAAGAGGATTTTTTCGGCTTGGCCGGCTTCTCGGAGCACGGTCCGGAGCATGCTTTCGGTTCCCCGGAACATGATTTGGACTCCTCGGAGGCCTGCTTCTTGTAGCCGGAGGAGCGGTAATCGGTGGTGTAGAAACCGCTTCCCTTGAAGAGCAGCCCGACGCCGCCGGAGATGAGCCGCCGGGCCGGCTTCTTGCACTTCGGGCAGGCCGCCACCGGCTTGGAGGTCATGGGTTGGGACCGCTCAAAGCGGTGATGGCAGGACCTGCATTCGTATTCGTAAGTGGGCATGTCAGGTTCTCGTAAAAGAGCTATTATCTCCGTCTTGCCCGAATTGTTCAAGCAGCCGTTTCTGGGCCGGCGTCAGGCGGGCCGGGATCTTCACCGCCACCCGCAGCATCAGGTCCCCCTTGCCTCCCCGCAGGTGCGGCAGGCCCCGCCCCCGCAGCCGGAACACCTGCCCCGGCTGGGTGCCGGGCGGGATCTTCATCGTCACCGACTCCCCCGTGATCGTCGGCACCTTGAGCTCGCAACCCAAGGCCGCCTGGACCATGGTGGCCGGCATCTCGCAGAGCAGGTCGGCCTCATGCCGCTCAAAAAAAGGATGCGGCTTCACCTGGATCAGCACATACAGGTCCCCGCGCGGCCCGCCCCGGACCCCCGCCTCCCCTTCGCCGGAGAGCCGGAGCCGCATGCCGGACTCCACTCCGGCGGGGACCTTCACGGTCACGTGCCGCTCCAAGCGGACCCTCCCCTCGCCGCGGCAAGAGGGGCAGACCTCCTTGACCATGCTGCCTTCCCCACCGCAGCGGCGGCAGGTGGAGGCCATCGTGAAGATCCCCTGGGAAAACCGAACCTGGCCGGCCCCCTTGCAGTCCGGACAGTTGATCCGGGCGGCCCCATCCTTGCTGCCTTGCCCCCGGCAAGCGACGCATTCTTCCCGCCGCGGGAAGGTCACCGGGATCTCTTTGCCCTTAGCGACGTCGGCCAGCTCCAGCTGCAGCAGGTATTCCATATCGGCGCCGGGGCGCGCCCCTCCGGCGCCCCGCCGGCCACCGCGACCGCCGCCGAACCCACCCAACCCCATCGAAGCAAACAGCTCCTCCAGCCCGCCGCCTCCAAAGATGTCGCTGATATCCTGGAAGTGGGTGAAGTCCTCCTCAAATCGGAAGTTGCCGTGCCGGAAGGCCCCTTCCACGCCGCCGTGGCCGTACTGGTCGTAGGCGGAGCGCTTCTGGGGGTCGCTCAAGACCTCGTAGGCCTCGGAGATCTCTTTGAACTTCTCCTCGGCCTCTTTCTTGTTGGAGGGGTTCCGGTCGGGGTGATGCTTCAGGGCGAGCCGGCGGAAGGCCTGCTTGACCTCATCCGCCGACGCCCCCTTTTGAAGCCCCAGGACCTCATAGTAATCCCGTTTAGCCACAGGCATTTATTTCTTGTCGTCGTCCACCTTGAACTCGGCGTCAATGACCCCCTCACCCTTCTTGGCGTCGCCGTCCGCCGGCTGTTCCGCGTGGCCGTTGCCTGCCTCCTGCTTACCGCCTTCTGCTTTCTGCTCTTTCGCGGCCGAGGCCTTGTAAACCTCCTCCGCCAGCTTGTGGGAGACCTGCGTCAGCTCCTCCATCCCCTTCTTGATGGCGGCGGCATCGGTCCCCTTGAGCGCCTCCTTCAAAACCTTGAGCTTCTCCTCCACCTTGGCCCGGTCGTCGGCCGAGACCTTGTCGCCGTACTCCTTGAGAGATCTCTCGGTGCTGTAGGCCAGCGAGTCGGCCTGGTTCTTCAGCTCCACCTCTTCCTTCTTCTTGGCGTCGGCCGAGGCGAAGATCTCCGCATCCTTAATCATCTTGTCGATCTCTTGCTTGTCCAGCTTGTGCGGCGCGGTGATCCGGATGGACTGCTCCTTGCCGGTCCCCCGGTCTTTCGCCGAGACGTGCACGATGCCGTCGGCGTCGATATCAAACGTCACCTCGATCTGCGGCACGCCGCGCGGCGCGGGCGGGAGCCCCACCAGGTCGAACCGCCCCAGCTCTGTGTTGTCGTTGGCCATCGGCCGCTCCCCCTGGAGCACCCGGATGGTGACCGCCGGCTGGTTCTCCTCCGCCGTCGAGAAGACCTGAGATTTCTTGGTCGGGATCGTGGTGTTGCGCTCGATCAGCTTCGTGGAAACGCCGCCCAGCGTCTCGATGCCCAGCGACAGCGGCGTCACGTCGAGCAGCTGGATGTCCTTGATCTCCCCCTTGAGCGCGGCCGCCTGGATCGCCGCCCCCATGGCGACGCATTCCATCGGGTCAATGCCCCGCGCCACCTTCTTCGTCCCGACGATATCCTCCACGAACTTCTGGACGATCGGCATCCGGGTCGGCCCGCCGACCAGGATCACCTTGTGGACGTCCTCGGGTTTCAGTTTGGCGTCGGCCAGCGCCTGCTCCATCGGGTGCCGGCACCGGTCAATCAGCGGACGGATCAGCTCCTCCAGCTTGGCCCGCGTGATCGTCATCGTCAGGTGCTTCGGGCCGTTGGCGTCCGCCGTGATGAACGGCAGGTTCAAGTCGGTCTGCAGCACGTTAGAGAGCTCGATCTTCGCCTTCTCGGCCGCCTCCCGCACCCGCTGCGTGGCCATCTTGTCGTTGCGGAAATCAATGCCGCTCTCCTTCTTGAACTCGCCGGCGATGTGGTCTATCAGCGCCTGGTCCATGTCGGTGCCGCCCAGCTGCGTATCGCCGCTGGTGGAAAGCACCTCGAACCCGGAGGTCTTCTCCTCCTTGACGTAGTACATCTCCATGACCGTCACATCGAGCGTGCCGCCGCCTAAGTCGAAGACCAGGATTTTCTGCTCCTGCTCCGCCTTGTCAATGCCGTACGCGAGACAGGCCGCCGTCGGCTCGTTGATGATCCGCAGCACCTTGAGCCCCGCGATCTCACCGGCATCCTTGGTCGCCTGCCGCTGGTTGTCGTTGAAGTAAGCCGGCACCGTGATGACCGCCTCATCCACCTTGTCGTTGAGAAACGCCTCGGCATCCTGCTTAATCTTCTGCAGGATGAAGGAGGAGATCTGTTGCGGCGTGAACTCCTTGCCGTGTAGCCGGAACAAATGGTCGGTGCCCATCTTCCGTTTGGCCGCCTGGACGGTCCCCTCGGGGTTCACGGCCGCCTGCCGGCGGGCCGGCTCCCCCACCAGCTTCTGCCCGTCTTTCGTGATCGCCACGTAGGAGGGAAAGGCCTTCCCCCCGACCGTCATCCCCTCCGCGGAGGGGATGATCGCCGGCCGGCCCCCTTCAACCACAGCGGCCGCCGAGTTGGAAGTCCCCAGGTCAATTCCGATCGCTCGTGCCATTTCAAGATCCTCCTTCTGCTCGCTGCTTCGATACCTTCACCACGGCGGTGCGCAGCACCTTTCCGTTCATCTGGTAGCCCTTGCGCAGCTCCTCGAGGACCGTCGCCTCGGGGACCGCGTCATTCGTCTCATGCGCGACCGCCTCATGCAATAACGGATCGAACGGTTTCCCGACCGCCTCGATCGGCGCGATGCCGTACGACTTCAAAAAATCATGCAAGCGCCGGCTAATCATCTCGACGCCGGCAATCAACTGGTTCGGGTCGCGCGTTTCCGCCGACAGGGCCCGCTGGAAATCGTCGTGGATCTCCAGCAGCTCCCGCAGCAGATCGGCGTTGGCCCGCTCCTGCACCTGGGCCTGCTCCTGGCGCCACCGCCGGCGGGCGTTCTCAAAATCGGCCTGCAACCGCAGCAGTTGGTCCTTCAGCCGCGCCACCTCCGGCGCCGGCGCTTCCGACTGCGGTTCCAGCGGTTTTCCCGAGGGGAGAGCCGCCTGCTCTTCCATTCTAGCGCCCCTCCTGAAACGCCCGGCTCACCGCCTGGGCCATCCGGCCCACGATGACCGTCACGCGGGGGTAATTCATTCGGGTGGGTCCCAGCACACCGACGGTTCCCATGACCCCGCCCCGCAAATGATACGGGGCGCCCGCGATCGTGCAGTCGGTCAGCGAGGTGCCCCGGTTCTCGGAACCGATGTGCAGCTTCACCTCTTCGGCGGCCAGGTCCCGCATCAGGATCTGCACCAGCTCCTTGTTTTCCAGGCCCCGCATCAGCCGGCGGGTCTTCTCCGCTTCCTGGAACTCCGGCGCCTCCAGCAGCCAACTGGTCCCTTCCAAAATCACCGAGGCCTCCTCTTGGAAGAGGGAGTTGAGAGCCGCGAAGTCCATGGCTTTGCTCCAATGCTCGGCCGCGCGATCCAGCTGCGCCTGCGCCTGGAACAGGGACAGGCCGGCCAGCTCTTCATTCAAGAAGGCCGCCAACTGTTCGAGCTCCTGAGCTTCCAGCTCCGCCTCCAAGGCCATCCTCGCGTGGCGCACCATCCCCTCGCTGGAGATGAGGACTCCCACCACCACCTTGGGATCCACCGAAATCAGCTCCAGGTGCCGAAAGGAGCCGTGCCCAATCTGCGGCACCAGCGCCACCCCCGCCTCCTGGGTCAAAGCGGAGAGCACCTGCGCCGCTTCCTGGAGCACCACCGCCGGGTCTTCCCCTTTCATTCCGGCGACCGATTGGATCGCCTCTTCCTCCGGGATCTCCAGCCGTCCCCGTTTCATCAGCAGATCCACGTAGTAGCGATATCCATAATCGGTCGGGATCCTCCCGGCGGAGGTATGCGGATGAGTGATCAGCCCCTCCTCTTCCAACTCCGCCATCACATTCCGGACCGTCGCGGAGCTGACGCCCAGCGGATAACGCTCCAAGAGGACCTCGGAACCGACAGGGCTCTCCGTCTCAGCGTAGGAGAGAATCACCGCCTCCAGAATCCGATGTTTTCTGTTTTTACTATCTATCCTGCTCATATTGTTTGATTTAGCACTCAAATAGATAGAGTGCTAACACTTCTAGTTTAGCACATAGAAAAGGGATGTCAAGAAAATGGAAGGAGGTAGCCGGCTGTCTTTAGTTGCCCATACAAAGAGACCGGCACCCGGGCCCTCACCTGGGTCCCCTTCACCTGGTCTCTGCGCTCCAACACCGCCCCTTCCCGATAAATCCGGCTCAGCCAAGCCTCCTCTCCCCTCGGGATCCGGACCAGCGCTTCCCGCTGCATCTTCCCGAGATGGGCCAGCAGGCGGTCCTTGAGATGAGGCAGCCCGTCACCCGTCCGAGCCGAGAGGAGGACCCCTTCCGGGTAGTCCCGCTGCAGCCGCTCTTTATCCCCCGGCTGCAGTTGGTCGGTTTTATTAAGGACCCGCAGCATGGGCCGGGAATCCCCCCCGATCTCCTGGAGCACCTCGTGGACCGCCGCCTCTTTTTCCTTCAGCAATGGGCTGGAAGCGTCCATGACGTGGATCAGCAGCGGGGCTTGCGCCGCCTCCTGCAGCGTGGCTCGGAAGGCCTCGATTAAATGGTGGGGCAGCCGGTGCAGGAAACCAACCGTGTCGGTCAGAAGGATCCCCTGTCCGTCCGGCAGCGGCAGGCGGCGGGTCAGCGGGTCGAGCGTGGTGAAAAGGGAATCCTCCGAACGGGCCCCCGCGCCGGTTAAGGCGTTGAGCAACGTGCTCTTCCCGGCATTGGTGTAGCCGATGAGCACCGCCGAGGGCACCTCTTCCGAACGACGCTTCTCCCGGGCCGTCTCGCGGCGCCGGCGGATCTGCTCCAGCTCCCTCGCCAGCCGGCTGATCCGCAGGCGGATCCGGCGGCGGTCCATCTCCAACTTCTGCTCGCCGGGTCCCCGCGTGCCGATGCCGCCCCCGAGCCGGGAGAGCAGGATCCCCTTCCCGGCCAGCCGGGGCAGCAGATACCGCAACTGCGCCAGCTCCACCTGCACCTTGCCCTCATTGGAATGGGCGCGGCGGGCGAAGATGTCCAGGATCAGCTGAGTCCGGTCAATCACCTTGAGGCCGATCTCGTCCTCCAGGTTGTTCTGCTGCGCGAAGCTCAGATCGGCGCCGAAGATCACCACGTTGGCCCGCGCCACCGCGGCGCAATCCCGGATCCGTTGGGCCTGCCCGCTGCCGACCAGATGGGAGGGAGAGGGGCGGTCCCGCTCCAGCAAGAGCTCTTCCGACGCATCCAACCCGCTGGAAAGGGCAAGCTCCTTGAGCTCCGCCTGGATTTCAGAACCGGGCCAGGGATCCCGGTGCGAGAGGGCTTTGAAGCGGATGGTGACGAGGAGGGCCCGTTCCAACGGCGGGGTCAGGCGGCCTGCGCCTTGGCGAGGATCTCCCGCGCCACGGCGGCCGGGTCGGACTGGGCCGCGGTCCATTCGACGCCGGCCTCATGCCGGAACCAGGAAAGCTGCCGTTTGGCGTAGCGCCGCGTGTTCCGGTGGATCAGCTCCCGGGTTGAGGCCCAATCGGCGCGGCCCTCAAAGTGGGCGAAGAGCTCCCGGTAGCCGAGCGCCTCCCGGGCGGTCCGGCTCAAGGGGCGTTCCGCGAGAGCCCTGGCCTCTTCGATCCACCCGCCGGCCAGCCAGCCGTCAATCCGTTGCTCGATCTTCCCGTACAGCCGCTGCCGGTCACAGTCCAGGCCGATCATCCTCCAATCCTCCCGCGGGGGAATCTCCTGGTCCTGATGCCAACGGGTCAGCGGCCGCCCCGTCACCTCGAAGACCTCGAGCGCCCGGGCCACGCGTCGCACATCGCTGGGATGGATCCGCCGGGCGGCGGCCGGGTCCACCTCCGCCAGCCGCGTGTGCAGAGCGGCGGCCCCTTCTCTTGACGCCTGCTCCAGCAACCGGGCGCGGACTTCAGGGTCCCTGCCCGGCGCTTCGCAGATCCCCTGCCGGAGCACCCGCAGGTAGAGGCCGCACCCGGCGGTCAGAACCGCCCAGCGTCCCCGGCGTCGGATTTCTTCGATCACCGGAGAGACCGCTTCCGCATAACGGACGGCATCAAACTCCTCTTCCGGATCGGCCAGATCCATCCCATGGTGCGGGACTCCCCGGCGCGTCTCTTCGGACGGCTTGCCGGTGCCGATCTCCATCCCCCGGTAAACCTGCATCGAGTCCACCGCCACGATCTCGGCCGGGATCTCCCCGGCAAGCGCCAGCGCCGTCTCCGACTTGCCGATGCCGGTCGGCCCGGCCAGCACAAGGACACCGCCGGCCTGCATCAGGGGAAGATTCTCCCCGGGAACCCTTCCTGCCTGAGCCGTTTCAGTTCCCCCTCCGCTTCAGCCCGGGAATTAAACCGCCCGACCCGGACCCGGTAGAAGGTCTTCCCCTGCATCACCCCCTCGCTGACTTCCGATTCATAACCCCGCTTCTTCAGCTCACCGGAGAGCCGCCGCGCGTTCTGTTCCGAGGAAAAAGCCCCCACCTGCACGCAGTAGTAAAAAGTCCATTGCTGAAGAACCTCCTGGGCCTGCGGCCGCCAAGGGCTCACGGGATACCGCGAAATCAAACGCTCCAGCGCCAGGCGGCCCTCCTCCAAATGGTCCAGCTGCAGCGCGCAGACTCCCCACAGGTACAGCGTCGCGTCATCCAGCGGACGGCCTTGGGTCTCCCTCTGCCGGATTTCCCGGACCACCCCGTTGTAATCCCCGCGAAGGAAAGCCGCCTGCAGCGACGCCAGCTCCTCCGCCGCAAAGACGGGTAAAGGGTGAAGGGTCAAGGGTGAAAGAAAAGGGATGATCAAAAAAATGATTTTCACCTTCACCCTACACCCTCGACCCTTCACCATCAAATCCGCTCCCCCATGAAGCTGTGCCCCCGCACGCTCTTCACTTGGATCTTCACCAACTCTCCCGCATTCTCCCCGTTCGGCTCAAAGTAGGCCTTCCGGTTGGTCCGCGTGCGGCCCATCCCCGGCTCCTCCACCAAGATCTCCACGGTTTCACCGACACGGCGATCCCCCTCTTCCCGGGAGATCCTCTCCTGCAGCGCCAGCAGCCGTTGCAGCCGGCGGCCCTTCACCTGGGCCGGCACATCGTCCTCCCATCGGGATGCCGCCGCGAACGGCCGCGGCGAGTAGGTGAAGATGAACGCCGCATCGAACCGGGCGGCCTCCACCAATCGTAGCGTGGCCTCGAAATCTTCCTCGGTCTCACCGGGGAACCCGGCAATCAGGTCGGTCGTCACCGCGACCCCCGGCACGCGCGCCCGCAACAGTTCCAATTTCCTCAGATATTCTTCGGCGGTATAGCCGCGCCGCATCCGCTCCAAGACTTGGTCCGAACCGGACTGCACCGGCAGGTGCAGGTGCTCGCACACCTTCGGCAGCTCTTTCATGGCATCGAACAGATCTTCCACCGCGTCCCACGGATGGGAAGTGATGAACCGCACCCGTTCGATGCCGGGCACCTCATTCACTTCGGCCAACAACTGGGGAAATGTAACGCCAGCCCGTTCGTGCTGAGCCTGTCGAAGCACGAGCGGTTCCCCGCTCATCCGCCTTCCGTAGGAGTTGACGTTCTGCCCCAACAGCATCACCTCCCGGAAACCTTCGCCCGCCAGCTTCCGGACCTCCCCGATCACCTGCTCCGGCGGCCGGCTCACCTCCGGCCCCCGCGTGTAAGGCACCACGCAGTAACTGCAGACCTTGTCGCACCCTTCCATGATCGTCACCAAGGCGCTGATTTTCCCCGTGTGATAGGAGATCGTCTGGAATTCGCTCCGCCGTTTTTCCTGGATGGCCTGCATCGGTTTGCGTTCTTCGTAAATAGACTCAATCAGCTCCGGCACCTCATAGAGCTGCGCCGGACCGGAGATAAAATCCACATGCGGCATCCGCTTAAAGATCTTCTTGTTCTGCGCCTTCGCCATGCAGCCCATCACGCCGATGATCAGCTCCGGCCGCCGCTGCTTCATCTCCCGCAGCGCCCCGACATTCGACCAGACCCGATCCTCGGCATGCTCCCGGATCGAGCAGGTGTTGAAAAGGATCACGTCGGCCTTCTCCTCCGAATCGGTCAGGGCGTACCCCTTCTGAAGCAGCAACCCGGTCACCTCCTCCGAGTCCCGCACATTCATCTGGCAGCCGTAGGTCTCAACGAAAAGTTTTTTCATACGCGGGTGATCACCTCGCCGGCCTCGTACCGGACCTTGGCCAGCCGGGCGGACTTGTCCTCCTCCGCCCGGTAGCCGGCGGCCGCGGAGGCCAGCGTGTGATAGCCCTGGGGGCCCAGTCCCAGGATCCGGTCATAGGCGTCCGGCTCGATCCCCTCCATCGGACAGGTGTCGATGCCCAGCATCGCGGCGGCGGTCATGAACACCCCGAGCGCGATGTAGAGCTGGCAGGCCGACCAGGCATTGATGTCGAACCCCTTCCCGGCCTGGGCCACAAAATCCGACATCATCCGCCGGTAGCGGCTCAGCGACTCCGAGCTCACCTCCCGCACCTGGGCGACGCGCCGGATAAAACGCTCCACATCCTCGGCGCTCAGGTCCTTCTTGATCGCGAAGACCACCAGGTGGGACGCCTCCACCACCTGGGCCTGATCCTGGGAGGCCGCCCGAAGCCGCTCACGCACGCGCGGATCATTGACCACAATGAAACGCCACGGCTGCAGGCCGAAAGAGGAGGGGCTCAGCACCAGGGCGGCTTCCAGCGCCTGCCATTGGACGTCCGGGATCTTCCGTAAGGGGTTGAACTTCTTGGTGGCGTAGCGCCATTTCAATCTCTCCACCAGGACATCGGGCGGCAGGGATTCCACGGAGATCAGGCGCGGGGCTTCCGGGCGCGGAATCGGATCACGAACCGGCGCTGGTTGTTGGCTTCATTCGAGATTCCATTCCTTCCGGTTGCGCTGGAACCAGAGCGTCGTGCGCTTCACCCCCTCATCAAACGGGACCTGAACCTTGAAGCCGAGTTGCCGCTTGGCTTGCCGGATATCCGCCCAGGTGTGCAGGACGTCCCCTTGCCGTTTCGGGCCGAACTTCGGCTGGATGGAAACCCCCAGGATCTTCCGGATCAACCGCGCCAGCTCGAGCACCGAATGCCGCTTGCCGCTGGCGATGTTGAACACCTCCCCTACCCCTTGGCGGGTCGCAGCGGCCCGGAGATTCGCGTGGACCACATTCGCCACATAGGTGAAATCCCGCGTCTGTTTGCCGTCGCCGTGGATCGGGGGGGGCTCTCCGGCCAGCAGAGAGGTGATAAACTTCGGCACCGCCACCGCGTACTTGTTCTCCAGCGATTGCCGCGGCCCGAAGACGTTGAAGTAACGCAGGCCGACCGTCTCCAGGCCGTACAGCCGCGTGAACATCTGGCAATAAATCTCCATCGCCAGCTTCGACGCGGCGTAGGGGGACTGCGGCTTGGGCAGGATCCGCTCGCTCTGGGGCAGCGGCGTGTGGTCCCCGTAGACGGAACTGGAGGAGGCGTAGACGACCCGCCGCACGCCGGCCTCTTTCGACAAACGGAGGAGATGGAATGCGGCGGTCACGTTGACATCGTGGTAGGCGTCCGGGTCATCCACCGATTTCGGGACCGAGCGCAGCGCGGCCTGGTGGAAAACCACCTCCACCCCCTTGACGGCCCGGCACAGCGCCTTTTCATTCCGGATATCCCCCCGGATAAACTCCACCTTGCCCGCGATTCCCTTGAGGTTCTTGAGGGAGCCGGCCGACAGGTTGTCCACGATCCGGACCCGGTCGCCCCTTTGAACCAGGGCTTCGGCCAAATGGGACCCGATGAAACCCGCTCCGCCGGTGACCAACGTCTTCATCATTTCCTCATTCTAGCGCACGCTTTCCGGCTTGCGCCGGAGGAAAAGGTGGGTGGAGGTGCCGTAAAAGGATTCGGCGCATTCCATCAGGGTCTCGGAAAGGGTCGGATGCGGGTGGACCGTCTCGGCCAGATCGCGGGCGGTCGCCCCCATCTCCACGGCCAGCGCCCCCTCGCTGATCAGCTCCCCGGCGCCGTGGCCCACGATGCCGACCCCCAGCAGGCGCTCCGATCCGGGCTCCAGGATGAGCTTCGTCAAACCATCCTGCCGGTCCAGCGTGATGGCCCGCCCTGAAGCGGCCCACGGGAAACGGGCCACCTCCACCGGGATTTTCTTCGCCGCGGCGGCCGATTCGGTGAGACCTACCCACGCCACCTCCGGATCGGTGAAGACCACCGCCGGGATGACCGCTTCCTTCGAGGAGACGTTCTCCCCCGTCAGGGCTTCCACGGCCACGCGCGCCTCCTTGGAGGCCTTGTGGGCCAGCATGGCGCCGCCGACCACGTCGCCGATCGCGTAGATCGAGGGGTCCGCCGTCTGCTGCTTCTCGCTGACCTGAACAAATCCCTTGCCGTCCCGCGCCACCTTCGTGTTCTCCAGTCCCAGGTCTTCGCAGTTGGGGGAGCGCCCGATGGAAACCAGCACCCGGTCGTACAGCTCTTCCCTTTTCTGGCCGGCCATCTCCATCACCACCTTGATCTGCTTGGCCACCGTGGACATCTTCGAGACCTTCACGTTGAGCCGCACTTCCTTGAACGCCTGCTGGGCGTACTGCTGGACCGGCCGGACCAGGTCCGGATCCATGCCGGAGAGCAGCGCACCGGTCGCCTCCACCAGGACCACCTTGCTTCCGAGCGTGGCGTAGACGGTGCCCAGCTCCAGGCCGATGTAGCCGCCGCCGACCACCAGCAGCTCCCGCGGGATCTCCTCCAGGGCCAGGGCCTCGGTCGAAGTCATCACCCTCGGGTTCCCCAGGTCGAACGCGGCCGGCAGCGCCGGCTTGGATCCCACCGCCAGGATCGCCGCACCGAACCGGATAAATTTCTGTCCTTGCTCGGTCTCGACCCGCAGCGTCCGGGAATCCTCAAAGTAGCCGCGGCCCTGCAGCACCTCAACGCCGCGCCTCTGCGCGAGCGTCCGGATGCCGCCCCCGAGCTTCTCCAGGATGCCCTCTTTCCATGCCCGCAACTGGGCCAGATCAATCTCCGGCTCCGGGAACCGGATCCCCCTCTTGGCGGAATCGCGCGACTCCCGGACCAGCTCCGTCGCGTGGAGCAGCGCCTTCGAGGGGATGCAGCCGGCATTGAGGCAGACGCCCCCCAACCGCTTCTCCTGCTCAACCAGGATCACCTTCTTTCCGAGGTCGGACGCGTAAAAGGCGGCCGCGTACCCGCCGGGGCCGGCCCCCAGAACAACCAGATCCGTTTCCAGCAGGGCGCCCGGGCTCATCGCTTCACTTCCGCTTCCGGGAAATTCTCCAGCCCCTCTACGAGCTCCTTCGTGAAGCGGGCCGCGTCGGCTCCGTCGAGCACCCGGTGGTCGAACGAGACCGCCAGCGGCAGCATCTCTTTGCCTTCCCTTTTCTTCGACCGGCCGACGCCGAGGATCGCCACCTCCGGCCGGTGAATGATCGGCGTGAAATGCCCCCCGCCGATGCCGCCCTGGTTGGAGACCGTGAAGGTGCCCCCCTGCAGATCCTCGGCGGTCAGCTTGCGGGAACGGGCTTTTTCCGCCAGCTCCTGAAGGAGGCGGGAGATCTGCCGGAGCGATTTCTTGTCGGCGTCCCGCAGCACCGGGACGATCAGCCCTTGCTCGGTGTCCACGGCGATCCCGATATGGACGTACTTTTTCAGGACGATCTCGCGGGAGGCCTCATCCAAGCTGGAGTTGAAACGCAGATGTTTCGTCAGGAGCTGCGCGAGAACCCGGATCACGAAACCGGTCAGCGTCAGCTTCAGCCCTTCCTTTTCGTAAGAAGAGCCCTCTTTGCGGATCAGCTCCTGGAGCGGGGCGACATCCGCTTCATCGAACAGCGTGACGTGCGGGATGTTCTTCCAGGAATCCTCCATCGCCCGGGCGATCGCCTGCCTCATCGGCGTGAACGGCTCCCGGGTGACCGATCCCCATTTTGTGAAATCGATCTTGGGAGCCGGGGCGGCCCCTTTCTGCAGATGCTCCAGGTGGCGCCGGACATCCTCCGGCGTGATCCGGCCGCCGTTGCCGCTGCCCGGGACCTTGGAAAGGTCCACCCCCAATTCCCGGGCCATCTTCCGGATGGAAGGAGAAGCCGGCGGAGGGAAACCTGAGAGCCCCTCACCCTGCACCCTCTCCCCCCTCACCCTACCCTCTCCCCCTTCAGGGGGAGAGGACAAAGGTGAGGGGGCGGGGTGAGGGGAAGAAGGCGAAACAACGGCTACGTGTCCCGCCGACCCACCCCCCTCTTCCGACAGCGTCACCAGCAGTTGGCCGACCGAGACAGTGTCCCCGGGCTTGACGTGGATCTGGGAGATGGTGCCGGCCGACGTCGCCGGGATCGGCGCCACCGCCTTCTGGTTCTCCACCTCCAACACCGTCTGGTCCTTTTGGACCTTGTCCCCGGCGGAAACCAGGATGTTCGCGACGGTGCCGGAATCAGCCCCTTCGGCCAACTGCGGAAGCCGGATCTCCATCAAAGCGCCACCCGCGGGTAGACCTTCTCGGGATCCACCTTGAGATCCCGGATCGCACCGGCCACCTCGTCCGGCTTGACCTGCCCTTTCAACTGAAGGGAATGAAGGGTGGCGATCACGATGGACTCGGCATCCACCTCGAAGAACCGGCGCAGGGCGGCCCGGGTGTCGCTGCGGCCAAAACCGTCGGTCCCCAGGGCCGTCAGACCGCCCGGCACCCAGGGGGCGATCATCTCGGGGAGAGTTTTCATGTAGTCCGAGACGGCAACGAAGACCCCCTGCTCTTTTTCCAGCAGTGACTCCACATAGGACCGGCGGGGCGGCTCCGCGGGATGCAGCCGGTTCCAGCGCTGCGCCTCCAGCGCGCCGGCCCGCAGCCGCTTGTAGCTGGTGGCGCTCCAAACATCGGCCGACACCCCGTAGCGCTCCAAGATCTCCTGCGCGCGGAGGGCCTCCCAGACCAGCGGGCCGCTGGCCAGCAGGTGGGCCTTCTTCCCAGATCCCGTCTTGGATTTCTTAAACCGGTACAGGCCCTGCAGGATCCCTTCCTCCGCGCCGGCGGGCATCGGGGGCATCGGCAAGTTCTCGTTGTACAGCGTGATGTAGTAGAAGACCTCTTCCCCCCGGGCGTACATCCGCTGGAGCCCGTCCCACACGATCACCGCGATCTCATAAGCGAAGGCGGGATCATAGGCGTACAGGGTCGGGATCGTGGAGGCCGCCAGGTGGCTGTGGCCGTCCTGATGCTGCAGCCCTTCGCCGTTCAATGTGGTCCGGCCGGCCGTCGCCCCCAAGAGGAACCCCTTGGCCCGGATATCTCCGGCCGCCCAGATGAGGTCCCCGATCCGCTGGAACCCGAACATCGCGTAGTAAATGAAAAAGGGGATCATCGGGAAACCGAGGTTCGCGTAGGTCGTCCCCGCCGCGATGAAAGAGCTCATGGAGCCGGCCTCGGTGATCCCCTCCTCCAGCAGCTGCCCGTCTTTCGACTCCTGGTAATAGAGCAGAGTCTCCCGGTCCACCGGCTCGTACAGCTGCCCCTTCTGGGAATAGATTCCGATCTGGCGGAACAGCGCGTCCATGCCGAAGGTGCGGGCCTCGTCCGGGATGATCGGCACGATCCGCCGGCCGATCTCCTTGTCCCGAAGCAGCTTGGACAACACCCGCACGAAAGCCATCGTCGTGGAAACCGGCATCTCCTCCGACCCTTTAAGGAACTCCTGGTAGAATTCCCTCTCAGGGACCGCCAATTTCTCGGAGGCGGCCCGGCGGGCCGGCAGGAACCCGCCCAGCTTCTTCCTGCGCTCCAGCAGGTATCGGCTCTCCGGGCTGTCGAGCGCCGGCCGGTAGAACGGCGTCTCCACCACCTCCTCGTCGCTCAGCGGGATGTCGAACCGCTCCCGGAACTCCCGGAGCTCCTTCTCGTTGAGTTTCTTCTGCTGGTGCGTGATGTTGCGCCCCTCGCCCGCCTCGCCGAGGCCGTATCCCTTCACGGTCTTGGCCAGGATCACCGTCGGGGCGCCGGAATGCTCCACGGCCGCCTTGTAGGCGGCGTACACCTTGCGGGGGTCGTGGCCGCCTCGCAGCAGCTTGTGGATCTGCTCATCGCTCATGGAGTTGACCAGCCCCATCAGCTCCGGGTATTTGCCGAAGAAATGTTTTCGGGCGTAGCTGCCGGGCTCCACCGAATACTTCTGGTAGTCGCCGTCCACCGCCTCTTCCATCCGGCGGACCAGCAAGCCGCTGCGGTCCTGCTGCAGCAGCGGGTCCCAGTTGGAGCCCCAGATCACCTTGATCACGTTCCAGCCGGCGCCGCGGAAGAGCCCCTCCAACTCCTGGATGATCTTGCCGTTGCCGCGCACCGGGCCGTCCAGCCGCTGCAGGTTGCAGTTGACGACCCAGACCAGGTTGTCCAGGTTCTCGCGGGCGGCCAGCGTCAGCGAACCCAGGGATTCCGGCTCATCCGATTCGCCGTCTCCCACGAAGCACCAGACCTTCGGTTCTTCGGCTTTGAGGAAACCACGGGCTTTGAGATACCGGTTGAAGCGGGCCTGGTAGATGGAGAGGATTGGGGCCAACCCCATGGAGACCGAGGGGAACTGCCAGAACTCCGGCATGAGGTACGGGTGCGGGTAGGAGGAGAGCCCGCCCCCCTCCGCCAGCTCCTGCCGGAAATGGTGCAGCTGCTGGGCGTCCAGCCGGCGCTCCAGGTAGGCGCGGGCGTAGTTGCCAGGCGAGGCGTGCCCCTGGAAAAAGATCATATCGGCCGGGCGCTCCCCCTCCCCTCCGCGGAAGAAATGGTTGAACCCGACCTCGTACAGGGTGGCACAGGAGGCGTAGGTGGAGATATGGCCGCCGATCCCGTCATGGACCCGGTTCGCCTTGACCACCATCGCCATGGCGTTCCAGCGGATGTAGCTCTTGATCCGCCGCTCGATCTCCCGGTCGCCGGGGTAGTCCGGCTCCTGATCCGGCGGGATCGTATTGATGTAGGGGGTGTTCAGGTTCACTCTATAATGTTCCTCAATGGAAACGCTTGATCTCACGCTGCCCACTCCCGAAGAGAACCTTGCCTGCGATGAGGCGCTGCTGCGCCGCTGCGAACAGGGCGGCTCCGGCGAGGTGCTTCGGTTCTGGGAACCGCGCGGCCACTTCGTCGTGCTCGGCCTGTCCGACTCGCACCGGACCGAAACCCGTCCTAGAAACTGCCGCGCCGGAGCCGTCCCACTTCTGCGCCGCGTGAGCGGCGGCGGGGCCGTGCTTCAGGGCCCCGGATGCCTGAACTTCGCGCTGGTGCTGCGAATCCGAAAACCCGGCCCGCTGGCGAACATCACCTCCGCCAACCGCTCCATCCTCGAGCGGCACCGCCAGGCGCTTGGAAACCTGCTCGGCCGCCCGGTGAGCGTCCGGGGCTGCACCGACCTGACGCTCGACAACCTCAAATTCTCCGGGAACTCCCAGCGCCGCGGCTCCCACTGGCTGCTGTTCCACGGCACCTTCCTGCTCCGGTTTGACCTCTCCCTCATGGAAAGGATGCTGCCTTTCCCTTCCCGTCCCCCGGATTACCGGGAGGGCCGGAGCCACTCCCGCTTCCTGATCAACCTGCCCCTTTCCTCCGCTCAGGTCAAGCGGGCGCTCCGGGAAACCTGGGGGGCCAACGGAACCGCGGCCGCCGTTCCCACGGAAGAGATCGCCCGCTTGGTGGAGAACCGTTACTCCCGGAAGGACTGGAACTTACGTAACTGATCCATTCTACACCGGACTTAAGGTTGCTTAAAGCGGGATATGCCGAACGGGGCCAAATCCAGGGAGGGACGGACCCCCAGCAGGGTGTCGGCGATGAGGCGGCCGGTGAGGGGTGCGAGCAGGATGCCGTTTCGGAAATGGCCGGATGCGGCCAGGAACCCTTCCAGCGGCGTGAGGCCCAGCACCGGCAGATGGTCCGGCATGTCCGGCCTTAAACCCGCCCAGGTGGACTGGACCGGCAGGGCCCCCGTCGCCGCGGAAATCTCCTCCATCCCGTCCCGGATTTTACCGATCCCTTCCTCGGTGGTCCGCTTGTCGAACCCGGCATACTCCAGAGTCGTCCCCGCGATCAGGATCTCCTCCGACCGCTGGACCAGATAAGCGCGAGGGGACTTTACGACCCGGCTGAAGAGAGGGGCCTTCGTGGAAAATTGGAGGATCTGCCCCCGGGCCGGGACGGCGGGGACGGAAAAGGGCAAACCGATCTCCTCCCCTGCCCATGGGCCGGCGCAGTGGATAACCCAATCCGCTTCAACCAGGCCTGCCGGCGTCCGAACGCCGACGGCGCGGCCGTCGCGGACTTCCACCCTCTGGGCCGGCGTGCCGAGCCGGATCCCGGCTCCCTGTGCCCGCGCGGCCTGCCCGTAAGCCCGGACAAATTGCCGGGGATCCAGGATCGCCGTCTCCGGCCAGCAGACCACCCCCAGCAGCGGGCCGTCCAGCGCCGGCTCCATCCGGCGGGCAGCGGCGGGGTCGAGCTGTTCAGCGGCCAGGCCCGCCTTCCGCTGCCATTCCAAAGCGCGCTCGAGGGAACACTGCTCCTCATCCGAAAAGGCCAGCGTCAGCATGCCGCTGACCCGATGGCCGATGGGAATGCCCGTAAGCGCTTCGAGCCGGGAGACCGTTTCCGGGATGATCCGCGCGGCCGCCAACAGCAAATCCAGGAATGGGCCGGGACCGTCCGTCTCGGATTGAGGGGCGAGGATGCCCGCGGCGGCGGAGGAGGCCTCAGCCCCAAGCTCGGCGGAGCGCTCCAGCAGCTCCACCCGAACGCCGCGGCGGGTCAGCTCATCCGTCACGGCCAGGCCGATGATCCCTCCGCCGATGACAACAGCCCGGCCGCTCACCCTGAGCTTGTCGAAGGGTGAACGGCTTCTTCAGAAAGAAGGCGGGAGAGCTCATCGCCGCCGGTTCGCCCGCAGAAATCCCGGAAGGATTCTTCGGGGCCGCGCTCTTTTTTGTAGCGGACGAGCAGCTTTTCAAGGCGGTATTTGACCAACCCGGCCGGAACGACGGACAAACCGGGGACCGATTCCCCTCCGATGGACAAGCGGTAGGCCTCGATCATCCGCTCTTCCACTTGCAGGCGGGCGGCCTGCAGGCCGATCTCGGCCCCCAACCCCTGTTCGCAGCCGCATCCGCCCGCGGTGAAATGGATCCGCAGCGGTTCCTTCAGCGGAACCTGCTTCTCCAGATACTCCAAAAGTTCCCTGGCCCGCGCCGCCACCCCCTCGGCGCAGCACGTCAGCCCACGCCGGTAGACCGAGCAGGCAACCCGCAAATCCACCGATTCCAAACCTTCCATCAGCTGGAGCACCTTCTCTTTCGGGACGTTCAAAATCAGGAGCTGTTGGCGGGAGGTGATCCGGAGTTGACCGTCGGCATATCGCTCGGCCCCGTCGGCTGCTTTGCGCGCCTGGCCCAGAGACAGCTCCCCTGCCAGCACAGGGACACCGATCGTGAAGAAACCGGGCTGCTGTTCCTGTTCCCGCACCCCCACCCCATCCGGGTCCGGAGCCGCGTCGGCCCCCAAACCGGGGCAGCCGGCGGGGAGATCCTGGACGGAGAACCCGGCTTCGGTAAACCGAGGAAGAAGGCCGGCCTGCTGATCGGGAGAGATCCCGGCCAAACCCAGAGCGCGGCCGGTGGTGAGAGTGACGGATTCAAGACCCAGCTCAGAGGCGGCCTGGGCGGCCGCCTTGAGCTGGGCGGAGGTGAGCAATCCGCCCGGCAGGATCAGGCGGAGCATGGGCCCTTCCCTAGACCAGCTTGTTGCCGGGCTTCTTGGGCGGGTCGTTGCTGGGGCGCGGGGTGACCTTCGAGTTCCCCTTGAAAGAAGGGGACAGCTCCTTGTTGACCTTGGCGAACTCCGGGTCGAAGTCCTCGGACTCCACAATCGCGCCGATCGGGCAGACCGGCAGGCAGGCGCCGCAGGTGATGCAGATCTCAGGGTCGATCACCATGAACTTCTCGCCCTTGTGATCACCCGGGTAGATGCAGTCCACCGGGCAGACCTCAACACACTGGGCATACTGTTCGCCCAAACATTTCGCGTTAATGACGTATGACATTATTCCCTCCTTTAAATCGGTACCAGGTACCAAAGTGGCAATCGGTACCTGGTACCGTTCTAGATCTCAATTTCGATGTCCGGTCCGTTGACGCGGACCGGATAGGCGGCAACTCCGCGGGGCGCCAATGGACTGGAAGAGGCGCCGCTCTTCAGGTCGAACTGCGCGCCGTGCCAGGGGCATTCCACCTTCCCCTCCTCGACGGTCCCCTCCGCCAGAGGCCCCGCCGCGTGCGGGCAGGTGTTGTCCAACGCGTAGACCGCGCCGCCCTGGTTGAAGAGGGCGATCTCCTTTCCCTCCACCTCCACCACCGTGGCGGTCCCCGGTGGAAGATCAGCCAGCGAAGCGGCTTTTACGAACCGGCCCATGGTTGCTCTACTATCCTAGAAGACCATTTCTTTGTCAACTGCGGCTTCGGCGCCAACCAGAGCTGCGTGGTAACCAGGAAGGTGCCGAAGACCAGGACCGAAGCGATGAGAAACCCGGCAACGCCGGGGATCAGCACGTCACAGGCGGCACCGGCCAGGTTCATCAAGGAGACCGGCAGCATCACCTTCCAGGCGAACCCCATCAGCTGGTCCATCCGGAACCGGGGGAAGGTTCCGCGGAACCAGATCATCACGCAGACCAGCAGGAAGGTCTTCAAACCCATCCAGACCGGCGCCGGAAGAAACGGCCCGTACCAGCCGCCGAGGAACAGCGTGGAAAGGAGGCCCGCGAGGGCCAGGGTGCTCAGGAACTCCGCCATGTAGAAGAGGGCAAACTTCATGCCGCTGTATTCGGTGTGGAACCCGGCCACAATCTCCGATTCCGCTTCCGGCAAGTCGAACGGCGTCCGGTTCACCTCCGCCAGCCCGGCTGTGAGCAGGATCAGGAAGCCGGCGGCCCCCCAGGGAGTCCAGATGAACCATCGGCCCTGCTGCGCCAGAACTATTTTTTCCAGATCCATCGTGCCGGTGATCATCGGCACCGCGGCCAGCCCCAGCACTAGCGGCACCTCGTAGGCGATCAACTGCGCGGCGGTGCGGACCGCTCCCATCAGCGAGAACTTATTGCGGGAGCCCCAGCCGGCCATGAAGATCGCCAGCGTCCCCAGCGACCCGATCGAAACGAAAAAGAGCAGCCCGGTCTTGAGCGGCGCCGCCACCCAGCCCGGCCCGAACGGAAGCAGCGTGAAAAGGAACAGCGCGGGGACAACAATCAGGACCGGAGCAAGGAGATGACAGAGGCGGTCCGCCCCTTCCGGGACGAGGTCTTCTTTGGTCAGCATCTTGATGCCGTCCGCCAGCGGCTGCAGCAGCCCGTACGGCCCGACCCGGTTCGGCCCCACCCGGTTCTGGATCCGGGCGATCACCTTCCGCTCAAGCCAAGTCAGGTACATCATCCCAACCGGCGCCAGCGCCAGGATGACGACCATCGGGATCACCATTCGGACTACTGTTCCCATTCTAAAGCCCCTTCCTGCCACGCGTAGACCCAGCCCAGCAGCAGCACGCCGATGAAAATCCCGATCGCCCACAGCCCGGCGATTCCGGCCTCCTTAAAGATCACCGCCCAGGGGAACAGGAACAGCGCTTCCACATCGAAGATCACGAAGAGGATCGCGAAGAGATAATAGTGCATCCGGAACTGGACCCAGGCGTCCCCCTCTACCTCCATGCCGCACTCATACGGCTGCTGCTTCACCGGCCCGGGCCGTTTGGGCGCGATGAACCGGGCCAGCACCACCGGCAGCAGCGGCACCACGAGAGCCGCGAGGCCGAATAGCCCGAGGAAGAAGTAGATCAGCCGGTCAGACATCGGAATCCCAGTCATCTCGAGCCCGGAGGGCGAGAGATCTCGTTTTTAAAATCAGATTTCTCGGCCTGACGGCCTCGAAATGACTCATCCCTGCCCCTCTGGTTTCTTTGCTGCCAGAGCAGCGGCTTTCTTGTCGGCTTCCGCCTTCTTGCGGGCCTGCTCTTCGCCCCAAGCCCTCGGGTGGGTCTCGGCGTAATACTCGGTGGAGACATGCAGCCGGTTGATGTCGAAGATGTGGGACTTGTCCCGCTCGCCGCTGCCGAGCTCAAATTTGTGGTCCATCTTGATCGCGTCGAACGGGCAGAACTCGGCGCAGAAGCCGCAGTTCATGCAGACATCCACATCAATGAAGAACTCGGAGGCCTTCGCCACCGGCTTGGCCGTCGCGGGGTCCTTCCCCTGCACGATCCAGATGCACTGAGGCGGGCAGACCTTGGCGCAGATGCCGCAGGCGGTGCAGCGCTCGGTCTCCGTTTTCCACTTCTCCCCTTCCTTGCCGTCGAAGATCAGCATCGGAAGCACGCGGAAGCGTTCCGGAGTTTTGAGCCGTTTCTCCGGGTAGGGGACCGTGAAGATCCCGCCCATGTAGCTGGTGACGAAATGCCCCAGCGTGATGGTCAGACCGCGCAGCAGCTCCAAACCGTAAATCCGCAAGAAAAACCTCTCTCTATTTGGTAACTGGATAACTGGGAAACTGGATAATTTAAATTACCCAGTTATTAAATTATCCAGTTATCCAATCCTACCGGTCCGTTTCTCCAAGAACGATGTCAATGGAACCCAGGATCGCTACCACGTCGGCGATCAGGTGCCCCTCGCACATTTTCCCAAGCGCGGTCAGGTTGATAAAGGAAGGGGCCCGCACGTGGTAGCGGTAGGGGTGGTCGGTGCCGTCGGAGACAACATAGAAGCCCAGTTCCCCCTTCGGGTTCTCCACCCGGCCGTAATGCTCGCCGGCCGGCACCCGGATGTTCCAGAGCTTTTTGCCCGCCAGGATCTCCCCGGCCGGGATCTCTTTGAGGGCCTGTTTCAGGATCTTGAGCGATTCCCACATCTCGGCGATCCGGACCCGGTAGCGGGCGTAGACGTCCCCCTCCGGAAAGGTCGGCACCTTGAAATCGAAGCGGTCGTAGATCGAGTAGGGCTCGGCCTTCCGGACGTCGTACTCCACGCCGGAGCCGCGCAGCACCGGGCCGGCGGCCGAGTAGGCGATCGCCGCGTCCCGCGGCAGTACGCCGACGCCTCGGCAGCGGTTGACCAGGATCTCGTTGCGGGTGAGGTACCGGTCCATCTGCTCGATCGCTTTCGGAAGCCGGTCGTTCACGAGGGAGTTGCACAGCGGCAGGAACTCCTCCGGAAGATCGGCCGCCACGCCGCCGAAGCGCATGTAGTTGCACATCATGCGGGAGCCGGAGGCCATTTCGAACAGGTCTAGGATCAGCTCCCGCTCCTCGATCGCGTAGAGGGCCGGCGTGAAGAAGGCCCCAAGGTCGTTGAGCAGGAAGCCGGTCGCCCAGAAATGGTTGAGCACTCGGGTCAGCTCCGCCATGATCACCCGGATGTACTCGGCCCGCTCCGGCGGCTTCACCCCCATCAGCTTCTCCACGGCGATCGCGTAGCCGAAGTTGTTCCCCATCGAGCAGAGGTAGTCCAGCCGGTCGGTGTACGGGAAGATCATCAGCCAGGTGTTCCGCTCGGCGATCTTTTCGTGGTTGCGGTGCATGTAGCCCATCACCGGCTCCAGCGCCACAATCCGCTCCCCATCCACCTTCACCTGCATCCGAAAGACGCCGTGCGTGGAGGGGTGCTGCGGCCCGAGGTTCACCACGAGGGTGTCGAGCGCTTCAGGGACTGTCCACGCAGGGGACTGTCCCTGCGGTTCCTCCCACCGCGCCGGATCAAACCCGGCCGGATAGCTCACGTTGTCTCCGAACCGGACCCTCTCCTCCGCCCGCTGATGATGCCCCTCCTTCCAGCGGCTCGGGAAGATCTTGCCCGGCCCCTCGTAGTAGGGCTCCAGGTAATCCTTGCGCATCGGGTGCCCCTCGAACCCTTCCCACATCAGCACCCGTTTCAGGTTCGGGTGGCCGTCAAACCGGACCCCGAACAGGTCCCAGACCTCCCGCTCCTGCAGGTCGGCTCCCGGAAAGAGGGACATTAAGGAAGGGACCACCGGATTTACCTTGGGGGTCCGGACCTTCAGGGCGGTCGCGGGTCCCCCTTTTTTCGTGGAGTACAGGTGGTAGACCACCTCGTAGCAGTCCTGGTAATCGGTGCAGGTCAGATTGGAGAGGTAATCCATCGGCCGGTCCCCCTGGAGCTGGAGCTGCCGGACCCTCTTGAGCAAATCCCCGGCTTGAACCAGCGTCCCATCGGCGGCCGCCGGGGCCGGGATCATCGCGGGCAGTTGGGCCGGCTTTGGCGCCGGCTCCCCCGCCGCGCAGATCTCCCGGATTTCATCGGAGCGGCGGAGATCCACCAGGTCGGGCCCCAGCATCGGCACCGGCACCTCCTCCCCTTCCTGCTTGCCGTACCAGCGGGCGGTCTTGATGGACTGCTTATCAATCTTCTGCTGGAGGGTGATCAGCGCGTGCAGCAGTGCCTGCGGGGTCGGCGGGCAGCCGGGGATATAAACATCCACCGGAAGGAACTTATCAATCCCGGAGACCACGTTGTACCCTTCCTTAAACGGGCCGCCGGCGCTGGCGCAGGCCCCCATCGAGATCAGGTACTTCGGCTCCGGCATCTGGTTGTAGAGGCGGACGATCATCGGCACCATCTTCTTGGTCACGGTGCCGGAGACGATCATGAGGTCCGCCTGGCGGGGGGAGGCCCGGAACAGTTCGGCGCCGAACCGGGCGATGTCGAAGCGGCTAGCCGCCGTGCAGATCATCTCGATCGCGCAGCAGGCAAGCCCGAACTGGAGCGGCCAGAGGGAGCTGCGCCGGCCCCAGTTGTAGAGGGGGTCAAGCCGCTTCAGCAGCCCATCCCAGGGGGTGATCAGGATGTGCCGCTTGGCTTCCTGCTCCAGGATTTCCTCTTCGCTCGGGCGGAAGAGGAGTTTCGCGTCGGACATGCGTTACTTGACGGCCGCCAGGATTTCCTTGTTGTCCCGGGCGACCTTCAGCTCCTGAACCTTCTTGAAGACCACCTTCCCTTGCTTGTCCACCACCACGGTGGCCCGCTTGGAGCAGTTGAGATCTTCCAGATAAAGACCGTATTTCTTCGAAACCTCCCGCTTCTGATCGGCCAGCAGCGAGTGCTTCAGACCCAGCTTCTCCATCCAGGCCTTGTGGGAAAACCGGGAATCGCAGCTGACGCCAAAGACCACCGTCTCCTTCCCTTCAAACTGGGAGAGATCCTGCGTGATCGCGCAGTTTTCGTTCGTGCAGACCGGGCTCCAATCGAACGGATAGAAAGCCAGCACGACGTTCTTGCTGCCGCGGAAACTCGAGAGTGTGACCGGGTTGTTCTCCTGGTCGTTCAGCGTGAAATCTGGGGCGAGATCACCGACCTCGATCTCTTTTGACGCGAGCGCTTCCGTCACGGGGAGTTCTCCTTTTTCTCTTGGCCGGCAAGAGCCGGTCCGGGTAATGGATCAGCCGCTTGACCAGCCGGTTGTTCCGAAGATGCTGCCGCACGATGACCGGCACGTCCTTGAGGGTGAACCGGGAGTACCAGACTCCCTCCGGCTCGATGTAGAGGTTGGGGGCCAGCTTGCAGAGGCCGAAACAGCCCCGCGCGACCACCTCCACTTCCTTTTCCAGCCCCGCCCGGCGGATAGAGCGGACCAGCGCCGCCATGAACTCCTTGGATTTCTTCTTCGGGCAGGTCTCTCCACCAACATCAATAAAGACGCGACGCACAAACCTATTGTAACAAAAAAAACGGCGGGGCGCTGTGAACGCGCCCCGCCGATGCTCGAAAGAGAGCCCGCTTAGCGACCGGTTCCCTGGCCTCCGGTGTTGCTGTTAGGACGGTCGTTACGGAAGAGCCAGGCTTGACCCCGCAAGGTACGAACCATGTCAAGCAGCTCATCGAAATGCGCCAGGCTGAGCATCATTTCCATTACAACCCTTTGTGCTGGGTTGGGCCCGCTGGGGCCTCTTACGGCAAGCGAACCGTTCATATCATTTCTGATGTTGTTTAAGATCCTATCGCGCTCGGCCTCCAGGGCGCTCCGCTCTCGCTGCAACGCCGGCCATTCCGGAGGGTCCCCTCTCCCCGCATCGATCTGCCGAAGCCTCTGCCACCTGATAACGTCAATTCTCGTCGTGATCTCCTGACTCCTCCTAAAACCGGTCCGGGCTTCCTGAATTACATTTCTCGCCCTGGGTTCCCCGGGCCGATTAAACATATAGGGCTGCGGCCAACCGTGGTCGTGGACGTACTGAATGCCGGCAATCAGCCGACTCACGTTATCCCGACTGAGTATTCGACGAGTCCGCTCAGAAGGGCTTTCCTCCTCTCGTCGATCCAGTTGAATGTTGAGCGCAACCCGGGCCTGCTGAAGCGCCTCCAATATCGCCGTTCCGCCATCACAATCACCAGTCGAAACATAAGAGATCATGCTGTCCCAGATCCGTTCTATGCGCCCGTAGTTCCTGTACTCCCTGCCTTGCGGATGATTCTCCAGCAACAGATCCACATCGGCCACTGCATCAAATAAGTCCCGGAGCGTGTCCGCACCGCTGGGTCTATTCCCATTGCCCGTTTGGGCCGAAACCAATGAGCCTGCCTTAACCGCTGCATTCGCAGGAGCCACCGCAACGGCCGGAACCGCCATCCGAACCGGGTTGACCTCCGGCATCTGGGTGGGGGCCGCCGCGCTTGTCATGGCGGTAACCAGCACCGGCTGGACCGTGGACTGGGCCGTTTGCGGGACCGGCAGCACGGTGACCGAAGCGAGCGCCTGGGTTGCCCCAATGGAGTTCTGGAGGTGCGCCTCGAACTTCTTCCAGGATTTCAACATCGCTTCCTGGCCCTCCATCTGCTTCTGCGTGGTGGCCGGCGGCCTCGTTTCGCTTTCCCGCCAAGAGGCGATCCTGGAAACCTCCGCTTCGGCAACCGGCGAAATCCACAACATGCTGAGGACAAGTGCCGCCGCGCTGAATTTTTTCATCATCGGATGATCTCCTGATTGGTTGAGAGTTTTTTGAATGCTGAAGAAAAAGGGCAGAAAAAATCCGTCTGGGTGGCCGGGTGATTCCATTTTGTTCTAATCACGGGCTATTTGCCTTTTCCATAGGACGCCTGTCATAAATAAGGATATTGGGGATATAGATGTCGTACCCCAGCTCATCCTTGGCGTTCACACGACGCAGCTGCAGCCAGCGGGTTCTGCCGTCCGGCATCTGAATAAACACGGGGATGCCGTAGTGATAACGGAGAGCTGTAGTATAGGTAACAAGGCGGGCTATGAGAATCCGTGCGCCGTCCAATTGATGCAGCCGGATCCCAAAAAGGGAGGCGATTCTCCGCAACGTTCCGATCCCAACCTCCGATTCAGCCATCCAGAGGACCCCCTGCCGATAAGCCGGGAGAACCAACTCGCTCCCCGGAGGCGAAACACCCACCAGACCAAGCTCGCCTATGAATTGCCTTCCATCCCGCAACCGCACCTCCATAAAAAATCCGCCGCGTTCACCATTACTATCACCGCGAACCGAAAGAATATCCCAGCTGTTCACCTTCAGCTTACGCGCAATATCCTTCAGAGTGTAGGATTCGATCCGCTGATCCCGCAGACTGTAAATTTGCAGGATCTGCCTGCCAAAGGGATCGCCCGGGGGCAAGTACCTCCGGTCTCGAGGAAGTTCGATCGGCCAAGAATTCTTAAATGAAACCTCGAATTGCTGTCCGTTTTTCAGCCGGACCGTCACTGGAGGCGGGCCCCAACCGTTGGTGAAGCTGCCATAAACATCCTCAATGGAAGCGATATCCTGCTCTCGCACCTTCAAGAAGGCGGCGATCCTTCTCAGGGTTCCGATTCCCACATGGGCCTCTGTTTGCACCAGCCAGTCCACCCGGTAATCGTCCACAAACTTCCTTTCGCGCACGGTCTGCCCGGAGGCAGAGTCGTCTTTCATCGCATAGACGAAATTCCGGTAGTAATGCCTCGCCTGGCCGACATAAACCTGCCCGTTTTCCATCCGAATTTCCAATAACTCATCGGAGTAACCTGGTGCCCGGACCCAATGGGTCAGAGGGATAGGAGGGCTAGGGAGGACCACCACGCGAATCCCCGCGATCTGCTCCGGATCCAGGCCCAGGAACTTCGCGACCGCATCCCTCAATTCCTTGGAATTTGAATCGACCGGTGGAGGCAAGAAGCCGGGAGTGGGCTGGAACGGAATCCCCTCGGGAAGCTTCGTCAGAGAATCTGGAACGATAGCCGGGGCGCCCTGACGGACAAACTGCGCCGCTTCGGAATGTTTTGCGATCGTGTTCTGGAAATTAGCCCAGGCCCAGTCCATCTCCTTTTGTTTTTCGAACCGAATCTGAGAGATGGCAGAAAACGGGGATTCTTCCCTTTCCTCCTGCATCAACCTAACCGCTGCCGCTGCATTCGGGGGCACCGCGACTGCAAAGATCAGAAGAGCGGCAAGGTTCATTCTCATCAGACTCGGATTCAGCATTTTAGACTCCTTTTTGAAATGGCCTGGCAAGTGGGCAGAAAAAATCCGTTGCGGTACCTGGCCGATTCGGGTTCACAACGTTCATACAGGAAATATGGCTGACCTTCCGAGGAATGTCAAGGTTCGTATCAAGATTTTAGTTTTTCTAACATTTTAGCCCCGGCGGGAAAAGGCGGCGGCCGCGCCGGCCACCGCCACCGCCGAAAAGCAGACCAGGACCCCGATGCTGAGGAGGGGCGGGTGGAGATGGGCTCCGAAGAAAACGGCCCGCAGCAGGTCCACCCCGTAGTTCATCGGGTTGATCTTCCCCAGCCATTGCAGGGCCGGCGGCGCCGATTCCAGCGGGAAGACCGCCCCGCTCATGAAAAACATCGGCATGACCACGAAGTTCGCCAGCGTGCCGAACCCTTCAAAGGAGGTCATCCGGGAGGCCAGCCACAAGCCCAGCGCCGTCAGAGGAAAGGAGATCAGGAACATCACCGGCAGTCCGACGAGCAGCTTCCAGAACGGGATGGAGACGCCGACCAGAGGCAGGAACAGAAAGACGATGCTCCCCTGGAAGC
>Ga0080064_1002256_pt1 | contig 33622 bp, 23 predicted proteins | sample Subgrocontami54m_FD_69260 | JGI IMG/M metagenome (GOLD analysis project Ga0080064, IMG submission 69260) | Subsurface groundwater microbial communities from S. Glens Falls, New York, USA - GMW46 contaminated, 5.4 m (SPADES assembly) (version 2) ...
GCGTCTCACCTGGGTGGAAAGAACAACAAATAAATACAAGGAAAAACAACAGTGGAAATCATCAAAACCTTTTGCTACCTTCTTACCCTCTACGGTTACCTTTAATTATGAGGCAACACGCCCGATGGTCGGCCAGTTTGAGAAGTCGAAGACTCAGAGCCCAATCGACAATTATGCTGCCAATCTCATTTGCGCAGGTAAATTTTTCCAGAGTATTTGCATTTCACAACGATACGGTTTACCTTTATGCGAATACCCGAATAAGGTATCACGCATGCGACTAATTTCTACGCTCACGTCACTTATCTTGATAATTATTTCTGTGCCGTTTCAGCTGGATAGTCAGACGATGGCTGAGATTGAATCAAGGCGAATACACCTCCCTAATGGCTGGGGCATTACGCCAGTCGGAAAAAGTCTTCCACTCGGCGATCTGCCGCTGAATATGGCTGTTTCACCTTCGAGAAAACTGCTCGCCGTGACGAACAACGGGGAAAGCGATCAAGGCATCTGGTTGATCGATGCCGGGAGACAAGTTGTGCTCGATACAGCTCTCGTCGGAAAGGCATGGATAGGCCTGGCGTTCAGCGCGGACAGTAAGACGTTGTACGCGTCGGGTGGGAATGACAACTGGATTTTGCGCTTTGATGTCAGCAACAGACGTTTGAATATCCTCGACACCATCATCATCGGCAAACCGTGGCCCGAAAAAATTTTCCCCGCCGGCATCGCGCTGGACGATCAGAAAAAGTTGTTGTACGCAGTGACAACTGAAAACAGCTCACTATATGTCATTGACGTTTCTGCAAAGGAAATAGTGAAGCGTTTTCACCTCGGCGCGGAAGGTTACACGTGTCTCCTCTCCCCTGACAAGCGAATACTTTACATCAGCTGCTGGGGCTGCGATAAGGTGCGGTTGTTCGATACCGACAAACGGCAATTCATCGGCTCCATTGCTGTCGGCGACAATCCGAATGACATGTGCATCACGAAGAAGGGCTTGTACCTGTTCGTGGCAAATGCCAACGATAATTCGGTTTCGGTTGTTGATCTGAAAAGCAGGAAAGTCGTTGAGACGCTTAACACGGCATTGTATCCGGATGCGCCAACAGGCTCCACGGCGAACAGTGTTGCCCTGAGCGACGACGACAAGTCTCTCTATGTTGCTAATGCAGATAACAATTGTCTGGCCGTCTTCGACGTCGGAAGACCCGGCAAGAGCAGAAGTAAAGGTTTTATTCCCGTAGGGTGGTATCCCACTTGTGTCCGCGTGATTGATCATACTCTCTTCGTTTCGAACGGGAAGGGGTTTTCATCATTCGCAAATCCCAACGGGCCTAATCCTGTCAAAAACAATGAACATGTCAGCTATCAAAAATCAGGCAACGCGGTGCCTCTGAAAGTCGAGTACATCGGCGGGCTGTTCCGCGGCACGATGAGCATTGTCCCGGCTCCGGATGAACAACAATTGTCGGTTTATTCTGAGGTCGTCTATCATAACACACCGTACAACAAGGAGCGCGAACATTTTGCGGATGGACAACAGGGCAACCCGATCCCGCGAAGAACCGGCGATGCCTCGCCGATAAAGCATGTCTTCTATATCATCAAAGAAAACAGAACGTACGACCAGGTGCTCGGCGATATGCCGGGAGGCAACGGCGACACAAGCCTCTTGCTTTTTGGAGAGAAGATAACTCCGAATCAGCATGCTCTGGCCAGAGAGTTTGTCCTCCTGGATAATTTTTATGTCGATGGCGAAGTGAGCGCCGACGGCCACAACTGGAGCATGGGCGCGTACGCTACCGATTTTCTGGAAAAGAACTGGCCCACCAACTATGGCGACAGAGGCGGGTCGTATAACGCCGAGGGTACGCGCGACATTGCCAACAACAGAAACGGCTTCATCTGGGATTACTGCAAAAAATACGGCGTTACGTACCGGACATATGGCGAGTTTGCCGATGATTATCAGCCGAACATTCCGGTGCTGAAGGATCACTTTTGCACTTATTATACAAGCTGGGATCAATCGGTGCCCGACACCGCTCGCTTCGGGCAATGGAAACACGACTTCGATTCGCTCGTGGCTGCGAACAGTTTGCCGCAGCTCAACACACTCCGTTTCATCAATGACCATACGGAAGGATTGAGCAAAGGAAAGCACACTCCGTTCGCACACGTGGCAGACAACGATCTGGCAGTCGGCTTATTCGTCGAGTATCTCAGCCATAGCCCGGTCTGGAACGAAAGCGCTCTCTTCATCGTCGAAGACGATGCGCAGAACGGCCCAGACCATGTGGATGCGCATCGCACGACGGCGTATGTGGCGGGCGGATTCGTGAAAAGAAACTACGTCGATCATACGATGTATTCAACCAGCTCCATGCTGCGCACGATCGAATTGATTCTCGGCCTGCCGCCGATGAGCCAGTACGATGCTGCGGCGACGCCGATGTGGCGTTGTTTTACGGACACCGTGAATGCGGCACCTTTTGCTTCACGTGCCGCACAGGTTGATCTTCACGATCGCAACATCTCCATGAACAGGTGGCAGCGAATGAGCGAGGAGTTTGATTTTGCTTCGGAAGACAGGGTGCCGGACGCGAAATTCAATGAGGTCTTGTGGGTGGCCGTGAAAGGCGAGCAGAGTATTTGTCCGCCGCCGGTTCATGCAGCTTTTGTCAAAGCCGCACCCAAAGATCACGATGGAAAGTGAATCTGAAACCCGGACCTGTGCGAGGAAAATGCGGCTTCGGCTGATCGGCCCGCGCTTAAGCCTGGCTTGTCATTTATTTTATCTTCCTGCGGTCAGCGCGGGAAGTGGTCGAAGAGATTCTCCCTACGATTTCCTCGGATCCGCTCCACCCTGAGTTCTTACCCGTCTCGCCTGAAAATAGAGCATTGCGATTGTCACTGCACCGAAAGCACCGAGGGAGAGTCCGATCGTGAGCCCTCGTGGAAGCGGAAATCGTGCGATGGTATGGTGAAGGCTGCACAATAGCCCAGCGACCAGCAGAAAGATGATCATTCCTTTCGATCCGCCCAGCTCATCCCGGATGATCGCCGCCAAAAGAGAATAAAACACGATATATGCCGGAGCCATCAATCGTTCATTGTTATACCCGAAGAACGTCGAGATGATGACGAGAATCAAATAGACAACAAGATATTTTCTGGTTCGAAAGAAGCTTCGCGTCGTTTCCGAAAAAACGAGTGGGACAAGTGACAACGGGATGAAGCTGTTGACAAGAAGTCGGAACCACGTCTCAGGCAATAACAGTTTGTCCCAATACTCGGTGATCGCTCGTAAAAGGTTGTTCCCCTGATCTGAATGCAGCATCGACCTGAGCACGATCGCCGAGGCAATGGCAGGCAGGGCCGCGAAGAGAAGCGGCCGCCACCCGTTCCGGAGAACCTTCATCTCAAACAAGAACACCACGGCGACGGGGATCATGATCATCGGCGTTTCCCGCGTCATGGATCCGAGGAAGAGCACAACTCCAAACCAAGCCCACTTCTGCGACGTCATCGTCCACATCAACAAAACGATTTCTATCTGTGAGAGTATGTCGTCGAGATGGAAATAGTTCCAGATCGGAAAACCAAAAAGATATTTATTCAGGACGAAAAGTATCGTCGACACCGCGGCGATGGCGGGCTCCACCATTGTGGACTTCAGATACAGGTAAAAGATGAGTGACAACATCACTCCGCAGGTGACAGAGAGAAGTCGGAAGCTCTCGTCCGTCGACATCGGGAGCATGCCGGCCAAAAACGGACCAAGGATCCGGAAAATGAACGGCTGTCTCACACTGTCGGTCAACGACGGAACCGCCTGCGCCATCGCTCGATAGTCATGAAGATCCCATGTTGCGTAGTCGGGATTCCGATAGTCGATTCTCCCGTACGCGTACGTCATGACGACGGCGACAACGCCAACAAGGAGCGGATATTTCCAGGAATCAGATATCAAGATGGTCTTTTTGTATCAATATGCGCCGCCCCGAGTCGCATGATCGCTGGTCTCGTACGACCTGCGGCAGGAGAAACTGAGCGGAGGTCAGGTGCGCAGGAAAATGCAGGCGTTTGCCGCAATCAAGGCTGCCTCCCTCCGACAGCACGCAGCCTTCATCGGCTTTCCGTCTGGAATCCGGCCAGTTCGTTTCTGTAACCTTTGAAATCGTCGTACATCTTCCTGAAGATCCTGAATTTGGCATCGTGAAACGACTTGTGCTTTCCGTTCGGTCTGAAGATTTTCCCCACACCGCTCATCTTACGAGAAGCTTCGAGGACAGAGGAGAATTTACCGGCCCCGACGGCGGCTAACATAGCGCTGCCGAGGATCACCGCTTCTGGCTCCTTTGGCAAAATGATTTCACAACCGGTCACGTCCGCGTGCTCCTGTAGCCAGACCGGATTCTTTGTCCCTCCACCGCACGCATGTATCCTGGCGATCTTGTATCCGTGCCGGTTCATCTCTTCAATGATGTGCCGCGTGCCATAGGCAATTGCCTGGATTGTTGCGTAATAAAGTTTTGCAACTGCCTCAACGCTTACATCAAGTGTCACCCCGCTGATGATGCCCCTTGCCGTCGGGTCCGCATGCGGAGACCTGTTCCCGAGGAAGTATGGAAGAATGTTGATCTCCCTGGCAAGCTCAGGACCCTTCCGCTCACTCCTTTTCAGGTCATCGAGAACGTTGTTGAGAAACTCATACACAGTGAGATGTTCTTTGGCGGCGTTCCTCGTGATGGTTGGATAAATCGAATTGTTCCGGATGATGAAATCGAGAAGTGAACCGCTTGCGCTCTGTCCTCCTTCATTGAGCCACATTCCGGGAATCATCGCACTGTAGTAGGGTCCCCAGACCCCCTTGATGAATCTCGGCTCATGAGAGACAGCCATGTGGCATGACGACGTGCCCCCGATGAGCGCAAGAGTCTGTTCGAAGTCCGCCCCATTCAACCTCCGACGACGTCCCATACCGAATACGCCAATGCCGCCGGCATGGGCGTCAATGATTCCAACGGCTACCTTCGTCTCAGTCGTAAGGCCAAACTCATCGGCAGCATTCCTCGTAAGGTTTCCAGCGTACGTCCCCATCGGAGCCACATCTGCTCCAATTTTCACTGACCAAAGCAGTTCCTCCAATTTTACCTTCCTGAAGAAATCTCTATCCCACCTGTCCCTGTGGCCAAGATATGTCCATTTGCAGACGGTCGTACAGAGGCTTCGTACATCTATGCCCGTAGACATGTACGTCATGAAGTCCGCCAGGTCAAGAAACTTCGCCGCGCGCCTCCAGGTCTTGGGGAGATGCTCTTTGATCCAGAGAAGCTTTGGCGGCTGCATTTCGGGAGAGATTCGTCCGCCGACGTACTTCAACGCCGGGTGCCGCAGTGCGTTGATGCGCTCTGCCTGCTCGATCGCACGGTGGTCCATCCATACGATGATGTTCCGCTCCGGATCGCCTGTAGGAGAAATTGTCACCGGACGATCGCGTGCATCGAGAGCCACCAGGGAACAGGTCGCGTCAAATGAGATTCCGACGACGGAGGGCGGCCGGACGCGCGCCTTTCTGACCGCTTGTCGAACGGACGCGCATGCGGCAGACCAGATTTCATTCGATGATTGCTCGACAAAATGCTCGGACGGCCGCGACGCTGATATGCCGTGTGAGGAATAGCCGACCATCTTCCCGGCAAGATCGAACACGCCTGCGCGGACACTTGCGGTCCCCACATCCACTCCGATGACAAATCCGGTCTTCAATCGCGCAGCCACTCTCCGCCTTTCTCAACGTTTTCTCTTGTGAAAACACGCGACGGAAGTGTGATCTCTTTTGAAACTTTCTCCCCTCCCAGAATTTTCAGCGCGATCTCGATCGCCTTTCCCCCGCCTGTCGGATATTCAAAACTCGCGGCAAGGATCCCCTGCCTGACGTACATTTGCCCTTCCTGAGGCAGCCCGTCGATGCCGACGAAGCTCATGTTCTTCTCACGTCCGGCGGCTTTGGCGGCAAGGTAAGCGCCGTGGGCGCCGGGGTCATTATGGGCATAGACGAGATCGATCTTATCGAAGCGTGCAAGAGCAGACTCCATCTCTTTTCGTGCATTCGGCTCCAGCCATTTCATGTCAGCGTCAAAGATGATTTCTATTTTCGAGTCTTTGATTCCCTGGAGAAATCCGCTGTGCCGGTCCTGGCCCGGAGTAGAGGTCATCAACCCTTTCAGCTCAGTCACTCTTCCCTTCCCGCCAAGCAGCTGCTTAATCCATTTTCCCGCAGCATTGCCGATCTTCTTGTTGTCGGCCCCGATGAAGCAGGTGTAGTCATTTCCCAGGACGCGACGGTCAAGGACGATCACAGGAATTCCTTTCCTGTAGGCGTCGCCCACCGGTCTCGTCAAGGGCGCGGCCTCTTTCGGCGAGATGATGATGAGGTTCACTCCCGACCTGATAAACTCCTCGACATGCGCGCTCTGACGCAGATTGTCATTTTGAGCGTCTTTCATGACGAGGGCGATCTCCGGATGCGCTTCGGCCGCCTTTTTGATGTCCGCATTCATCTGCACGCGCCATGGTTCGCCCAGGTTGCATTGACTCATACCGATTGTCCATTTCGGTTTCTGCGCATCGACGATGTTCGTCAGCAACAGTGCAGCAAGCCAGGCGAGGGCGAGGCGTGACGTTATCGACATAGGGTTCGATTTCCTTTCATGACTTTTTGATTTGAAACAAAACGGCTGAAACGATGATCGCGCCGGTCAGCATCAACCGGGTTTCTTCTCCTGCCGCATTGATGCTGAGAATTTTTTCCAGATATCCGATGATCAAAATCCCCAACAATGTCAGCCAGATGCTGCCCGAGCCGCCCCGGAGGCTTGTTCCGCCAATAACAACAATGGCGATCGCGCTGAGCTCGTACGTGCTCCCCGCTTCCGGATCACCCTGAAGCTCCTGCGCTGCCTGGCAAATTCCGGCAACCGCGGAAAACGCTCCACACAGACCGAAGACAAGGATCTTGATTTTCTTTACCGGAATTCCGGCGAGCCGGGCGGCTTCTTCGTTTCCTCCGATCGCGTAGAGGTATCGACCAGATCGCATCTTCGACAGGAATATCCAGCAAATCAGAAGACAGACAATGAGCATCAATGTCACGACAGCGATGTTGTCGTTGAGGATCCTCGCGTTGATGGCGTCAAACACTTTCGGGACGTCAACATACTGATATGTTCCATCGGGCAATTGAACTGCCGTGGAAATCTTTTGACCCTGTGAAACGAATTTCGCCATGCCGCGGGCAAACACCATCATCGCAAGTGTGGCGATGAACGATTGGATATTGAATGCCGAAATGAAGAAGCCGGATATACATCCGGTCAAGATGCCGACGAGGAGCGTCACGCCAATGTTCAGGAGGCCCGGCATCCCCAAATGCATCGAAAAGAGGGAGAAGAGCACCGCCGAGAGAGCAAGGATGCTGCCGACCGACAGATCGATACCTCCGGCGATGATGACAAGCGTCATCCCGCACGCGAGAATCCCCACGACAGATTCCTGCCGCAGCATATCGCGGTGCGTTTCCCACTTCAGAAATGTTCCCCCGGCATTGAACACCACTCCGACCGCGAGAACGAGAAGAAGAGAAAACACAGCTCGTGTGATGGGCGAACGCAGGAATGTCGCGGTTCTCAGTGGCGCCATGTCACCTGCTTACGCCGCAGAATTGGACCTTCAACCCGAGATGATTCATGGCTGCCGCTTTGGCGAACATGCCGAGCTTTGCTCCGGCCAGATCCGGAGCGTAGACCACCTGAATATGGTTCGATTTGTGCCGCGCCATCATTTGGTCTCTCGTCACTCCTTTCAGAATTGCATTCATGATCGGCCACTGCGGCGTCGTCAGATCCCACCGTTCCCGAACTTCATCCTCGGGCAGTTTCACCACCTCTCCCACGCCGATGTCGCATTGGAGTTTCCCCTCAGCGACGAAAACCCGGCTCCAGACAATGAACCCGGGCTTGCTGACGCCTTTGAGTGTGCCGCCTCCGAGACGAAAGTACATCGGCGGCTGACGCTCGCTTGACGCACCCTGATAGCCTCCGAGAAAATGTGCCGGCGGCGCCGCTCCGGAGATTTCCAGTACCCAGACAAAATCATCGATGCCGTTCCCCTTGAAATGTCTTCCCCAGCGGAGATCGTGAAGCGTGTTCTCAGGTGAAAATCCTAATTCCCTCCACAAACGATACGTGATCAAACCGTCCAATCCGGCGCACTCGTCGACTTCGTTGAAATGAGGAACCGCATCACCTTTGAAAAGTTCGTCGCCCGTACGGTCATCGTAGACCGGCGGACGATCGACATTGTTGAGCAAACCTTCCGCAAGATCCGACGCAGGAGTCAAATCCTTGAGCCCTTGTTGATACTGAATGCCGATGGCGTCACATCCGAATTCAGCCGCAAGCCGTGCCGCCGCGATGTACATCCTGCATTGTTCGAAAATCTGCCGTTCGGTGAGTTCCGTCGCCTCGTCATCTCCAAGATGGAATTTCATCCCCTTCGATCGAAGCCATTGATACACCTCACGAGCTTCCTCCGGCGAGACGGTTAACATCTTCGCATAGAGCGTCGATTGACTCAATCGCTCTTTGAAGATCCCTGTCGAATGCAGCAGCTCGTCCGGAATGATGGCATTGTACATTCCCATACAACCTTCATCGAAGACGCCCAGGATGGCTTTCTTCTCTCTGAACCGTTCGGCAAATTTTTTCCCAAGCTTCTCCGCTTTTGCAGGAATATGCGTCTTCGCGTACGAAACGACGTGAGAGGCATCGTGTTTTATCTTTCCCTTCGCCAGCCACTGCTTCAGGCCTTTTAGAAAGAATTGATCGCTGAAGTCTCCGCTCCACAATGAGCTGTAGGGGACGCCGGCTTTTGTCAGCGAAGCGTTGAGATTCAACAAGCCGACCAGTCCGGGCCAGGTCCCGCTCCAATTGGCGACGGTAAGGATCGGGCCGCGGTGCGTTGTGAGACCGGGAAGCACATGATGACTGTATTGCCAGACCGCCTCTGCAACGATGAGCGGCGCGGCAGGAGGAATTGAACCGAAGACTTCTATTCCATATCGCTGACTGTCAATGAACCCATGCTTCTTCCCGGTGAGATAGGGATGTGCGCGCTTGACCTCCCCGCCCGACTGTCTTACCGCTTCCACAATTTTTGATTCCATCGCTGCCTGAGCCGGCCAGCAATTTTGATTCGCGGCTGATCTCAGATCACCGCTTGCGACGAGGTAGACTGTTTTCATGACGACTTCCGGCTCAACGTGTGAATGAACCAGGAAACTGAACCGATTGACTCCGGATAGTGCTTTGGCCACCGTGTCATTTATTTCTTCCTCTTCGGAAATGAAGGCGCATTGTTGAAAATCAATTCATCTTTTGGATTTGGGATGCGGCAGAAAAATCCCCATCCGCCAAGGTTGTTCTCAATTTTCAGCAACATCTTGTTCCATCCTTTTCTCAATGAAACGATTACCGTGTCCTGATCCGGATCGGCGCCCCGCAGGATGAGAGAATCGCGTACGAGCTTGTCGTTAACCCACATGCGGACCCCGTCGTCGGTGCCGAGATAGACGTTTACTTTCTGGTCCCTGGGCGAATAGAGATAGCTCGCGGCGTAGGCGACTGCCAGCTCGTACGGCTTCAAGGCGCTGTTGAAGTCGACAAAGCCATCCTCTCCGCCCGTGCAGGCGACCCATTTCACATCTTTTTTCTCTTTGCCTGCGTACGTCTTTTTGAAATTGATCTCCCTCTCGGGCGGATAGACGGCCGTCAAACCGGTTCTGGACAGCCAGTCACCGGGGTTATCGAACGGTCCGATCACCTGCCAGCTTCTCAAAAAATTCCTGTCCGGTGCGAGTGTGAACGCGTCGATGCCGATGTCATATCCTTTGGATGAGGGATGTTTTCCGACAACCTTGAATGTTACTGCAACCGTCGTGTCGAGAATCCTGACCTTTTCAAACGTCACTTTTCCACCAGGAACCGTTTCGCTGTTATATCCATCAAATTCGGCAACTTTCTCGCGGCCAATCCAGGCTTCCACGTTACCATTGGTCGAGTCTTTGCTGATGAAAGCGCTTATGGCATACCGATCCGGTTCCTTCACCGGGAGATGCAGGGTCACCGTTGCACCTTCTTTATCGGCAAGAAATCTCAGCTGTTTATCGTGCGACCAATCGACGCCGAGCGCGCTCATGTCCTGCACTTCGATTTTTCCACCATCAGTGTTGGCTGTCGGCGCCATCGCTTCCGCTTCAACTGCTCCTTCGGGGACGACGGCCCGGAGTGGAATTCGTCTGGTCGCGGACAGGATCGGTTCGAATGGCTTATGAGGTTCGGTTTGATACCAAAAGGCGACACTCGAGTAGTCTCCCAGCTCTTCGTTGTTGGTTCCATGTTCGATCGTGAATCGGATATTCTTCCTGAACGGAATCTGATCGCCAAGATGGAATCGATACGCGACGATTCGCGACAACGACGTATCGTCTTTCACGATCAACCCATGAAATGGCGCAGAGTATGTCCCGCGGTTGAAATACCATCCGCTCGTGAAGTAGTCCTCGGTGCCTGTCCCTCGGACGGAAGGAATCTGCTCGCTGTCGACATAGACCATCTCGTCGCCTTCCAAGAACCATAATTGCTTTTCCCGATAACCCTGCATCGACAGAATGGTGCCAACGAATTGTCCCTGCCCCTCGGCCTCAAGGACCAGATAATTTTTCTTCGGATCAGTGCGCGGCTCGCGGCGCCATTGGGCATGAAACCTTCCGATGTTGGAATCTGTCAGGCTGTCGAGCTGCTGATAGTCGATCTGATAGTAAAACGAATTGACCTTCTTCCCGCTTTCATTGACGATCTCGATGCGCGCGCCTTTGGCGAATGGCATCGGAAAATAGCAATAGTATCCTCCGCTTGACATGCCGAGAGGAAGCGACGTCCAATGCGTGTACTGAAACCCGTTGCCGAAGAAATCACCGACCGGGCATTCGACGCTCGGATTCGATTCGCCGTCCCAGTACATGCGCAGGAGCAATCGGCGAAGGAAATACTTGTCGTCCGCTCCGATCGTGACCCAGATTCTTGTGATGACTCCGGCGCCTTTGATATCGGCGAGGCGGCTCGTCTGGCCGATGCCGATCGGCACGAAGTCGGCGTTCTTACCTGTCGTGTCGTTGCTGGAAATCTGAATCAGCTTACTCTGCTTGAGGTAGGGGAGCCGGCCGAGATAGAAGAAATCGCTGACCTGCGTTTGTGCGTCAGTCTGAGATGAGAAGAGAAAAAGAAAAATGATCAGCAGTACCATGAGAACCTCGTTGAGTGGTTTGATTTCATTGGACACGAGAACGAGCGTTGCACGCTGCGGGCGGGATTCGGCTCGATTTGAGATGCGCAATGTTTGGGCTGCCAGAAAGTACTAAATGATGTGCCGAATTTCAAGTCGATGCCGGGCGCGGGCGCTTCATGGGCCGAACGCCCCACTCGCTTATGAAATCCCTCCAGGAGCAACAGAAAACCCCGATCAGGGATACTCTGACCGGGGGTTCTGAGCTTCATGGGAGCTGGCCGTTTCCCTACTTATTTGACTATCAACTAAGCAGTATAGCAGAAGAGAAAAACGCTCTATGTCAGAAGAATCCAAAGCTTAACCAATGACAACCATCAACCAAACCTCACGACTTGATTATCTGAAAAAGTATCTCTTAATTTGTAACTTAGTCTGTCCGGAATACTTTGACGACATACATTCACAAGGAAGCAGCATATGGATCTGATTCTTAAGGCAATTATCCTGGGCATCGTCGAAGGTGTCACGGAATTTCTCCCGATCAGCAGTACCGGTCATCTCATTATTGTCAACCAATTTATTGACTTCACAGGTGATTTCGCCAGGATGTTCGATATCGTTATACAACTTGGCGCTATCCTGTCTGTGATCGTTTATTTCTGGACTCGACTCTACCCTTTTTCTTCGGCACTGAGTGTAGAACAGAAGAAAGAGGTATGGGACATCTGGAAAAAAGCAGTTGCCGGCGTGGTACCTGCACTTTTGATCGGCGGAACGTTCGGCCGCAGGATCGAAGAGTATCTCTTTAATCCGATAACTGTGGGCCTTGCGCTTCTGGTTGGCGGCATTCTTCTGATTATTGTCGAACGTAGAAAGACGGCCAGCACAATTCAGACGGTGAACGCCTTACGTTATTCCACAGTGGTCTTCATCGGGTTATTCCAGTGCCTTGCGATGATCCCAGGCACATCCCGGGCTGCCGCAACAATTATCGGCGCTATGCTGCTCGGTGCTTCGAGATCGGTCGCCGCCGAATTCTCATTTTTCCTTGCGATACCGACAATGGTCGCCGCGTCAGGCTATTCGTTGCTGAAGCACGGCACGACGGTTTCATCCTCAGAGTGGGTGGCACTTGCTATCGGCTTTGCCGTCTCGTTTTTCGTTGCCTGGGGCGTCATTGCGATCTTCATGAATTATATCCGCAAACATAACTTCAAGCTTTTTGCCTATTACCGAATTGCGCTGGCAATCCTTATCGGAGTGCTCCTGTACGCTCGAATACTCACATAGTCGATCAGCTGCAGTTTTCAACAGAGTGATACAACATCTTTTTTGGATCGATGAAATGAAGAACAGAATTTTGTGGGTTGCCGTGAGCATCGCTGGCCTCTTTGCCACCACTCTCGTTGCTCAGGAGCGCAACCCGGGATCAATCCGCGGATCAGTCATCGACGATTCTACGGAACATCCTCTCGAGTTCGTCAATGTCATTCTCCGGATGAAGGACGACACCGGCATCGTCGCGGGAAAAGTCACCGACCGGTCGGGTAGGTTCGAGTTTACGGAGGTCGCCACGGGGAATTACTTCATGATGTTCAGCCTCATCGGCTACAAAGAAAAGAAGTCCCCTCTCTTCGTCATCGACGCTCAGCACAGACACCTCAACCTCGGCGAAGTCAGACTCGAAGCAACCGAGCTGTCGCTGGAAGAGGTCCTCGTGAGCGGCGAGCGACCGCTCTTCAACGCCTCGATCGACAGGAAAGTTTACAACGTCGATCAGGATTTGACGATGAAGGCGGCATCGGCAAGCGAGCTCCTGCAGAATGTCCCGTCGGTGCAGGTGGATATCGACGGCAACGTAAGCCTCCGCGGATCCTCAAATGTTCTGATTATGCTCAACGGCAGGACATCGCCGCTCATGAACAAGAACAGCGCAACGGTCCTGGAACAGATGCCGGCGAGTTCCATCGAAAAAGTCGAGGTCATCACCAACCCATCCGCCAAGTACAAACCCGAAGGGACATCCGGCATCATCAACCTCGTGTTGAAGAAGAACACAACGCTCGGGATCAACGGCAGCACGACGGCCAATGCCGGCAACCAGGACCGGTACAACGGAAACGTGCGACTTAACTACAATCCGGGTTCGTTGAACGTCTTTGGAAGCTACGGCATACGCAAGGATAGCCGGAACCGGATCAATACCGACAATCGCCGGCAGATCGATTCAGCTTCCACACTCACGATCTACAACGAGATGCTCTATTCTTCCGCACGGCCCGTCTCACACAGCGTTTCACTCGGGGCTGATTATCGCCTCGACGATCGGAATAAGGTGGGACTTTCGGGAGATTACTTCTACAACAGTTTTACGAGGACGGATGGCGCGGACAAATTCTTGCACGACAGCACCGGCGTCTTTATCAACCAATACCGTCGGAACCGGACCGATTATGAGTTTCAAAAGGAGTACACTTTCACGGCGTTCTTTGAGCACAATTTCCCGAAGGAAGATCACACCCTGCGCCTCGAGTTCAGTGCCGCCGAATCGCCTGAAGAGGAGGATAACCACTACAACAATGTCTACACGCTGCCCGCTGCCCCGACCGGATACGACAACACGTTGATCAGGAATGGCGACCATAACAACCAGCTCACGCTCGAGTATTCCAATCCGCTCACTGAGACATCGACGCTTGAAGCCGGATACCGTGGAGAATTCACCGCCAATGATTTTGATTTTTATGGCGAGTACTTCGATCCGAATCAAGGGAAGTTCGTCACGGATGCGAAGAAGACAAACCGCTTTCTCTTTGACGAGACAATCCACGCGCTCTATATCACCTATAAACAATCGTTCGGCCTGTTCGGCCTCATGGCAGGTCTGCGGACGGAAGGTGTGTCGGCAAAATCGAACCTTGTTACCCTGGATTCGATCATGACCAACACTTACTTCAGTCTGTATCCGACATTACACCTGTCGTACAAGCTCAGCCAGTTAAGCGAACTGCAGCTCAGCTACAGCAAGCGCACCCACAGACCCGACGGAGAGGACCTGAATCCTTTCCCGGAATACCGCGATCCCCGAAACGTCTCTGCCGGGAATCCCGGCTTGCGTCCCGAGTACGTTCACTCCGTCGAATTGGGCTGCCAATTTCAGAATGAGGCCATCTCCATCCTTCCGGCTCTCTTCTACCGTTACACCTACGACAGGTTCACGACGGTAACCCAGGCGATCAACGACACCACACTGCTCACGACAAGGCAAAATCTTTCGCGCGATCAAGCCGGCGGCCTGGAATTGATCGTCTCTGGAAGTCTGGGCGACGTCGTTGCGGTTCACGGCAGCGCGAATGCGTTTCTGAATCAAATCGACGCGTCGAATCTCGGCTACGGTGACAGGAAATCGATCACCACCTGGAGCAGCAACATCACGGTTGACTTCAAACTCAGCGGGACATCTCGTCTGCAGATCAATTCAAACTACAATTCGTCGCGCCTGACACCGCAGGGGGAACAATCGCCGAGCTACACGTTCAATGCGGGATTTCGGCAGGGGCTGCTGGAAGGCAAGCTTTCTCTCGCGCTGACAATTGCCGACGCGTTCCAAACGCAGAAGCGGGAGATCGCGCTGAACACTGCATCGCTGAGCCAGGCGGTCGTCAACAGACGTGATTCGAGGATTGTCTATCTCGGTCTGTCGTATCGCTTCGGTTCCCAGTGGAAAAAATCGAAAGAAGAGCAATTACGTTACGACGATAACCTGTGAAGGAACCGTCGTACTTGATGATGTGGAGTTCAACGTCTCACGATGTTCAACTCCTACGGAGTTGGACATTCCATTGTTTGTTTTTTTACAAACGTGTGACCCCTACGGGGTCGCCACCAATAACAATCCACTCAGAACAAAGCGCGAGCGATTAGTCAGCTCCGTAGGAGCTGAACATTTGTAGCATAAAACCATCCGCCCGACATTGCAGAACCCCGTAGGCTTGCCCGCCCCGTGTGAACACCGCTGGAAGGCGGGGGTTCAACGTCCCTTGACGGCCAAGTCCCACGGAATCATCGGACATGTCGTTGGTTCTTGTTCGACGAGCATGCGACCTTTGCCTGCCGGTTATGAACCCGATGTCAGACCCTTGATAAATCGATACATGAATTCGACCCCTTCATAGAATTCCTTCACTCCGATGCGTTCATCTTTCCCGTGGGCGCGAACATCATCCATGTCAGAAAACATTCCTGAGATACCATAGACGGGGATACCCGCCATCCGCAGTAATCTTCCATCGGTCGCGCCGGTTGACATGTTTGGTGTGACCGTAACGCCGGGCCACATCATAGCTGTGAGCCGTTCCAGAGGCTCCATCACGTCTTTCCGGAGGGGCGAGAGGGGGCTCAGCGCCGGCGTATGCGTGCAAGTGATCGTGACCTGTGTGTCTGCGACCACAGATCTGAGAGCCGACATGACATTGTCCGGATTATCGTCGGGAAGCATTCGGCAGTTCACATTCGCACTGGCGGTTTGCGGGAGAGCATTCTCAGCATGTCCGCCGGTCAACATTGTTGCCACACAGGTCGTTCGAAGCCGTGAATTGTAATACGGGGAAACGACCGAGAGGCGATTCGCCGCCGCGGTATCAATGGGTGTCTTCGACATGGCGAGCATATCGGCTTTGATCTGGCCCGTTTCCCTGAGCGCGCTTCGTGTAAAGAACATCTGAGTTGTCTCATTGAGCTTGACGGGAAAGTCAAACTTCGCAAGGCGTGTAAGGGCCTCGGACAGCCGGTAGATGGCGTTGTCTTTCACCGGCAGAGAGCTGTGGCCTCCTTTGTTGTGCACTTCCAGCCGATAGTCGATGTAGACCTTTTCGCTTGTCTGGGCTGTCATCACCATAGGATTACCGTTCTTCATGTCGCCGCCGCCGCCGTCAGGGTTAATGCAATACTCCGCATCGATGAGGTCCCGGCGATTGTCGATCAGCCACTGAACTCCATTCGCATCGCCGTTTTCTTCGTCCTCCGTCAATGCCACAATGATGTCGCGTTCAGGGACGAATCCTTCCTGTTTGAGTCGAATGATATCTGCAACCAGAGCTGCATCATCGCTCTTCATGTCGGTTGTTCCGCGACCGTAGAAATAACCGCCACTTTCGAGGAATTTGAACGGATCGAACGTCCAATCCTGCCGGAGAGCTTCAACAACATCAAGATGTCCGATGAAGAGGACGGGACGGAGAATCCCTTTGCCTCGGTACCGCACAACGAGGTTCATATGCTGCGGCTGTGGTCCGACGATGTGTAAATCCTTTTCAGGAAAACCGGCCGCTCTCAACCGTGCGGCCATCGCCTCGGCTGCCTTTGTGCAACCGACGTTCAATGTCGTGTTGATCTCGACCAGTTCCCGGAATATATCGTGGGCCAATCTCTGGTGCGCCGTGATCGGTTCGGGTCCTTCGGCAGTTTGGGCAACAACGACCGCCGAAGTGAAGGTTATTGCAATGATGAGAGAGTATATGATGGACAAGTTTGCTTTATTCATATCAACCTTACTGTGATCGGGACACTTGGTAGATGAACCATTTCGTGAATCCCTGCCTTGACAACGTAATTCCATGTCGGGTCATCATCGACAATCATTTCCTTATGCGATTCATACAGCGGATTGGGGTCGAGTTTGTACCGGGGATCGGTGAGGGAAAGACATTTTCCGAAAACGGCATACCCCACCACAACCGGCAGACCCGGTTTGCTCTGACGATAGGCACAAGGAAGCAGGATTCCCCGGAAGTCTAATTTGAGATAGTTGCCAAGGACCAGAGGTAAGAGAAGCCTGTGCATGCTCACCAGATCATCGGTATCCCGCTCTTTTTTATAGTGACCGTAGACATTTCTGATTCCCATCAGTTCGCCCTCGTGGTCTTCCATGACGATGCCCCAAAGCGGTTGATCGGTAAACGCCATGATCCCTTTGGGCCACTGCGCAAGTTTGCACAGGAGGTCATCGGTCGGCGGGTTGACCTTGAGGGGTCCGGATTCTGTCAGGATGGTTCTGGATGTCATTGTTAAATTCTTGGCGACCGTAAACAGATGTTCGTTAAGGGTTCCCAACAAATGAATTTCGTTTGCGAATGCATCTTGTGCTTCCCGCCTTCTTCTGGCGGGAGCGAAGATCCGCCATCTCTTTGGCGGAAGTTTGACCGTGTCTAAAGTGTTAGGCTATGGTGCCCCGCCGTATCCATTCAGAATTGTTAATGTGCCTGCTCAAAAAGATGAAATCGTTTTTCAAGCAATGCAGGATCGGGATAATGTCTCTTAGAGTATGGCAATACAATCTTGGTTCTATCCATTCCTTGCAAGCCGTGGGTTAACATTGGGCCGTCTGCTTCCTTAAGGATATCTGAGCGAACATGTATTGAATAATCGGGATTGATGCCGATAATGAGGGCATCGAACGCAGAGTGATGGAGTTTACATAGCGCTATCCCATTGTTTATCGTCGGAACACCTTCTGGTTCCGAGTCAGGAATAATGTGGGCAGCATCCAGTAGTTGCTCATGCTTTAGACGACAGCATGCACACTGTTCTCGATAGGCTGCGAGCACATGTTGACGAAACGTTTGCTGGTGAACTCGCTTACGGGTCATCGTTGTGATATAAAGTCTACGACTAAACATTGCATCTTCATTATCAACTTGCTGCGAGGGCTGTTGGCCTGGATGCATGGTGACAGAGGCGTAATCATCGACTGCCGCTGTGAACGTTAGAGATGGTGGATTATCACCAACTATGTAGACAGGCCAAGCTGCAATATACTTTGAAGGCAAAATGCCATGGAAGTAAATCAATGGGACGCGTTTCTTCATAGCACTCCGTAAACCGGCATTGTCTCGATGCTGAGGATTTGAACCACGATACTTATAGAGTAGAAGCCCGTCTTGGCTAAAGCTGTCATCGTATGGTCCTTCAGCCGTAGATGTAATAGACAGCGGAAATTCGGGTAATAACCTTGGTTTCCAAATGCCCTGTGGGCCTACAAGTGGTACGCGGGTTTCTTGGAAAGTGACTCCCTTTTCAAGGATGCTACGCGGCAAAACCTCACCATAGATTCTCACTTGCTCAGCGAGCCAGTCAAAAGCGGTGATTCTAATATTGTCGTCTAGATGTTTCATGCTCGGAACAGCGGGGCATAGCGCCTAAGGTCTAGCAAAAAAACCCAACATTTTTGTAAACCTTAACGTAGACAAATGGCCAATGAATCCGTCACGCTTCGCGGGACGAGATCTCGTCCGCCTACGGCGAGACGGACAGAAATGTTGAGATTCCAAGGATTAAACTCCGCTCGTCGTTGTTTCGCGCGCTAGCCGCAGTTGACACGCTTATGGAATATATTGTTGGAGTAAAGGCCAATTATCTTTCCATTGCGGATTGAGATCTTTAGGAGAGAATCTCCTCTCCCAATTTGACGTTCCGTGAGCACCATGCTTACGGCAAGCACGGCCAACGTCTCTCTTGAGGGCAATCCAATAAGGTACTTGATCTCTCTGGATGACATGCCTTGACTTGAATGTATCCGATAAGCTTTCCATCCTTCTTGCCCATGAGAATGTCATCATCTGAAAAATTCTCTGGAAGCAGAGAATTTAGGATCCCTCTTTTTGACAATTCCGCCGCCACGTACAATTCACCTGCATGGCCGCCAAGTTTCTTTATCCATTGTAGAGTTTTCACATCTTTCGATTATTTGTTTACCAATGACGCCTAACTACCGCAACACCGGGACCCCTAACGCCAATTCCTTTTTCATTTCCATGATCGGAAGCATACTGAAGCATCGCGTTATCGCGGAATTCATCTGCGGAAGGGTAAACTTTCGCCTGATGCTGAAAGTCCGTCTCTATGACGTGATGCTCGATGATTCCTCTCCAGTGCGTGTGATACCCCCCGTAAAATGTACGAAGCGTGAGAATGATAATCAAGGACTTGAAATGATGAGATGATGAGTATGTGAGATTTTGAGATCATGAGATGTTGAGATCCAGAGGGGGCCATTGCTAATTCAAGGGAAGGAATGGAATACCCGCCTTCCCGCCTTCCGCCGAAAAGTGGCGGACAAGTCGGGGGGGGTAAAACGGCGAGGCAAGCCCGCCGTCAAGATTGGCGGGCAAGCTGATGACACTGAGGTTACTGATCCGCACTGATCGTGCAATTTCTGGTTCAAGAAAACCGATGAATCGGTTCGGGAATTGGATTACGGTTTCGATAACCCCACGATAAATCGTGGGGCTAGTCGTTGTTTTGGAAGGATGACCTTGATGCGGTAATCCGTTAATCCCAAAAATCGTGGTTCAGACGACTACGCAATCTGTGTTGATCTCGTGCTTTTCTGTGGCATCTGTGTTCTATTCTTACTTCGAGGTCGCAAATATGCGGATGTACGAGACGACGTATCGTATCTCTTCCTTGTTCAACCGCCCGCCCCACGACGGCATCATGATCGATCGGTTGACGCTCCGCCCGCCGCCGCCGATCGTCTGAACTATCCGCTCATCATTCAATGCGTCCATCAACTTCGCATCCGTGAAGTCTCTCGGCTTCGGATCGAGGTTGTAGGCATTGAACCCATCCCCTTTCCCATCATCCCCATGACACACGGCACAGTATTTTCCATACAAAAACCTCCCCTGACGCTGCTCGTACGAGAGCCGATGCGCGACCTGCCCGCCGGATGCCTGAGCGGTTGAATCGGTATGCTTCGTGCTGTCACCGGCCGAACCCTGTTCGGGCTGCGAGCGTTTCCCGGAGCAACCTATGATCAATACGGCAAACACGAACACCGCCAAATTGGATATCCGGAGAGGCTGTTGAAAATGTCGGTGATCCGGTGGGGTGGGGATGTGAGCCCTGCCGGACTTTTGATCCCCTTTCGACAGGCAGGAATGCCTGTCCCATCGTGGAAATATCTTTTTCAAGATCGTGCCACTTTGAAATGCATTCATATCACGTTCCTACTTTAGCGACATCAAATATGCGGTGAGCGCCCGCGCCTCATCGTCAGATAATTTATTGTTCGGTTCGATCGATTCCGGCTTGAATGCCTGCGGATTCTTCAGCCAGTCAACGACCCAGCCGGGCTTCAACCGCGTGCCGAGCTTGTCAAGAGGCGGCCCGACATATCCACCCTTCGTCTCGATCTGATGACACCCCTGACATCCGTATCTTTCAGAATACAAGGCCTTCCCCTTCGCGATCGATGCTTCATCCATCGGGATCTCGCGGTCAAGACTATCAGCAATGAAGACTTTCTCCATGTAGTCGACGATCGTACCGATCTCATTATCGGAAAGAAACAATTTCGGCATTCGCTCAGTAAGGATCGGGCGCAGTGAATAGGGCACTTTGAAGTATCCTTCGATCCACTTTCTTTGCGCCTGGCTTGCCTCGAGCGACAGGTCGGTCGCGACCATTCGCCCGCTCCCTTCAATCTTATGGCACCCGAGGCATGCAAGGTCGCTCACCAGCTTGCCGAATTCACCCTGCGGCGCGTAGGCGCTCTTTGGCTGCGCGTGTACGATGAATTCCTCGGGAATGCGCTCCTGCGTGTTGCCGAGGAGCGCGACGGTGATCGCCTGCGCCTCATCGTCGCTGAACTCGAATTTCGGCATCTTCATGGCAGGAGAAAAGACCCTCGGATTCAGCAGCTTTGTGTCCAGGTACGATGGGAGCGTCTGCTCGATCGACGATTTGCCGAAATCGATCTCATAAAGCTTCTTGTCGCCGATCGAGTTAAGCTCCGGGCCCATTTCTTCCGCCTTCGTGTACACCCCAAGCTCATGGCATCCGCTGCAATTGTATTTCTTGAAAAGCGCCAGACCTTTTTCGTGAGCATCGGGGTCGGGCGTGTGCGGCGGCGCCTGCTCAAGATCGTAATCGACAAACTCGCTCTCCATATAGGCGACGACGCCAATCAATTCCTCTTCGCTGAACCGGTACCGCGGCATCTGGACGTCGGGCATCAGCCGCTTCGGATTCTTGATGTAATTGTAAAGCCACTGCGCGTTCACCTTGCTCGCAACCTTGCCGAGATCGGTCGCCACGTAGCCCCCTTTTCCGTTGATCGCGTGACAGCTGATACAGCGCGCTTCCTTGAATCGCGTCGATCCGAGCTCGATGAGCTTCGCCTTCTGCGCCTCGGAAGCCGATGCAAGCACAGCCGGCAGCGGCTCAAGTTTCGCGCCGCCTGCAAAGTCGGCATTGCTCACAAGGAAATCGGAGAGGAGATTCGCCTCATCGTCCGGCACCATAAAATTCGGCATCTTCGTTTTGGAGAAATACCCTTTCGGATTTTTCAGCCAGCTCACCAGCCATTGCCGATTGACCTTCCTGCCGATCCCATCGAGATGCGGCGTCCATTGTTTCCCATATCCGTCGAGCTTGTGGCATCCGACGCAGTTCGTTTCCTCGATCAATTTCCTGCCAGCGTTCAGGATCGGCGCCTGCGGAACATTCCGCTCCTTGTGGCACTTCGCGCACGACGCTTCCATGTATTTCGCCGGGAAGATCGGCTTGTCCCAGTATTTGACTTTGCCGATCGACTCCTCGAATTCCGTGGCGGCTCCCTGTCCTTCATGGCAGATCGTACAGCCGAATTCTTCGATGTCGTGATAGATATGAGGATGCGTGCGAAACGGCTCTTTGGCATCGCTGAGCGCTTCTTCTTTCAGACCCAGATGACAGGTGATGCAGCGGTCGACGCGGTTCAGCTTCTGATTCCATATCTGCTTGATGCCGATCGACGCGGGCTTGACCTTCTTTGGAAGCTCGGCGACAATATCGTTGTATTGATACTGATAGAATTTCCATTCGCGAAAGAAATCCTTGAAGGGGGACACGGCAAGGATGATGAGACACACTACGCTCGATGCCGCAAAAACAATCCGAAAGTTCTTCATCGTTTGAGCCGTTCAGTAAATTTCATTCCATGGCCAGGTCCAGGACCATTCAGGACCGCGGAAAAGCGTGCCGATGCTCGTGAGCACGACAACGATCACGACGAACCATGTCATGACCCACCAGGAGAGCGAACGCGAGCCGAGCCATCCGACAAATCCTCCCTCCTTCTTAGACCGGTACGGGACGATCATGCAGGCTGTGACAATCCATGTCGGGATGACCATCGCATAGACGCGATACGACAGAAGCACCGCCGAGACGATCCCGACCGAGACGAGAAGAACAACGAGCGTTTGCTTCGGGCGCGCCTTCCAGAGACCTTCTCGTTTGAGATTCACCGGCACATACGGAATGACGACGAGGGCAACGATGGCAAGCGTCGGAAGGATCACGCCCGCGACGACCGGCGGAAAATAGTGCAGGAGCTCCTGCAATCCGAGAAAATACCAGGGCGCTTTGGCGGGGTTCGGCGTATGCTCGGGACTTGCAATCCATTCGAGCGGCGCGTTGAAGATTAACGAGATCAAGGCAAGGACGATCACCATCACCTGAAAAGCGATGATCTCCCGGACGACGAGGTTCGGGACGGTCATCACCATTTCTTCTTCTTCGTGCTTTACTCTTGCGGCGAGCCGTCCTTTGATGAACGCGATTCGCTTCGGGTTCGATTTCGCGTTTGAGGATTTCGTCGTTCCAAAATCTTTGTTGTCAGCCATTTTGATCAAACACCTCCATCTTTCCGCACCCGCCAGAAGTGGATGCCCATGAGGACCATGGCCGCAACGGGGATAATGAAGCAATGCAGGACATAAAATCTCACGAGCGCATTTTCACCGACCATGTTTCCGCCGAGAAGCAGAAACGATACTTTGTCGCCGAGGCCGAACGGCACCGCGCGCACCATGTTGGTGCCCACCGATATGCCCCAGAAGGCAAGCTGGTCCCAGGGGAGCAAATATCCGGTATAGCTGAGGAGAATCGTGACGACGAGGAGGATCACGCCGATCACCCAGTTGAATTCCTTCGGCGGACGGTATGAGCCGGTATAAAACACGCGGAGCATATGGAGGAAGACGATAGCCACCATCGCGTGCGCGGCCCAGCGATGCATGTTGCGCAGGAACTGGCCGGAGGAGACGACGAATTGCAGATCCTTCATGTCCCAATACGCCTGCTGCACCGACGGCCGGTAATACAGCATGAGCAATGCGCCGGTCAGCGTGAGAACGATGAAGAGCCCGGCGGAAAGTCCGCCAAGCCCCCATGTGTACGTGAACTTCACCGAGCGCTTCCGGACTTTCGTCGGGTGGACATGGAGGAAGAAATTGTAGAACACCGTCTCTGCACGTGTTCGGTTCGATTCCGGAAGTCCGTGCCGAAACATCGACCGCCACACCTGTGTACGATAGAGCGCTTCGAGATACTTCTTCATAGTGATGCGGGATTATACTTTAAGGGTGACATCATCACCGACGGTGATCGATTTATCAATGACCAGCTGGCCCTGATCATCGAGCGACATCGCAAATCTCGGAAGTGACCGTGGCGCGGGCCCGTCGATCTTCGCCCCTTCCCTGTCGAATTTGCTCCCATGACACGGGCAGGCGACGATTCCTTCTTCCGGTTTCCAGTTCGTGATACAGCCGAGATGCGTGCAGACGGCGGAGAGCGCGTAAAAATATCCTTCCTTCGCGCGAACGATGAAGACCTTTTGCTCTTTGTCGAGCGTGACGCTCCCGGGAGGATAATTCTCGGCCGGGCCGGCCTTGAATTTTGTCGGCGGTTCCTTGACGACATTTGGTGCAAGATAGGTCCCGCTCAGCACCACGCTCCCCACGGCCGCCATCCCGATAGCGCCGGCGCCGATGACCTCGAGAAAATAGCGGCGCGAGAGCAAGCCCTCTTTCTTATCGTCTATCGGTTTTTTTTCATTTGACATGATACTTTCCTGAATATCAACTGGAGGTTGAACGATTTATTTGTTCACGGGAGAACTCATATCGTTTGTTTGTTCTTGAGCTGAAGCTCCGGCTACTGTTCTTTCCCACACGAGCTGAAGCTCGAGCTACTATATTGCCATCGTTTCCGAAACGGAATACGATTCCATCGTTATGCATCCGACCGGGCAGCGCATCGCGCAGAGGCCGCAGCGGATACAGCGATCTTCATCCTTGATCATCACCGACCCGACGAGATCCCGGGTCTCACCTTTGATCACAACGTCATACTCACCGGAGATCTCGCCGACCATCGATTCGTCAAACTCCACTCGCCCGAGGGCGACGAGATCGATGCAATACTCCGGACAAACATCGACACAGCCGCCGCAGAGGATACACTCGCTGCCGGTCTCTTCGCCGTGTTCATTGAAGATCGTATTCTCCCAGCAGTGCAAACAGCGCGAGGCCTCACGACGCGCCTGCTCTTCCGTATAGCCAAGCTCAATCTGCGAGACGCCGATCCGGCGATCGATCGGTAGACACGGAATCGGCACGCGTCCTTCTTTTTCGTAACCCCAATCGCGCTTATACTCCTTGGTGTTCGCAACAATGATTTCGACCTCACGCTCGTGGAACGCGACCTCAACATTCTTTCCCGACTCGCCGGTCAGATACTGATGGATCGATTGCGCGGCCTTCTTGCCGTTCGCGATCGCATCGATGGCGTTCCGGGGCCCGAACGAAACGTCTCCGCCCGCATAGATTCCCGGCGCAGTGGTCGAGAGGGTTTTAAGATCGACCTTGATCGTGTTGCGAGGGGTGATCTCAATGCCGTCAGATGGGGCGATCCATGAAAGGTCGGAGGTTTGTCCGATCGCCATGATGACCGTGTCGGCGTCCATGAGTTGCTCGGTGCCCGGCGCGAATTTCGGATTGAACCGTTTCTGCTCGTCAAAAACTGAAACGCAATCGATCGTCTCGAATCCGGTCACCCTCCCCTCCCTGCCGATGATTTTCCGCGGACCCTTCCGCGGGTGGATATGGATTCGCTCTTCCAGCGCTTCGTCGATCTCGATCTTTGATGCCGGCATTTCAGACCAGTCTTCGAGGCAGACCATATGCACTTCCTTCGCGCCGAAGCGTACTGCCGACCGCGCCACATCGAGGGCTTCGGCGACTTCGGTGACATGTCCGACCTCGATTTTTTCCTGCCGCGCCGCCGTCCGTGCCGCGTCGATCGCAACGTTCCCACCGCCGACAACGACGACTTTGTTTCCGAGCTCCACACGGTAGCCGAGATTGACATTGAGAAGAAAATCGACCGCCCTCAGGACTCCGTCGAACTCGACCCCCTCGATTTGCAGATCGCGGCTCTTGTGTGAGCCGATGCCGATGAAGAGAGCCTGGAAACCCTGCTTCTTCAGATCGCTGATGGTGAAGTCGCGACCGATCGCAGAATTGAGCTTCAATTCCACCCCGAGACTGAGAATTGCGTTGATTTCGAGACGGATGAGTTCGCGAGGAAGGCGATATTCGGGAATGCCGAGCCGCAGCATTCCTCCCGCCACAGATTGAGCTTCGAAGACGGTTACTCCATAGCCGAGGAGAGCGAGATCGTGCGCGCAGGAGAGGCCGGCGGGCCCGGCGCCGATGACGGCGACCTTGATCCCGTTTTTCCTGACCGATTTCCCGAAGACCTCCTTCAGCTTTTCGAGATCGACCATGCTCTCGACGCCGAACCGTTCAGTGACGAAACGCTTCAGCGCGCGGATGGCGATCGGCTGGTCGATGGTGCCGCGGCGACAGGCCGGCTCGCATGGCGCGGCGCAAACCCGACCACAGATTGAAGCAAATGGGTTCGGTCTTCGGGCGACATGATACGCCTCTCGATATTTCCCTTCGGCAATAAGCGCAACATAGCGGCCTGATTCCGTGTGAACGGGACAGGCCGCCATACAGGGAAAATTAGAGTCGAGCCACTCGAGGTCAACGAACTTAAGCTGTTCCACGTTCGAACGCCGGTGAACCCTTACTTATGGATTTCAAAGTCCGCAGTGACATCCCCTTTTTCCTGGACCTCGACCGCGGCATCCTTCCCCTTCAGCTTTTCATGCCAAATCTTCAGCGTGTACTTGCCCGGAGGGACGTCCTTGATCATGTAATTCCCTTCTTTGTCGCTGACCGCATAATAGGGAGTTTCGACAACAACCACAAATCCCTCCATCTCGGGATGGACATTACAGAGCAGCGTCGGCGTACAGCCGGGCTCTTTGAAGGTGAATGCTTTCGTCTGCCCTTTGGGCCAGGTGCCGAGATTGAACTTCCCCGTGCATTGATCCGGCGAGAAGACGTTGTGGAGGACGTCGTCGCTGTTGAGAAAATCGACTGTCGTCCCGACGACGATGGGCAAAACACGCGGTTTGAACGTCAGGTTTTTCTGATCGATCTTCGCATGTTCTTTTGAAGGCGCGAATGTTTTCGAAGCGATTTTATCGATGTAAATTACCGCGTCCCCGCCGTTCTTCGCACCTTTGGCTTTCACTTTTCCGGTGATGTTGCCCGCGAGCGCGAGATTAAGGAATGCGATCACCATGACACCGATGGCGAGGTAAAGAATCGTGCATTTCATACTACGATATCCTTGTTGATGGTACTAAACTGTGACTTAATGTCACAGCGATTCACATAACATATTGAATTCCAGCGGCTAATCCTAAGCTGCTTTTCATTCGATGTCCCGTTCAGGCTAATTCCTCATTGAATCAAAAGGCAAGAGAAATTATTTCACGTCAGAGTCCAAATGTAACACCAAAGGCGAATTCCTGAAAATTCAGCTCATTCTTCGTTGGATCTGTCGCCGAAGGCTCAGAGCCAAAATTGAACTCTAGGGCTGCGCGGACATTGGCACGGATAAGGAACTGAACGGCCGAAATTACCCGTGTGTCTGAATTCTGCGCATCCTTAACTTTCGAGTTTTCAAGTCGAACGAGAGGTATCAACCAGGGATAAACAATGTAGCTGCCTTCGACCGTGAAACTGGTGAGATCGGATGCGGTACCGGGACTGGCGATGCTCGGGCTCTTGTCATGTTGGTTCGCGAAAGCCCCGATCAGATTCAATCGATCGAGCCAAATATTAACGTCTCCGCCAACCATAGTGAACTCATCATCCTCTACCGTCGGGTCAAGGGTCGCAGTTCCCTTATAGGCGAAACCGCCAATCACAATAGAGTTATCCTGCCAGGGCTGAGTTGCGGCCGTGGGGGAAGCGGCTCCTTCGGCAACGGCACCGTCCAAACGCATGCCACTGATTTTATAGTTCAGATGGCCATAAATATCTTTCTGAGAATTCGAAACATTCTTCCGGCCTTCAACAAGACCCATATTGTACCCGAGCCGACCATCCCCGACGACTCCGTTTAGTTCAATCCCCTTTTGCGCGCTTTCCAGTGACCACATATTGTCGCCCAGTGTCGCGGTTGTAATGCCATAGCTTGGACTGATGCGTCTGTGGTTGGAGAACGAAAACACGCCGGGCTCGAACTTGCCTAACTTCAAATTGAACATTGCCGTGGTCCCCGAAAAAAGATTGCTGAAGATGATGCTCGCACGCTCGATCTCAATAGCATCATCCATGATTTCCATTTCACCGAGGAATGAGACGTCTTCCCCGAGAGTACCGGCCGTCATCAGCTCCACCTCGCCTTCGAGAGGCGCAAAATTCCACTTCGGAGTTTCCTTTGGGGCATAGGTTGCCTCCAGTTCCGCAATAACTGAAACCGGTACCGTCCCGGGGATGGTATTGGGCCACAGAGCATCGGGGAAGGCCTTCTTGTTCCCTTCGGCGCCCAGGCTCACCGGTTCTTCCTTGGTCGCTTCTGCGTCGCCTCCATCCGGAAATTGATATCCGTTGCGCCGGAATGCCTCTCCGAACGCAGTAAGCTTCGGAAACGCGACGTGGCAAGTCGCGCAGCTCGTCTTGTACTTGCGTGAGAACGCAGGAATGCTGTAGCAGCGCTCCGCGAAGGTGGCAAACAGTATGATTGCCGAAATGAAGAACAACGTTCGTTTCATGTGGAATCCTTTCAGTGGTTGATTTGGTGGATTAGTAACTGAGTACTTCTGAACAAAGTATTCGAGGCCATGATGAGATGATGATCGGATGTCGTTCGATTCGCTGAATTAATTTCAGACTTTCTGGTCTGAATCAACTATTGTGCCATTCTCGATCGCATCCGTTCGCTCAGGCCAGGCAGCTTTGGTCGTTTATCCCCGCAAATTGAGTCACTATTACCATTCATTGTCACCCGGCGGCCCGCATTTATCAATTCTGATAAGTGAGGCAAGAGTTATTCTATGGATTGAGAATTCAGGCAAGCCCGATCGATCGACATTTACTTTAGGAGGATGATAGCCTTCGTTCGGATGAAAGCATCCGGGGAGGTTGCGAGGTCGAGGACCTTAAGCCGGCAGTAATACACGCCGCTCGGCATGCCGGCCGCAGACCAGTCGACGGCGTAAGATCCCATCGTCCTCGTCCCGCTGAACAGCGTCGCAACCCGCTCACCCAGCACATTGAACACATCGAGCGATATCTCCGCCCGACGAGGCACTCTGTAGGCGATCGTCGTCGAGACGTTGAATGGATTCGGATAGTTCTGAGACAACACGAAATCCGACGGCCCGGCCGGCGTCGTGCCGTCTATCGCAGTCTTGAGGATCCATCCGCCCGGATCCAATTGCAACGATTCGACAGCCGTCGGCACAAGGAACGAAAAACTCTGGCTCGCCGCATTATTGAAGACCGTGATCGTCGAATCCCATCCCGGACCTACAATCCTCAGATCGACCGGCATCGTAAAAAACGCCGGCGACGATGTGCCCGTCGATTGGTTGATCGTCACCTTCAACACCTTTACTCCGCCCGAATCGGCAATATGCCACCGGTAAACATAATGCGGATAGTTTTCACCGTAAATCCATTCGTTGAATAAATACCCAAGGTTCATCCCACTCGTCTGCTCGCAAACCCGTTGGAAATCCTCCGTGGTCGCGCTCGAGTACCGGAGCGACGGGGTGTTCGCGTACGCATACATCGACTTGAAGAACAGGGAGTCGCCCATCACATGCCTCATCATGTGCAAAACCGCGGCCCCCTTCGAATAGACACGAGCGCCGTTGAACAGCGCGATGACGTCGGAGGTGTCCCGAACGTACACCGGTCCGGCGGCGCCCCTCGCCCGGTTGAGATGCGCTGTCATGAAACTCCGGTAGGAGGCGACACCGTATTTCTTCTCTCGATACAACCCGTTGCCATAGGTAGCGAACCCCTCGTTCAGCCACAGATGCGACCACGACGCGCAGGTGATCATGTCGCCAAACCATTGGTGGGCAAGCTCGTGAGTGATGACATCTTCATCGAAGGTCGACGTCGAGGTCATCGTCTGATGCTCCATGGCTCCGCCGGTGAATTGCGAGTGACCGTACTTTTCGTTGATGAAAGGATAAAGGCCGAAGAGATCGGAGAAAATCCTCAACCCGTCGACGGCGCTGGGGAGGGACAACTGCGCCGCGACGAGATTTTCCGGCAGAACGTAGTTCAAGACTTCGAGCGACTCGGTTGCAGTGTAATGGAACCAGTTCGAGAATTGAGCGTAGTTCGTCAAGGCGACGGAGATGAGATATGTCGCGATCGGATAGCGCTCCTCCCAATGAAATGTCTTCGTCCCGTCGAGGTTGTCGATGACCGCCGTAAGCTTCCCATTCGATCCCACCCTGAACGACGAGTCGCAGGTCACGATGATGTCGGCCGAGTCGGCTTTGTCGGACGGGTGATCCTTGCACGGCCACCAGTCGCGCGCGCCGTACGGCTCGCTCAGCGACCAGACCAGCGGAGTGCCGTTGTGCGACGTGAAGATGAAACTCCCGAGCGCCGTCGCGACCGGCGTCCCGCTATAAAACACATCCGCCGTGATGAGATCGCCGACCCGATAGTTGGAATCAAGCGTGACCGAGAACGACGAGGCCTGCTGGTTGAACCCCGCTCGCCTTCCGTCGACCGTCACGGAGTCGATCTGCATGGTGTTCGTGAGATCCAGGACAAGAAATCCGGGAGAGCTTTGGCCGCAGACGCCGCGCACCGTCACGTCGCCGGAAAGATACTGAGGAATCCCCGTGATCCGGAGATTCAGTCTATAATAGAGGACGTCGAGCCAGCTGCTCGCCGCGCTTGCGACCGCGTCCGTCGTGCGATGCCGGAACGCCCCGATTTCTGCATCGATGAGCTTTTCCTCATCCGGCGATCGGAGCGTGGAGGGCCGCTGGGCCAAAAGCGCGCCGCACGTCACACCCACAAGAATGCACAACGATGCGATGCGCGATATCGTTCGATGAACCATCATCAGCATCCCGGTGACGGAATTACTTCGCGATAACGAACTCGCCGCGGAGACGGATGTCGTCCGACGAGCTTCCCACCATCACGATCGTCTTCCGCGGCTCGACGGTGAGCTTCATATGTCGATCATAAAATGCGAGATCATCGCGCGTAAGCTCAAACGTGACGCTTTTCTTTTCGCCCGGCTGAAGCATGATCCTCCGGAATCCCTTCAGTTCTTTCACCGGTCTCGTCACGCTCGCCACCGTATCGCGCAGATACAACTGCACAACCTCTTCGCCCGCGCGTGAGCCAACATTACGGATATCGGCAGAAATTCTCACCCTTAACCCCTTAATCTGCTGTGTATGCTGTGAATCAATTTGCAGATTGCTGTACTCAAATTTGGTATAGCTCATCCCATACCCAAACGGAAACAGCGCCTTGCCGCTGAGATCGACATAATCGTCCCCTCTCCCGGTCGGCTTATGGTTGTAATACAACGGCACCTGTCCGACAAACTGTGGAAATGTCACCGGCAATCTTCCCGCCGGATTGTAATCACCAAACAGAACGTCGGCGATCGCGGTTCCCCCCTCTTCGCCCGGATACCACGCCTCGACGATCGCATTGGCCTTCGACATCCAGTTGTTCATTGTGACGGCGCTTCCGTTGATCAGCACGACGACGACCGGAGTTCCCGTTTCGCGCACCGCCCTGATCAGCTCCTCCTGATTGGCGGGCAGATCGAGATTCGAGCGGTCGCTCCCTTCCCCTTCGATGATGCCGGCGGCGACGATCGCGACATCCGATCTTTTCGCGAGTGAGACGGCTTCCTGCAAAACGCTATCGACGGCCATCTTGTAATCCCATCCTAATCCTGCGACTGCGCCTCCCTCGTTCTCATAGTATTCCATCCGGATATCGTATCGGCGGCCGGCTTGCAGGCTCACGGTCACAACATCCGATGCCGGTCCACGGTCGAACCAGCTATTGATGAGCAAGTTCCCGTCGAGATAGAGCCGCACGCCGTCGTCGGAAGTGACGGAAAGCTTGTAGTCGCGTGAAACGGGAGGAACCAGCGTTCCGGTCCATCGCACAGAAAAATGATCCGCATGAACGCTCGAATCGGGTGGCCCTCCTCCCCAATCGAAATAGATTTGTTTGTCGGTGCGGACGAGCGCCGGCTTCCCTGACAGATCCATCGAATTGAAATACTCTCCCCTCAGACCGTGAGAGCCAAACAGGGTATCAGACGGGATGAGATACGCTTCCGGTATAGGCGGCAGAATATTACCTCTCAGCTCGGTCCCTTTGGCGTATGTTACGATGGTCGATGACGGGACTTTGTTTCTTATTCCCTCGAGGAGTGTGACAACCTTAGTGCCGAAGCCGCTGTAACCTCCGAGGCGTGCGGCGTCGCCGTTCGGACCGATGACGGCGATTGACTTGACATCCTTGTTCAGCGGGAGCATGTTGTGGTCGTTTTTCAACAAAACGATCCCTTCGCGTGCGGCCTCGAGCGCCAGCGCGCGATGATCGGGAGAATCGTTGAGCTTATCGGCTTGCTGCGGGTCGACGTACCGGTTGTCAAACAGGCCGAGCCGGAATTTCGCGCTGAGAACCCTGCGAGCTGATTTCTCGATCGTTGCCGTTGAGACCAATCCTTCATTGACCGCCTGAAAAAGCGGTTTGCCGTAGATATAAATACCGGGCAGCTCGACATCGAGTCCGGAATTGACTGCCTGCTCCGCAGCTTCTTTCTCCGTTGCGGCCGTGTGATGCATGCTCATGATGCCGGAAACCGAGCCGTAGTCCGAGACGACGAATCCCTGAAAGCCCCATTCTTTCCTCAGCACATCGGTGAGGAGCCACGGATTCGCCGAACATGGAAGACCATCGAGCGCGTTGTAGGCGGCCATCACCGAGCCGGCGTGGGCTTCCTGGAAGCAGGCTTTGAATGCCGGGAAATAGGTCTCCCGAAGCAGGCGTTCGGAAAAATGGATCGGATAGCTGTCGCGCCCACCGTCGCCGACATTGGCGGCGAAGTGCTTCGGCGTCGTGATGACGCCTTCCCCTTCGATCCCCTTGCAGAACGCGACGCCCATTCGGGCCGTGAGATATGGATCTTCGCCGTACGTCTCTTCGACGCGTCCCCATCGCACATCTCTGGCGATATTGATGACCGGCGAGAGAAGCTGACGAATGCCTCTGCTTCTTGTCTCCTTGCCGATGACCGTTGCGACGCGCTGCATGAGTCCGGGATCCCACGTACTTGCGAGAGCGATTGCCTGCGGGAAACTCGTCGCCCCTTTGCCGACCAACCCGTGAAGTCCCTCGTCGTGAATGATCAGCGGTATGCCGAGCCGCGTCTTCCCGGCGGCTGCGCGCTGGATAGCGTTTGCTTTTTCAGCCGCTTCGTGCGCAGTGAGCGACCTGAGCACGGGGCCGAGTCCGCCGAGACCCGTATCGCGCGGGATCGGTTTTTCATCGACGTCGCGGATATCCGATTCGAGCTGGGCGATCTTCTCGGCGAGCGTCATGCGTTTGAGGAGGTCGTTGACGCGGCGCTCAATAGACAGTGTGGAGTCGAGATACGCCGGCCGGGATTTTTTTGCGAATGGTTGGCCGGATGCGTCCGCTATCATGAGCATGATGAGCAGAATTTCCATGACAAAATAAAGATTCGTTCGTTTGATGGATTTCATTTTTGATTTTCCTTATAGAGTGCCTTACTTGGCGGTGTTACCCTCTCCCCTAACTCTGGTATCACTGAGTCCCCCTCTCCCGGGACGGGAGAGGGGGTACGGGGGGAGAGGGTATGCCTGGCGAACCAACGATTGTACTAGACTGTCTTCGCGAATGTCGTTTCATCTTCCATGGCGTTTCAAATAGCATAGATCTGTCAATTCCCTGTTCACTCTTGTCGCTGGTTACCCTCTCCCCTAACTCTGGTATCACTGAGTCCCCCTCTCCCGGGACGGGAGAGGGGGCACGGGGGA
>Ga0080064_1002257_pt1 | contig 33613 bp, 40 predicted proteins | sample Subgrocontami54m_FD_69260 | JGI IMG/M metagenome (GOLD analysis project Ga0080064, IMG submission 69260) | Subsurface groundwater microbial communities from S. Glens Falls, New York, USA - GMW46 contaminated, 5.4 m (SPADES assembly) (version 2) ...
TAAATCCATAAACTGATGCAGTTTTACTTTCTTCAACTAGTCTTCCAAAAAATCTAATGGATGCTGTATCGCCAGTATCACTTTCAACAACTCCATTAACTCGGATATAGTTGCCTTCACGCAATATTGTTGCCTCTAGTTCAGTAGCTAGAAAATCTTGATCATCTAAAGTAATGAATCCATCCTCAATTGAAGATTTAACACTGCTTCCAGTTTGTGTTTGTGTAGATAATACTAGATCAACTTCAGAAATTTTTATCATATCTTCTGTTACTGCATATCCGGATCCCTCCAAAGTAAAAGCGCTATTTGGAGAAATTGTTGCAAAAGAGTCACTAAAAGCAAATCCTGAAAAAGCAAGTAACATTAAGAGTACTGGAATAGCATTCATACTAGATTTTCTATCTGATTTGGTTTATAATTTACTACTAAATTATTTTAGATTAACTCCATAGTTAGTCTATACTCAGTTTTTGAGCCAAGTAAAGTGATTTCTATGTGCTTATTTTGCCATATAAACACAAAATTTATTGAATTGGTGCTATCTTTGTTAGATCCACTTTAAATCATTCAGATGATTTTTGGAATTTGCTTGCATCAATCATGCCAGATTATGAAGAAAGAAAGGAATGGTTAAGAGTTAACAGGAGGCTTTTGATAAATTGACAAATCTTGAAGAATTAGTATTAAGAGTTGATTATTCCAGTCTTATGACTAATTCTATTCAAGATTTAGGTTCTGCCCATTGGTATATTTGTAAAGCAGAAAAAATCATGAGAGGTAAATGTGAACAAAAAATAGGAATGGTGACAAAAGAAACTGCATTTTCACATGAGGTTGGCACTAATGTTTTAAGATGGTGGATTAGAAAACGAGAAACTGATCTACATACACTTTCTAAAAAAACAAAAGAAACATACCCAATTCTGGATTTATTAAAAGAAAGAACGAGAAAATTTTCTGCTGAAAATTCTAATAAAAAATTTCAAGATGTAATTGATGCATTAGCAGTTTTCTGTGAACAGAATAAAACTGAAATTAAAAAATTTCTTGAATATGTTAAATGGTTATTTGAAAAAGATGAATTAGCGCCAATAATTCTTGATGTATATCCTTTATGGAGTGGGTCTAGGAGAAATAATAATCTGTTATCTGTATCTGGAAATTATCCTACAGAAAAAATTTCAGAGCTAGAATATGTTTCAAAAATTCCTATAGGAGTTTACATCAAAGGCAGTTATACATTAAATGAATTTGCTCAAGAAAAAGTATATGAATGCGAAGTATCTGCAAAAAGTATTACTAGTTCAGCAATTATTGATGATGCGTTTAACACTGCAAGATATTATGTTTTAGAAAGACTTAGACAATATTTTGATTTGATGAGAACTTCATTAGCCTCAATTTTGCAAGAAATTGACCAGTATTTTATAGAAAAGTTGTATCAATATGATAATAAATTTTGGAGGAAATTTATTGAAAAAGCTAAACCAGATAAAGAGGTAGAACGCGTGTTATGGGATTTTAAAGAAACGTTATTTATGTGGGCAATTCCTAGGAACTCTCCTGCATTTGATGATGCAAAAATTGAATTTGCTAAAAATGTTGCATGTTATGCAAATACATCAGGAGGAATACTGATAATTGGAATTTCTGATGCCCCTAGGGAAGTAAAAGGGCTCACTGCTATTGAAGACAAACTAAAAACTATAGATTCTGTAATTCTGGAAAAAACTGATTATGAAGGAAATTTGACTGAATCTATCCCAATCAAAGTACAAGATGATAAAGGTGTGGACAGAGAATGCATAGCCATTGTAATTAAACAAAGCGAACGCCCAGTAGGTATTAAACTAAAAGAAGGAGGATATGACTTCATAGTACGAAACAATACCGAATGCATAAGAACAAAACTTCAATCTATTGAAAATTCAAAAAAAGGTATTGTGCAAGCCAATGTGGAATTCATGCAATCAATAATTCAATTTCAATAATTTTTATTGTATAATCTAAAAATTTGGAACTTCAATCTTGTTTGTTCTCAAATATTGTAACAGATCATTGAATTTTTCTTCCAGTTGTGTGTTCTTTGCAGACAATATTTTGATGTTTTTCTCTACAGTTTCAAAGTCAGAAATAGTAAGATGATGCTCTGCTTCAAGATACATCTGTTTTTTCTTGGAATTAAAAAATAGGCAGACCGAGACTGTCTTCTTGAGCTAGTTTTATCATGTAATCTTCTAAATATCCCCCTGCCAAAAGAAGTCCTACCACTACTCCAATTTCTATAATTGTTGGTTTAAGAAATGGGATTAAGTTGGATTTTTTAGATATTGCTCTGATCAACATGAAGCTTCTAGATGTTGCTATGGAATATGCAGTAAGTTCCATGATTCCAAATGGTGATAAAAAGAGAATTGCAAGTGGTGGAATTTTTGCCAATTCTGGTGAGATTGAAATTATTGCTGAAAAAGCAAAGCCAGTAGACCAGGCTGAAAATAATCCCCATGCGACTCCAAATCCTGGAATAAACATTGGTAATGATACAGATGAGTTATGAAGGAAAATTCCTAATGCATCAATGCCTGTAACTAATTTTTCAAATTCAGACATGAATGTATTTGCTTCTTCTTCACTAACTTGAGACATTGATCCGATTTGATAAGTTGCTGCAAATAATCCCATAAATATGAAAAATGTAATTATCCTAATCTTAGACATGTTATCATTAACTGGAAACAATATTTGAGGGTTGGGTATGGATACAGATTTAATTAAACCAAAAAACATTCTTTGATGATGAAAAAGGAGCTAACTGTTGCTTTGAATTATGCTTTGAATAAGGGGTTCCAGATTCATCCAAACGCATTCAAGTTTTTAGAGAATATTGATGTAAAAAGCCTAGAAAAAATAATTAAAGAAATTGTTCGTGAGAAAACAAAACAAAAATTATTTCAAATCAATCAAGATGATTTAGAGGTTTATTTGGGAATTAAAGAGGATCAAACATTACAAAATGAGCATAAGATAATCTTTGATCCGACTCTGAAAATTACTACTGGTGAGGGAGTAAAAGGGTATAATGCTCTTTTTGCAAGTCGTTTTAACAAACTAAAACGAATAATCTCAGATAGACCCGAATCAAGAATGTTAAAGTCAATTGCTTCTGTCAAGACTATAAAATCTGATGATGACATGTATGTTTGTGGTTTGGTAACCACCAGAAGTACTGAGAGAAACATCACAAAATTAGTCTTAGAAGATCCCTCAGGTTCATTTGAAGGGATTGTTTTTGATACTGAATTGCAAAAAACAGCAGGCTCGCTACTTAGTGATCAATTTATCATGGCACGAATAGGTTTTGGAAAAAATGCAGGCTTTATCATTAAAGATTTGATTTCGCCTGATATTCCTGATCAAGCTTCAAACAGGTCTGAAACTGAAACATATGCAACTTTTCTTTCAGACCTACATATTGGCAGTAAATACTTCATGGAAGAGGAATTTACCGAATTTGTATCATGGTTATCTAGCCCAGATCCAATAGCAAGGAAAATTCGTTTTGTGTTAATTTGTGGAGATTTAGTAGATGGTGTTGGAATCTATCCAAACCAAGACAAGGAATTGGTATGTGAAACCATTGAAGAACAATTAAAAAAAGTTGAAGAACTTCTCAGTAAAATTCCTAATTACATCAAAATATTCATTATGCCAGGAAATCATGATCCTGGACGTAGGGCATTACCACAACCAGCAATTCCAAAAAAATACAATTCCAGATTATGGGAAAAAGAGAATGTGTTTATGGTTGGAAATCCAGCTGTTGTTTCTTTGAATGGGGTAAAGGTAATGATGTTTCATGGTCAAAGCATTGATGATATTGTAAAAACTACACCAGGTCTAAGTTATGACAAGCCTACAAATGTAATGAAACATCTTCTTAGAGCAAGACACCTTAGTCCAATTTATGGTAGTCAAACTCCAATTGCGCCTGAAATGGAAGATTTGATGGTAATTGATGAGATTCCAGATATTTTCCATGTAGGTCATGTCCACAGAGCAGAACTAGATATGTACAAAGGAATTCTTTTGTTAAATTCTGGTTCTTGGCAAAAACAAACCCCATTTCAAGCCAGTGTTGGAATGACTCCAAATCCGGGGATAGCACTTATGGTAAATTTGAAGACTTTCAAAGTTTATCATGAAAATTATAATTCTAATAAATTAAACAATATCTTGCAAAGTTAGATCGTCTTTGAAGGTTTTTTTGATCATCTCAGATGAGATTGTAAGTTTGTATTTTTTTGTCCTTCCATGTATTCCTTGGTGAACTAGTCTTCCAGTAATAATTCCGGACAGTTCGATTTCACTAAGCATTTGAGTAATTCGTCTTTGTGTCAGTTCATCTCGTCCTACTACTTTGCACAATCCTTTGTAAGACGAATAAATTTCTCCTGTAGATGAACCTCCTGCCTTCATTATTGCAAGAATAACGAGCTTTTCATGGAGAGGGTATGATTTTAGGGATGTTTCTTCTTTATTTTCTTCAATTTTTAGAGATGCTTCTCTTACATGATCTTCTGTAACTTTGTCTGATTGTTGTCTCTCGGCAATTTCTCCTGCAACACGAATTAGGTCAATTGCTCTTCTGGCATCCCCATGTTCACCACCAGCCAGAGCTGCGCAAAGATTCAATGCCGAGTCTGCCACTGAGTTTGGAATAAATGCCTCTTTGATTCGTTCCTCTAGTATTTTTTTTATTTGTTCTACATTGTAATTTGTAAAAACCACCTCTTCTTCACCTAGGCTACTAATTACTCTAGGATCAAGTTTTTCTTTAAATGTAAGATCGTTTGAGATTCCTACCAAAGTCAACGAGCCTTGTTTTAGACGCTCATTTGCTCTGGTTAGTTGATATAAGATGTCTTTGCCTGTTTTTGATACTAGTTGTGCAAGATAGTCAATTTCATCAATAACAAAGATTGCATTAATTTTAGATTCATCTATACTGGTTAGTATCCGCTTGAAGACTTCGCTGATTGCTAGACCTGTACTTGGTAATTTATCATCTTTTATCCCTAATTGCCGCCCAAAGCTTACCAATAACCCGTAAAGAGTTGTTTCTTCTTTAGAATTTGAATAAACTAGTTTGATTGGGAATTTTGATTTCTCTACCCTGTCTTGAATTTTATTAAGTACTTTTTTCACTACAAGTGTTTTTCCAGTTCCTGGCTTACCATATACTAGTAAATTTGAAGGCCTTGAATGTTTAAGGATAGGTAGTAATGATTGTGTTACCTGTTCCTGTTCAGAAGTTCTATGTTGAATAATATCTGGAATATATGTAAAATGAAGAATGTCTCTGTTTTTGATTATTGATTTGCCAGATTCAGCTGCATCAAGTAATCTATCAATTGGATCAGACATCTCACACACCTATGTTTCTACTCAATAGTAACATAATGATATTTGAATTTAGAGAGTAAAGAAGAGAATAGTTATTCTAGTTTAGTTTGTAATTAATTATTTTTAGTTAGATTTTAGATTTTCAATAAAAAAAATAAAGAAAAAGATAGAGTGGAAAGGAAGGTGTGTGGGTTTAGTCTAAACCAAACCTGATGTTAACAAATTGTTAATTTCCTGTTAAGAAAACTTCCAAAAAGGTCATTTTTACCCCTTTATTTCCACTCCAGGCATTAAGATTGATGTTAACATTGTGAATATCCTAAATCATACCCCTTTATTTCCATTCCAGTCATGAGTTATGGGGATGAGAATATGGTGCATTATTGACGTTGTTAATAACAAAAAATACACTAGGAATGGTCTAGGCAGTCAATGTTAACAAACCTCCTAGTTAACAAATATTCTGGGATCAATTGAACTGTTAACATCAGATCCTCATAGATCTCAAAGATGGCTAAGAAACGTATTCGAATTGATATGGAAGATACCGATGGAGCACGATATGACATCAAATTAGAGGGTAATGTCACTAGAGAAAAGGTTCTAAAAATATTTGAAATGATGGATTTAATGAATATAGAAGAAGAACAAGAGACCACCAATATGGATTCAATAGGCTCAAAAATATGGCATATTGTAGACAAATTCTTCCCAATGGGAAAGTTCACATCTACAAACATACTTGAAAAATATGAAGATGAATATAATGAGCCTGTTAAACTTAGTATAATCTCTACATATTTGTCCAGATTCTCTACTAAAGGCAAGATAGATAGAATTAGAACTGGTCGTGAATGGACATATCAGGCCATAAAACTTGGTCAAAAACAACAATAAATTAAGAAATTGTAATTTTTCGTACTATGAGACGATCCTTACCTAAAATTACCTTAACATACTCTCCTTTCTGAATATCCATGTATTTTCGAAACTGTTTTGGAATGGAAATGGTTCCTGCAGACGTGATTTTTACTAATACCTCATTTTCTTGTACGGACATAATACTATTATAATTTAATAATATATATAATTTAATATTTTTATTTTTTAATAAACTATAATAAAAATCACCTTTTCTAACCTATTTTTTGATAAAATAGACTAGAACTAATCTATGAAACTAACAGAAATTGATTATACAATTATGGAATTAACTTGTATCGTTTCTAACTTTTCTTTTCCTTTTTTTGTAATTGAATAAGTATATGGTTTTGTGTTGGTGTTTCTTTGAACATAACCATCTTCAAATAATTTCTTCATTAATCTTGAAGTATGCTCTCTACTACGCTTTAATGTGATTTGTATGTCACGTGATGTCATAGCTTTGTTTGTGATTAGATGCAACACATAATCTGTTGCATTATTATGATCTAAATTAGGCATACGAATAGAAACAGGCTCTTCTTTATTCGTAATTTCTGTCCTTATTGTAGGCTCAGCAGATTTTTCTACAACTTGATTATTTTTAGCTAATTTCTCTAGGAACTGCTTTAATTCTAGATTAGGATCTTCAGTTTTTTGTTCAAAACCTTGTATCTCTATTGCATCTAGGCGTATTTTCATATCAATTAACTGTCTTTCATAATATTCTAAACGCTCCAACTGTGATGAATCTACCATCTCACTCTTAGTTTTGATGAATGGACGTATTTTGTAGTAACTATACAAGCCTACCAAACCTATAACAAATGAAACTATTATACCCAGAATTACTTCTGGATCAGGAATTTCTATTAACATCACAAATTATTCATATGTTGTGATTTATTGTGATTGAATAATATTATTTCACACTTTAGATTAACAAAAACACACTTTACATCACAGAAAATTCAATCATATAATACAACTCTAAATGATAACATCACACATTACATGCCTGACGTATCAATCTATCAATCACATTGATGACCTCATCTTCTCTTTCAGGGAATATATCACTCTCATTTATCACACGTATCTGCTCAGAGAGTTTTGATATCACATCAATATCATCAGGTAAAAGTATGCCTAAACCACGTAAAAGTATGATTGAATAAAATAATGCTATTAATTTGTCTCTGGACTGGCCAACTTGTCTGTAATACGCGCCTTTAGTAATAGTGAATTTAGAGTTTAGAAGATCTTTCTGATTTAAAATAATTTCAATTTGTCGTTCAGTAAATAATGATTTTTTGATAATTTGACGAATAATATTATTAAAATTAGATTTTTCAAACTCTGCCATAGCTATACAAATCTGTATACCTCACCACAATTAAACTTTAAAGAGTCATTTACAAACCCCTGTTATGACTGGAAATAAAGTTGAATCATTCCTAAAATCTGAACTAAAAAAGAAAAATGCATTATTGTTTGTACTAATTGATTCTGAAGTCTCAAAGTTAGAATCTTCACGAAAACTTGCTCAAGACGTTGAAAAGATAGGGGCATCTGCTATACTGGTAGGTGGTTCATCAGCAACAGATCAAATTGAAATGGCTCAGGTAGTCAAAGGTATCAAAAAAGGCATCAAAATACCAATTATTCTCTTTCCTGGAAACGTCACCGGAGTTGTGCCTGATGCAGATGCAATTCTTTTTAGTTCATTAATGAATTCAGAAAATCCATATTTTATCACTCAGGCACAAGCATTAGGAGCACCAAGTGTTCTTAAATTTGGATTAGAACCATTACCAACAGCATATTTGGTTATTGGAGATGGAACTTCCGCATGGTTTGTAGGTTCAGCAAGAGGAATTCCATTTGAAAAACCAAAAATTGCTGCAGCATATGCACTTGCAGCACAGTTTCTTGGAATGAGATTTGTCTACTTAGAAGCAGGTTCAGGAGCAAAATCTAGTGTTACGCCAGAAATGGTTAAAACAGTAAGAAAAGCCTTTAATGGATTCTTGATAGTGGGTGGTGGAATTAGAGATATCAAAACTGCAACCAATCTAGTCAAAGCAGGAGCCGATGCTCTAGTTATTGGAACCTTTCTAGAGAAAGGTGGAAGTGTTAAGAAACTAGCAGAAATAGCAAAAGCAATTCAAAGAAGCAAGTAATAGGATTGTATTATGTCTGAAAATGACGCTATTTCTCGTATTAGTGGTATTAAGATGCCAAATTATTATCTTAATTACTATTCTAATCTCTCAAAGGATACCTACACTGTTTTTGAGCATGCAGCTTTGGCAAAATCCAGCCTAGTAGATTCTTCAGGAATAATTGAGCCTAAAATTGCATTTGATTTGGCAGACCGAGTTGCCAAAATGCACGATATTGATATCGCTGAACCTTTACGAGAATTATTAAAAATCAACGGAAAAGAACTATCTGCATTAATTATATCAAAAGAAATTGCATTAGGAAAATATTCACTTACTGATGCCACTTTAGAACAAAAATTAGATTTAGCAGTTAGAGTAGGATTAGCTATAGTTACAGAGGGAGTAACAATTGCTCCATTACAAGGAATTAGTGAAGTTAAGATAAAGAAAAACAAAGACAACAGTGAATATCTTTCTGTATCTATTGCTGGACCAATGCGTTCAGCGGGAGGAACCGAATCAGCAGTAACAATACTAATTGCTGATCATGTACGAAAAGCAGTTGGCTTGTCAAAATATCAAGCAAATTGTTTTGATGATGAAACTGGTAGATTTGTTGAAGAGCTTCGAATCTATGAAAGAGAAGCAAGTAGTTTCCAATTTCATATTCTAGATGAAGATATTGAACATGTTATATCAAATCTACCTGTAGAATTAGATGGTGTAGATACAGATCCTTTTGAAGTTGTAAACCACAAAGGAATGACTCGTATCAAAACGGATAGAGTTAGAGGAGGTGCATTAAGAGTTCTAAATGACGGATTAATTGGAAGATCTAAGAAACTGCTCAAAAGAATTGAACTGTACAAATTAGATGGTTGGGAATGGCTTGGTGATTTAAAAGGAGCAGTTCAAACAGGAGATAATCAAGAAGACGCAGCAGCCAAGAGAATGCGCGAAGTCATTACAGGACGATCTGTTCTTTCAATGCCTAACAAACTTGGGGGCTTTCGGTTAAGATATGGTAGAGCTTGTAATACAGGGTTTGCAGCTGTAGGAATTAATCCTGTGATTGCTGAGATCTTGGATCATACCATTGCCGTTGGCACTCAAATCAAAATTGACATCCCAGGCAAAGGCGCAACTATAGCTTTTGTAGATTCTATTGATACGCCAATTGTTCGACTAAAAAATGGTGATGTTGTAAAAATAAAAGATGTAAAACACGGAATTGAAATCAAAGGTGAAATTGAAAAGATTCTTCATTTAGGTGATATCCTGATCTCATTTGGAGATTTCTTAGAAAATAATGCTCAACTTGTACCTACTGGATATGTAGAAGAATTTTGGATTGAAGAATTAAAAGAAAAATTAGCAAAATATGCTCCAAATGATGAATTTCTAATCCAATTTCTAACTAAAATTCCTACTTTAGATGAAGCATTGAAACTATCACTAGATTTTCAAATACCATTACATCCACAATACCTGTATTATTGGGATCAAATATCACCTGAAGAACTTTCAAAAATTCTACATCCAAACAAAATCAATGAAAACTCTATAGAATATTCTATAACAGAAAAAAACATTCTTGAAAAACTCGGTGTACCACACAAGATGAATGACAGCCAAGTAATTCTTGAAAAACAAGAAGCAAGAATTTTCTATAATCTGTTATTTAGAGAAGAACCACAAATTAATGATTTATCTACACCAAAAATTATTTCAAAATCATCTGGAATTCAAATTAAAAATAAATTCTCAACTTCAATTGGAGTTAGAATAGGCAGACCTGAAAAAGCAGCTCCTAGACAAATGAAACCACCAACACATGTCTTATTTCCAATTAATGATAAAGGAGGCCCAACTAGAGATCTCTTAAAGGCATCAAGACAAGATAATTTTTTCACCAATATTTTTAATAGATATTGCAATGAATGTAATGAGCCATCAATTGGAATAAAATGCTCAAACTGTGGCACTAAGACATCAATAATTTATCGTTGTGGTAACTGTCGTGATAAACTTGATAATCCATACTGTGAAAAATGTAAACGAAAAGCCTCATCACACTCTCATCAAGCGTTTCCATTAAAAGCAAAATTATTGATAGCACAAGAAAAACTAGGTTTACGCGCACAAGAACCACTCAAGGGAGTCAAGGAGTTAATCAATCAAGATAGAATTGCAGAACCACTGGAAAAAGGCTTGGTTCGTCAAAATTTTGGTCTTACAGTATTCAAAGATGGAACTGTACGTTTTGATGCAACAAACTCTCCTCTTACTCAATTCAAACCATCATGGATTGGAACATCTATTGAAAAACTAAACAGTCTTGGTTATACTCATGATATTGATGGAGAACCACTAACAGATCCAGATCAGATAGTTGAACTTAGGATGCAAGATGTCATTATTCCAAACGAGAGTGGAAGATACCTTGTATCTACCTGCAAATACATTGATACACTCTTAGAGAAATTTTATGAAAAATCAAGTTTCTATAATGTTAAAAATACAGATGAATTAGTTGGTCATTTAATAATTGGATTAGCACCTCATACATCTGTAGGTATTGTTGGAAGAATAATTGGCTATACTGAAACACATGTTTGTTTTGCTACTCCAAATTGGCATTCTGCTAAAAGAAGAGATGCAGATGGAGATGCTGATTCCATTATGCTCTTGATGGATAGTCTTCTAAATTTTTCAAGACAATTTCTTTCTGACAAAATTGGTGGATTAATGGATGCACCATTATTGATTCAACCACTTGTATTACCACATGAATCACAACCACAAGCACACAATCTAGAAGTTGTTAAATTTCTACCACTTGAATTCTTTAAATCAACAATTCAACAAAACAAAGCCTCAAACGTTATCTGTGTAGATATTATAAAATCACGTCTTGAAACAGAAAGACAATTTTTTGGATATTACTTTACACACTCTACAACTTCTCTTACTACATCAAAATCACGTAGTGCATATTCTACACTTGGCTCGATGCTTGATAAATTTGATATGCAAATTAGAAATGCTGAACTAATTGATGCAGTAAATACATCAGAAATTGTTTCAAATGTGATCTCCACACATCTAGTTCCTGATATTATGGGAAATCTCCGTGCTTATGCTAGACAAAACTTCAGATGTACTGGTTGTGGAAAATCATACCGCAGAATGCCGTTAATTCAAACTTGTGTTTGTGGTCATAACTTAATTCCAACTATAACAAGAGGTTCTGTCGAAAAATATCTTAAACTTGCAAAGAGATTAGTTGAAAAATATGATGTTGGTGTATACCAAAGGGGACGAATTCATGCGCTGTCTGATGAAATTGATTTAGTTTTTGGAAAGAATAAAGGTGATCAATCACTATTAACTGATTATACTTAGAATCTTATCTTAACTTGATGTATTCGTATGCCCCAAGTTTATTATCAAAACAATAATGAACTTTTTGATAATTCTTTCTGAAGGCTTTTACTTTTGAAAGAATCTTCTTAGGATCCTTTTTCTCAATTACAACTTCTTTGATATACAATGCAATCTCTTTCATCTGATCTTGTTTCATACCAAGCCTTGTAATTTCAGAAACTCCCAATCTTATTCCTCCTGGATGAAAATAATTACGACCAGCTTTAATATCACCTGGAATAAGTTGCCTATTGACAATGATATTGGCTTTTTCTAAATCTGCTTCAACTTTTCCACCATCAGAATAATCTAGAACATTTACAGCAACTTGATGAGACTCTGTAAATCCTCTGCTTTCCCCTAATACTTTGAAACCAGCGTTACTAAGAGCTTCGGCAAAAACTTTTGCATTTTTTATAATTTGATTGGCATAATCTTTTCCAAATTCTAACGCTTCTGCAAAAGCTACTGCTTTTCCTGCCATATGATGAATATGATGACTACTAGTTAATCCCGGAAATGTTGCTTTCTTTATTGCGTCTTCATGTTTTTCAGAACCCAAAACAAGTCCACCCTGAGGTCCAAACAAAGTTTTGTGGGTACTCATAGTCATGGTATCTGCACCTTCACGTAATGGATCCTGAAATTTTCCACCAGCAATCAATCCTGCTACATGTGCTGCATCATAATTGATATGCATACCAAAACTCTTTAGAAAATCTGCCAATTCTTTTACAGGATGTGGAAATAAAAATAATGATCCACCAAACATTGCCATCTTTGGTAAACGATTTATTTTCTTTAGCTCTTCTACTTTTTGTTTGGTCTTATCAACATCAATTGTCATCTCCTCAGCATCAAATGGATAAAACTCGATTTCCAACCCATGAACCAATCCCGCAGTTCCTGAATGTTCTTTTTTACCATGAGAAATATGACCACCAGCAGGAATCGAAGGTGCTAACATAACATCACCTGGATTTGTAAAAGCAGAATATACTGCAAGATTTGCAACTACACCAGAAATAGGTCTCACATCTGCAAACTTGGCCTTGTACAACTTCTTTGCAAGTTTCATACATTCAAACTCAACATCATCAATGTACACACATCCTGCATAGACTCTCTCACCAGGCCAACCTTCGGCATATCTATTGCCAAAATCTGATATTATTGCCTCTCTAACAGCTGGACTTGGTATGTTTTCACTTGCAATTAATGGAATAGAATTTTCAAACCATTTGTGATGTTCTTTTAACTTTGAGAAAATTTTATTGTAAGATTCTTTATTTGCTGACTTGACCATGTTTTGCGAATTGATTTTCCCAATTTAAAAACACCGATTTTAGACTATTTTATTGACTAGTTTTTGATCTGCAACGTATAAAAGGGGAGTTGGAGATTTTTCCATCTATGGGTATGCAAGCAACTTCTAAAGGCACTATGCCAGTTGTATTGTTAAAGGAAGGCGGCTCTGAAACCAAAGGACGAGACGCACAAAAAAATAACATTGCGGCAGCTAAAATAATTGCCGAAATTGTTCATACTAGCCTTGGTCCAAGAGGTATGGATAAAATGCTAGTTGACTCCTTGGGAGATGTTACTATTACTAATGACGGTGCAACTATTCTAAAAGAAATTGATGTACAACATCCAGCAGCAAAAATGCTCGTTGAAATATCAAAGACTACTGATAATGAGGTAGGAGACGGTACCACATCGGCTGTAATTCTAGCTGGTGCTCTTCTAGAGAATGCTGAATCACTTTTAGATCAAGATGTTCACCCAACAATTATAGTTGATGGCTATAGAAAGGCAGCTAAAAAAGCAAAACAATTCCTTCAAGATATCGCTGAGACTGTAACTGCAAATGACAAAACAATTCTTAACAAAATCGCAAAAACATCCATGCAAACAAAACTAGTAAGAAAAGACTCTGATCAATTAGCAGATATTGTTGTAAAAGCAATTCTTGAAGTTGCTGAAAAAGAAGGCGACAAATACACCGTTGATATTGATGATATTAAAGTAGAAAAGAAAGCCGGTGGCTCGATTAAAGATTCTGTTATTATTCAAGGTATTGTGCTTGATAAAGAAATTGTTCATGGTGGAATGCCAAGAAAAATCTCTGATGCAAAAATAGCATTAATTAACAAAGCTCTTGAAATTAGTAAAACTGAAACTGATGCTAAAATAAACATCTCAAACCCACAACAATTGAAATCATTCCTTGATGAGGAAAATAGAATGCTAAAGAATATGGTGGATAAAGTAATTGGTTCTGGAGCCAATGTGGTCTTGTGTCAAAAAGGAATTGATGATATGGCTCAACATTATCTTGCAAAGGCAGGAATCATTGCAGTTAGACGAATTAAAGAGAGTGATCTTACAAAACTTGCAAAAGCAACTGGTGCTAGAATTGTAAATAATCTAGATGACATATTTGAAAAAGATCTAGGTGATGCCCAATTAGTAGAAGAAAGAAAAATTGAAGAAGACAAATGGGTATTCATTGAAGGTTGCAAACATCCAAAATCTGTTACACTTCTTCTTCGTGGCGGCTCTCAAAGAGTAGTTGATGAAGTTGAACGTTCAGTTCATGATTCACTTATGGTAGTAAAAGATGTAATTGAAAAACCAGAAATTGTTGCAGGTGGCGGTGCACCTGAAACTTATGCTGCAACTAAAATAAGAAGTTGGGCAAAATCACTAGAAGGCAGAGAGCAATTAGCCGCTGAAAAATTTGCAGATTCTTTAGAATCAATTCCTTTAACACTTTCAGAAAATGCTGGAATGGATCCAATTGATACACTTACTGTTCTTCGTTCTAGACAAATGAAAGGAGAAAAATGGACAGGAATTGATGTTATGAAAGGTAAAATTGGAAACATGAAGTCAAGTGATATCATTGAACCATTAGCAGTTAAACTTCAGATTGTTTCTGCAGCTGCAGAGGCAGCTTGTATGATTCTTAGAATTGATGATGTTATTGCCACACAAAAATCTGCAGGACCACCACCTGGAGCAGAAGGCGGAATGCCTGGAATGGGTGGTATGCCTGGAATGGGAGGAATGGGTGGTATGCCTGATATGGGCGGAATGATGTAAATCATTTTGATAGTAAATTATTTTTCAAAAGTTTATTTGATAATTTCATTTACGAACCACATTGAGTAAAACAACATCCAAAATGCTTACAGGATTCAAGTATGTCTATCTAATAGCATTTTTTGCATTACTTTCAGGATTTTTCCATCCACTGATCACTAGCACAAGTTTTGACAGTGTAGTGATTGGAGTTATAGTATTATTTGTTGGTCTTGCAGGTGGTCTTTTGCTTTACAAATCTGCCATTTCTGAGAAAAGACGTGTAATATTTCTTGGTGGAGGTTTTGCTCTGATATCTATCTCATTATTTTATATTTTTCAGATTACTGGAAGAGTTTAGATATCAAAATATAGATAAAATTCGTGTGGATGAGGTCTAATTGCAATTTCACGCTGATCCCTTTTACCTAACTCTATAATTTTATCAATTACATCACTTGTATAAATTGGGCTGAGGAATTTTCTATCACTTTCTAATTCATCTAGTGCTTCACCAAGACTTTTTGGCAGCACTCCTATTCCTCTTTTGGCCCTATCTGATTTTGTCATTTTAAAAATATCATCACGAACTTGATCACCAGGATCTATTTTTTTCTTAACTCCATCCATACCAGCTGCCGTTACTGCAGCAAATACAAGATATGGATTTGATGAAGGATCAGGAGCTCTAAATTCAAGTCTCTTAAGACTAGCATAATTTTTCCCTTTGAGATGTTGTGGTACTCTTACTATTGCAGATCTGTTGCCTGCACTCCATGCGATATAAGCTGGCGCTTCATAACCAGGAACAAGTCTATGATACGAGTTAGTAGTAGGATTACAAATTGCAGATAATGCTTTTGCATGATTGATAATTCCACCACAAAAATATTTTGCAGTTTGACTCAACTCATCTGTATCGTCAGGATCATAGAACACATTTTCTTTTCCTTTCCATAAACTTACATTAACATGCATACCAGATCCTGCATCCATCGCAATAGGCTTTGGCATCATAGTTGCAACTTTTCCATATTTTTGTGCTACATTTTTTATTACATATTTGTAAGATTGAGCAGCATCTGCGGCATTTGTCATATAGTCATATTTGATATCAATTTCACATTGTCCTGCAGTAGCAACTTCATGGTGATGATTATCACATAATATGCCAAAATCATTATTCAATATGTTTACACATTCATTTCTAAATGGAGTCAGAGTATCTGATGGAGTACTTGGATAGTATCCCTCTTGAAGACCCATAGGATATCCTGTTCCTTCATTATTCCATGGAGCTTCTTTTGATTCAATTGAATAGGATTGACCTTTGTATGGAGTTAAAACATCCCAATGCACTTTATCAAAAACAAAAAACTCTACTTCCGGACCCCAAGCACTATAATCGAATCCTTGAGATTTTACATATTCTTCTGCTTTTTGTGATATTCCTCTAGGGTCTCTAGACAATCTCCCCCTATCTCCACCCCAATAGATATCACATAGTAATCTTGCAGTCTTATTTTCAGTCATCCATGGAATAATGGCAAAAGTATTAGGATCTGGTTTTAAAATAAGATCTGAATCATCAACACTAGCAAAACCAATTATTGATGAACCGTCTAATTTTGGCAGTCCATCTCTCATTTGTTCAGGTGTAAATGTGATTGCTGAGATTGTAGTATGATGAAAACGACCAGTAAGACCAGTAAATTGTAAATCTATAAACTGAATTCCCTCATGTTGAATTCTGGCAAAAACTTCATCTGGTGAATATGTCACTTGTATTGCTTTTCCATGACTAACTTTATAGGGCAATTTTATGCTTCAATCAAACACAAATACATCCGAGATTTAAGGATTAGGTAAGAAATGTCAGAAACAAATGAAATCGATCTTAACAAATTACACCATATAGTCCTACGAGAAACTGAAAGTGATTCAATTCAAGAAATTAATCCTGATTTCTATAGAAATCTTTCAGACTTTATTGGTGACTTGAAAAAACAAGAATTCGATGGAGTAGAAAGTAAAATCAAAGAGACCATAATTGACACAGCTACAGAATTAACATCACTTTTAATCAATATCAGACTTGACAAAATTTCCAAATCAGATAATATAGATTTTAAAAATCTTTTAGACGAAGAAAAATTTATCCTTGATGCAGAAGAGGAACAAAGAGAACGAACTGAAATGATTCTCTCCGCAACAATAAACGGAAAATCAAAATTTCTTGAATCTATTTCTCAAAATCATAAAACCAAGACTGTTGTAATTAGATTTCTTAAAGAAGTAGATGAAATTATAGGCGCTGATTTGGAAAAATATGGACCTTTTAAAACAGAAGATATTGCAACAATACCATATGAAAATGCTCAGGCATTAATTGCTAAAAATATAGCAACTAAAGTTCGTTGGGAAGATTAGATAGAAATTACACCTCTAATTATTTTCATCTATGACACATACAGGAGTTGATGTTGTTGATTTTCTCTTTTATACAATTTATCCAGTAATTGGCATATTTGCAGTAGAAGCAATTAGCAGAGTTACTAAAACCCCGAAATGGATTAAACTCTGGTTACAAGCTGCTGTGTCAATAGGATTTGGAATTTATTATTGGTTTGTATTACCTGCACCCCAAAATTTCCCATTAACAGCAATGGTAATGTTTGCACTTGCTTTAGCATTAATTTATCAAGGAAGACGTGCAAAAATATCTCCTGATAAAAGTCCCTATTAGATTCTTATCTAATTTTTGAATCTTCGAAACATTCGTTTGAATACATTTTGTTTATTTGGTCCTCCATCTCTGATTACTTTTTTCTCCCCAAATCTACGAGCTCTGATCTGAGTTAACTTTACACATCTATGTTCTTCTGGAAGTCGATGTTCAGCACAAAATGGATCCTTGCAATAATTACATTGGAAAGGCATATCTGCCATATCTCCACAATAAGCACACTTTTCAGGTTTCACAATAATTCTATAGTTTTTCTTCTAATAAACTTGCTATCATCTCTTTAAAATTTAATTTTTTGAAAAAAAATTCAGGTAAACGTTTTTACAATGTTGCAATTAAAAATAACCAAGTGAATTTTAATGATTAAAGATAAAGTAGCAATCATAACTGGAGCAAGTAGTGGCATAGGTTTTGCTGCAGCATTAGCACTTTCAAAAGCAGGAGCAAAAGTTGCAATAGGTGCACGACGAACTGGCATGCTTTCTGAATTAGAAAAAAAGATTAAAGAAAACGGTGGAGAAGTTTATTCTCAAAAATTAGACGTTACCAAGAAAAATGAATGCAATTCTTTTGTTGATAATGTTTTGAAAAAATGGGGCACAGTTGACATTCTAGTAAATAATGCTGGATTGATGCCTCTAAGTTTTTTTAAAAATTTGAAGATTGATGAATGGGATCAAATGATAGATGTTAACATCAAAGGAGTACTGTATTGTACTGGGGCAGTAGTTACACATATGCTTGAAAACAAATCTGGTCATATAATCAATATTTCATCAGTTGCTGGAAGAATTGTTTTTCCTGCAGGTAGTGTTTATTGTGCAACAAAACACGCAATTACTGCCTTCAGTGAAGGACTAAGACAAGAACTCAGTGTAAGGAAAAATATTCGTGTTACATGTATTGAACCAGGAGTAGTTGCAACAGAACTAACAAACACAATTACCGATGAATCATTACAAGGATTTGTTGAAAATGCTAAAAAAATGGAAGCTTTACAAGCTGAGGACATTGCAAATGCTATTGTTTATGCTGTAGAGTCACCAAATCATGTAAATGTAAATGAAATTCTAATTAGACCTACTACCCAAGATCGTTAAATTGTCTGACATCCCTCATGTGTTGATTCTTGGTGGGGGTTTTGGTGGATTAGCTGCAGCAAATGAGATTAGAAATAATCTTTCATCATCACAAATTAAGATTACAGTTGTTGACAAAAAAGATTGGTTCATGGTAGGCTTTGCCAAACTTTGGATTATCAAAGGAACACGAACATTTGAAAATTCAATAGGTTCACTAAATGAACTTGCAAAAAAAGAAATTGATTTTCTAAAGGAAGAAGTACTACAAATTGATCTTCAAAACAAAAATATCAAAACTACAACTAAGATTTTACCATATAACTTTCTAATTATTGCAATGGGTGCAGTGTTAGCACCTGAAAAAATTCCAGGACTATTAGAAAATGGAATGAATCTTTATGATCATAACCAACTCACTGAAATTCATAATAAATTAAAAAATATGAAATCTGGTAGTATTGCCATATCAATTATGGGAATGCCTTACAAATGCCCTCCTGCACCATTTGAGGCTAGTTTGTTGATTGATTCTATGCTAAGAGAAGAAGGAGTCAGAGATTCTGTACAAATTCATTTCTATAGTCCAGCACCAATAACATTACCTGCAGCTGGTACAGAAATCAGCCAACAAATTCTTACTTTGATAAATTCTGAAAACATTGTTTTTCATGATTCATGCAAAATAAAATCTGTAGAGAAAAATAAATTAATTTTTCAAAATAATGAAGAAGCTAATTTTGATTTACTTCTTGCTATACCTCCACATGTTGCACCCAAAATAATTTATGATTCAGGATTAGCAAAAGATGGCGGATTTATTCCAATTAACAGAGATTGTAAAACACCATTTGAAAATGTGTACGCAGTAGGTGATGTGACTACTTTAGCAGTTACTGATACAATGGCTGTTCCAAAAGCAGGAATATTTGCAGAAGGAGAAGCAATGACAGTGGCACAAAATATCATATCAAAAATACAATCTAAAAAAGAATCTTCATTATTTGATGGAAAGGGTGGATGTTTTATTGAATCAGGAAGAGATACTGCATCCATAATTGAAGTAGATATGTTTTCCGAACCTAAACCATCAACAAAACTAACTGAATCTACAGCTAAACATCTTGATGAAAAGATACAATTTGAGAAAGAACGACTCTCAAAATGGTTATGATGAATCATCTTCTTTATTTTCTTTTGTAAGATGCTCTAAAATAGCTCTTACCTCAACACTCAAATTTTGAGAGTTTTTTGCTAATTCTAATTTTTCAGGAATGCTTTGCTTAAAATTTTCATCTTCAAATTCTATTCTTATTTTTTGAATACAATCAAGATGATCCTGTTCAGTAGCAGAAATCTTGTGACAAATACTGCAAATTTTCATTAATCCTCTTTACTAACCCGACGATTTAATAATTTCATTTTGTGCCTCTCACATGAGGGGTCGTAGTCTAGCTTGGTATGATACTAGTCTGGGGGACTAGTGGTCGCAGGTTCAATTCCTGCCGGCCCCATTACAATTTTAGTATCTTTAGAACATCATCAAAACTTCTTCGTGTTTGTTCTTGCTTGTATATTCTTAAAACATCAATAATTTTTTGTTTTGGTGGAATCTTGTAAATTCTTTGAACTTTTTTGGCAATACCTGAACCAATAAAAATAGCCTGAGTGACTGATGTCACATTTGATACTCTTCTATTAACACTTGAACTTTCAAAATCAATTAAAGTTGATCTTGATTTTCCAACAATAACATGTTTTGAAATACTACTTAATTCACCATGATCGAATCCCATTTGATCTAATCTATAACAATCTTCTAAAATGGTCTTAACTACAGATTTTAGTTTCTTAGAACTTCCTGTACCTTGTAGATATTGTATCCAGTCTCCAATTTTATCTCCATCGAGATATTCCATTACTAAGAAATTTTTACTTACATCGTATAGTTTGGGTCCAACATTTACCGTATTTACTAATCTAAGTAATTTTGCTTCACTTTGCATTTCACTTCTTTGAGAATCTGTTCTTCTAATCTTTAATGCAATTACATTATTTCCTTTTTTTGCTAAGATTACTACTCCAACATACCCCTTTCCTAAAATTTGTAAACTACCAATTGTAGTTTGTCCAGCAAATGATATTGATTTAATTTTTAATTTTTCTAATTCAGAAATTCTTGATTGAAGTTGACGTGAGCTGGCTTTTGGATAACCAAGAATTTTTGAATATGGTTCCTTTATGAATTTTTTAATTGGAATGAAAGATTGCGCCATCAGTTGAAATCAAATCTGAAGTTGCCTCTTTAATTGATTTGCTTAAATTTTTACTTCCCACAGAAACTCTAAATCCTTTCTTAAAATCACTTTGTAATCCTTTTGGGATGCCTGTTTGAAGGTTATTTTTTAGTAATTCTGTCATGAATTTTACTACATCATTATACTTTCTCTTTTCAAGTGAGATAATTCTTTTATCATCACTAATCCACATTAATTCAGTTTTTGAAATATTTTTTGAAATAAAACTATTACAATCACTCTCTCTAAAAAATTCAGGACCGCTTTTGGAATAATTTTTTGGAATTTTAGTTGATTCTAAAAGGAAAAAAAGATAAGCTTCATTTTGTTCATCTACATATGGTTTACTACGTAAAACGTTGAAACCTCCTAATTCTAATTGAGTTGTAAGTGAAGTAGTCGCTCTCTTAACTTGTCCCCAAATAATATCTGGGCTTCTTATCTTGAAATTAAATTTCACTACAAGAACATTTTCCCAATTATTTTTTGATGATTTTAATTTTTTAGGTTTAAAGAATTGTAATGTAGATTTATTCTGAAAAGATCTGCAAGCAAGAATAAATTTTCCTATGTTTTCATCAGAAATTGCAGCTGCTAAGTTCCTATTACTATCTATAGGATCTATAATTATAATTGATGTTTCAAATACTTTTGTTGTCTTTCCAATTATTTGATTTTGTTGAATTTTTGCAATTGATTTTATTACATTCTCAAAACTACCAAAATTTAAAATCAAAACTTCTGATACATATCCACTAAAACCTTGTTTTGCAATTTCCGCTCCATAAATTTTCGTTAACTTTAGAAATGTTTTGAGTATTCTTACTTCATTTCTCATTTTAGGAGTAAGTGCATTTTGCATGTACTTAGTATGGAATGGGGATCTATCTGCAGAACTTTTCCATTCTCCTAAATTTACATCATAACATGGAACTACATTAATTTTGGTTTTCTTAATTCTAGCCTCAACATAAGGATGCTCGGAATATCTAACATATGGATTATATTTTTTCATTGATTCAAAACCAACTTTTTTTGAAATCTCTGTAAATTTTTCATCTGTAATTGATTTTTTGAATTTAATAAAAATATCAACATCTGCTTCTTTTGATAACCAAGTGTCTTTAGCATAGGATCCGCCAAATTCCAATCCAACTATTTCAGGATAGTTTCTAATTTGATTTTCAACTAAAATAAAAGCTTCATTGGCAATTTGTTTTTTTAACTTTTCTATATTTTTAGATGGTATTACAGATTTTTCAATTTTAGAAATTATTTGTTTCATAATCTAGCCTTTATCTCCATTAAGTCAGAATATACAGGTCCTTTTGAACTAAGAACACTTTGTTTAAGTTTGAATCCTGTAATCTCTTGTGTTCCAAAATCAATTGATTTGAATTTATCCAATTCTTTACTAATATCTCCAATCTTATTTTTAATTCTAAACACTGTGATATGAGGTTTAAATGGTTTATCTACAGAAAAACCTAATGGGATTAATGCATTTTCTACTTTTTTTGCTAATTCTATTAGTGAATTTCCACCATTTTCATCAGTACCAATCCATACAACCCTTGGAAATTTTACTTTGGGAAATACCCCAACACCTTTGAAATTTACCATGAAACTTGAAAATTTAATAGAATTTAATGATATCATTACTTTTTCTGCAATATCTTGTGATATGTCACCTAAAAATTGCAATGTAAAATGAAGATTATGTGGTTCTACAGGTTTTGCATTTATATTAATTTCAGATTGAAATTTAGAAATTAAGTTAATTATTTCATTAGAATAAATTTCAATTGCTACAAAAGCTCGCATTACAATTTTCTTTTAATTATGTTTTATAATAATTTCCGGTAGCTTCATAGACCAGACCACGTTTTTGTTCTAATATTGACAAAACTAATTGTATGTTTGACAGGCATGCCTGGAGCAGGTAAATCAACAATAGCTGATGGTTTGCAATTCAAGGGTTATGATATCATTAACATGGGAAATGCAGTAAGAACAGAAGCTAAGAATAGGAATCTTGAACCTACTGGACCAAATCTTGGTAAGTTGATGCTTGAATTGCGAGAGAAAAACGGTCAAGGTGCAATAGCAGAATTGGTAGTACCTCAAATTGAAAATTCAAAATCAAATGTAATAATAATTGATGGAATAAGATCTAATGCTGAAATAGAAGTTTTACGTAACTATGGAACAGTTAAACTTCTTGCTATACATGCATCCACTAGTACAAGATTTGGATTTTTAAAACAAAGAGGAAGATCAGATGATCCACAAACAAAAGAAAATTTTGAAGAAAGAGACAACCGAGAAATAGGCGTTGGTATTAGTAATTCAATTGCTTTATCTGATGAAACAATTTCTAACAATAACTTAACAAAAGATGAATTGATTGAATATGCATTTAAAATAATTCAAGGATGGATGAATGAGATTTCCTAACATTAGTTGTAAGATAGAGATACTTTCTTCAATTAATTCGTCTGAAGATCCAAAAAAAATTGAAACAGCAATTTTAAATATATTTCCGGACGCCAAAATTAAAACTGATAATTTTTCTATAATATCAAATTCTAAAGATTTACATTTGTTAGAAAAAATCTACGACGTTATTCATTCTAATCAATCGCAAAAAATCTATCAACGACAACTTGAAAAAAATTTAGAAAATGATTCTACTTGGTTTTATCTTAACAAACAAGCCGCATTTGTTGGAACTGTTGCTCTATGTGAGGAAGCAGAAGAATCACCGTTAGGGCCAATAAAAGTGGTCTTAACTTCTTCTAATATTGATAGAATAATAGATTGGTTAATTCTTAGAAATTAGATGGCAAAATTCAATCGTAATTAGAGATTTTTTGTCTATTTTATCTCAATTTCTAGAAAATCTCTTGCCGTGATAACTGAATCATGAATTTGTTTTGCTTCTTCTAAATGTCTAGTTTCATCTTTATATCTAGCTGAAAAATGTGTTAGAATTAAATTTTTTACTTTTGCATTTTTACTCAATATAGCTGCTTGTTTTGCTGTTGAATGGTATGTTTCTTCTGCTTTCTCCTTAGTCTCATCTAAAAATGTTGAATCAAACACAAGATAATCACAACCTTCAAAGAATTTTTCTAATTCTTTGGTTGGCATTGTATCCCCTGAAATTCCAATTTTTTTACCAGGTCTTTTTTCTCCCAATACCTGTTCTGGAATAATAGTTCTTTCTCCAATTTTGACTTCTATTCCATTTTGTAATTGATGCCATAATTTACCTTCAGGAATTTCTAAAGCCTTAGCTTTTTCTAGATTGAATCTACCTGACTTATCTTTTTCTTCAAAAAGATATGAATATGTTATAACTGAATGATTAGCTTTACAAGCATATATTGAATAAATTTTTGAATCAAATATTCTTCCTTCTTTGACTATTGTAATCATAACTGGAAATGATAATCCAAAGTTTAGTACCTTGATATTTGCAGCTATGAATTCTTCAATTCCATCAGGTCCATAAATTTCTAAAGGTTCAGTTCTATGTTGCATTGTCATTGTCTGAAGTAGTCCTAGTAATCCAATACAGTGATCACCATGAAGATGCGTAACAAAAATTTTCATTTTTTTATTCCAACCTAAACCTGATTTCATATAAGAAATCTGTGTAGCTTCTCCTGCATCAAACATGATAATTTCACCATCTCTTTCTAGACAAATACATGATAATCCTCTATTTTCAGTAGGTTGAGCAGCTGAAGTTCCTAAAAACACTAGTTTCATTTTATCAAAATTGTCCTTGTCAAGCTTTTATGCCTATAGATTTCATATTTCTTTATTGGATTAAACTTCAATTTTTTTTCAAATCCTTTTTTACACATGATGGCTATCTTCTTACGTTTGGGTAAGATTGACACAAATTTTTTCATCAATTCTTCAGGATTTTCTGATGATTTAGATGCAGTTCCATAAGGTAAATCTGTAACAATTCCATCAAATTTGTCTGTCATTTTTGTTAATTGACTAAAATCTGCTTTGATTATTTTTGATTTGTACCCATTTACATCTAAATTTTCTTTGGAAATATTATACATTTTTTCATCAAAATCTAATCCAATTGCATGAATCCCCATTGATTCAGCTTCTAACAACGTAGTTCCAGTACCGCAAAATGGATCACAAACAGTTTCACCTTCTTTTAATCCAATTAAATTTATCATTGCTCTTGTAAGCTTCCAATCCAATTCATGTGGGTATTTTTTAATTTTCTTTGGTCTATTTTGGCTTTCAACTTTTTTTGAAAATCCAAAAAAATTTTCCTGATCAGTAAAAATTAGATATATGGTAATATCTGGATTTTCAAGAGATACTTGAGCTTTAGAAAATTTTGTTATCATGTCACCCATTGCTCTTTCTAATTCAGATATGTTGAATTGGTTTGATGATAAATTAATTATTCTACAAACAAAAGTTTTAGCATTTTTTAAAACTTCAAAATTTTCATCATCTAAAAATAATCCTGACATTTTACGTAGAATCTGACCAGAAATTTTCACAAAAGTTGCCCGTTTTGTAATTTGTTCCCAACTAGTTTTTGATTGTATTATTACCAAATTTGATATTATTTTCACTTTTGCGAATCTATCATATATTTTTGCAATTGAAATTACTTCATCAATTGCAATTTCTAGATTATCCTTAGATAAAACAAAAAAACTTTCTGGCATTATATTATTGCCTTTGCAATTGTACCTGAAACATCAACCAAAGATGTTTTTCCAGGAATTGTATTTGTACTAATTATTTTTGTAACTCCTGCTTTTTTAATTTTCTTTTCAGCATCATTTCTAAGTAGAGCATGTGTACAAGCAACAAATACCCGTGCACATTTCTGTTTTTTAAGAAATTCTGTAGCTTTGATGATACTTCCACCTGTACTGATCATATCATCAACTAAAATCAAATCTCTGCCTATTACTTCATTAAAATTTGCAGTTTTGATTTCCACTTTTCCGGTTTTACGATCACGTTGTTTTTCAAGAGATATGTACTCTGTGTTCAAAAACTTGGCAAATTCTTTTGCTCTCTCTTTTCCACCTTGATCTGGAGAAACAACTAGAGGGTTTTTCAATTTTAATTTTGAAAAATATTTTACTAGATCTGGAATTGCAGTTACATTCTTTGATTTTATATTAAAATACTTTAAACCGATCATACTATGAATATCCACAACAATAATTCTAGATGTTCCTACACTTTTGAATAAATTGGCAATGACTTTCATTGTTATTACTTCTCCTGGTAAGAATTCTCTGTCTTGACGAGCATATCCCATATATGGTATTACCGCAATTATTTCAGTTCCGTATTCTTTTGCTTTTGAAATTATTGATAATGTCTGAATAAGATTTTCATCTACAGGTGGATATGTTGATTGAATTACAATGATTTTGTTTTTTTGAAGTTTTCCTTCAAGTGTAATTTTACTCTCACCATCTGGAAAAACCCTTAACTGAGATTTTAATAAATTTGCTCCTAATCTTTTTGCCAATTTTTTGGCAAGATCTTTAGATGAACTTCCAGATATAACAGTAAATTTTGTCAATAACTCAACGACAAAGAAGGTGTTCTTAAATTTTGAGTATTGTAGATCGTAATTTTTGTGATCTGTATTCTATTCTTACGAAAATAATCGGTATAACCTTTTTAAAACCATAATTGATTTTTTCTTTATTGAATTTTAAAAATTTAGTAATATTATTAATAATTGCAGGGCTGATTGATCCTGCATTTGGTCATACAATTGATTCTGTTGGTGAATACAGATTAGAGATTGGTTGGATGAATGAACCTGTTGTTTCTGGAGAAACAAATGGAATTGAATTATTTGTCAGTACTCTTGAATCTAATCTAGATCTAAAAGAACAAAAATTCAAAAATGGTATACCTGGACTTGAAAAATCTCTAAAAATTCAATTGTTATACAAAGAAGAAAAAATAACACTTTCTTTATCACCTGATCATGATATTTCTGGAAAATATTATGCATTTGTTAATCCTACGATATCAGGATTTTATCAAGCAAATATTTTGGGAAATATTGGAGAGACTCCAGTGAGTTTATCTATGCACCCACCAAAAGTTGGGGAGCGATCTTATATTGAATTTCCAGAATCATCTGACATTACATTAAATCAATTAATTGATGGACATACTACACTTATTGGAGAAATAAATAACTTGAAAGAATCAATTACTACACTCGAACAATCAAATCAACAAATGAATATTGGTTATATTGGCATTGGTATTGGAATGATAGGAATTATCATTGCAACAATTGCTCTTTCTAAAACAAAAAGAAAATAGCATATGTCCTTCATTAGTTGTATTAAATAATGGAATAATGAAAAAGATATTTCAATAAGAATTACTGTAAAAATAAATAAAGAGAGAAAATGGTGGAAAATAACTATGACATATTGGGAATTATTGAAGGCTCAACTGAGAAAGAAATTCGTAATGCGTTTAGACGATTAGCACTTAGATACCATTCTGATAGAGGAGGCGAAAATGATCAATTCATTAAAATTAAACAAGCATACGAAGATCTCAAAGTCGGCAAAAAATATCCTGAAACAGATTTAGAAAAAATTAGAAAATCTAGAGTTTATTCAAGTGATTCAGAAGAGACTATCAGGAGAAAAAATCGAATTTTAGGCCAGGAATTATCCAAAGAAATGCAAATAGCTGAAGAATGGGCAGCAAATTTGATTAGAACAAATTCAACTGATACTAGATTATTTGGTTCAAAAACTCTCGGAGAAATTGAACTTGAAAGAAAAGCTAATGGCACACTTTCGATCAAAGGAAATTTTATGGCAGGGAGTTTAACTTATGATGGCTCTATTATCATGCAGGGAAATATAACAAGTCCATCTTGGACTGAAGAATTTAGAACAAATATTCATCTTACAAAAGGTGATTTCAAATTTATTAATCCACTGGAAAATAAATACAAAATTGAGAATGGGGCTAGAATAATTGTGGACAATGGTAATGTTGTAGTTGGAAATATTTTTGGCAGAAAATACAAAATTGAAGATCCAGAAGGAAGAGTTGGAATTTATGAAGTTCAAGAACAACGAACTCATATATCAGCACCAAAAGGAAAAATTATTGCTGAAAATATTATCAATACAGTTTCTCTTGATGCTGATTCTATTATGATTCTTAATCTGGAAGATGATGTTCAAATTAATGCACGAGAAATTTTATTGTATGGGAGTAAAATTACCTATGACACTATAATTAAATTAAAAAAAGACGGCATAATAAGATTTTTTGAAAATTTCTCAATTCAAAGTCTTAGTAATGATGCAATTATCAAACTTGAGAATGGTAAAGAAATTAGACTATTTGATATAAAAACTAAAAAAATTAAGGACTTGGCAGATGAATTAGTACCTAACAAGAATGAATATGATAAAGATGCTACAATGGTAGGTAATGGATTTACAATTACATATGAAATGTTAGATAGTCTATCAAAGCCCACAAAAAATCAAAATGTTAGATGGGCTTCCAAATTTGGTTTTTCAAGAGACTAAATATTTCTGAGACAAAATATGGTAGGTATTAAAATCTAAAATAATAAAAAGAAATTAAAAATGATGACCTAATCTAATCGATTAATTCGGTCCAACCTTTGACGAAGACTGAGTTCTTGTAGAGTGGAACTGGTTGTCCAACAGTAAAGTCCATTGGTCTCATCCAAAAGATTGCCTTTGTTGGGCAAACACCGATGCATGCTCCATCAGAGATACATCTTTCTGGGTAGAAAACAAATGCCTTACCTCTCTTCCAGCCTTCGACTGGTTTTACTCTAAGTACATCTGGTCCTAATGTTGTACAGATTTCTACACATAGTGCGCATCCAATACACATTTGTTCGCTGATGTCTGGAATAATTCCTACTGGCATAACAAAATTTTTCTATCTTTTGCTCTTAATATAATTTGCCCAAAAAATGAGAATTATAACGGCGTTTCAGATTTTATAACACCGTTTAAAATTTTGATCGCTTTTTCAAAATATCTTAAAAATCTGAATGATCAATTTTGAATATTTTTTCAATAATTCCAACTTGATTTAATGAATTAAGCATTAAACTATCACCAATTCTTTTAAGATGATATATTCCAGATTTTCTTGAATCAATAATATGCCTACCTCCTGGAGAAAGAATCCATTCACCACTATCGTTTTTTCGTGTCATAGCAGTAATTATCACTGAAGAACCACTCTCTATTCCAATAGATGCAAGTAACATTAATGACGCATTAATGAATCTCCCAGATTCTTTCTCATCAAATATGTTATAAAAACCATTAAATGAATCAATTATAACCAAGAATTTTTCATTTGATATTCTTTTTGCTATTTCCGATATGATTTTTTTCAAATCTGCCTTACTTGGACGATAAATCTTCACTTTGTCATTTTTTTTAATCATTTCTGAAACGATATAACCACTATAAAGTAAATCAAAATCTAAAAAAATTACTGGACAGTTAATAGAATCAATCAACTCATTTAGAAATTCAGCTTTAAGAAAAGGTTCAGAACATAAAATTATGTTTGGATTTCTATTTGAAAATTCTTTTATCACATATATTAAATTCTTATCTGAAATCTGTTCAGGATTTTTATCCAACATCACTTTAGTATCTAACAGATATAATAATGAATTTGGTTTCAAAATATATATCAGAAAGATTTTCTCTTTTCATATAATTCGACAAAACCTGATTCAATAGATTACGACCCGTTTGTTACTGAATCTGAAATACAAGTTATTTATACAATAAAAAGTCTATAAATTTTCCTGTTCTTCTATTACCATCATTGTTAGTGTTGATTGTATTTTACCAATTTTTCTAACTTTGTTTGTGATAATTGTCCGTAATTTTTCAGCATCTTTAGATGATAATTTTAAGACTATATCGTATACTCCATAAACTCCTTGAACCTCATAATCTACTCCCTCGTTTGAAAGAATACGTTTGATATCTGCTATTATTGATTCATCGGATCCTAGATCAGAATTCAATAAAACATATGCTGTAGGCACATTGCAGATTTTCATCAAACACTATTTAACCTTTCATAGATCTCAAAAACTGATTAATCCCCATCAGAATTCATTGATGTGAAACTAGTAGATCTTACATTAACCATATCACAATCAATCCCTACTTTTCCGGGTTCCCCAAAAACACAATTCATTCTTTGGTCAACACTAAAAGAGAACGGATACAATCTTGAATTGTTATTTCTTAGTTCTCATACTGGAACTCATCTTGATGCACCATACCATTTTGTAGAAAATGGAGCAAAAATACATCAAATATCTCTTGATAGATTACTAGGAAACGGTATATTAATAAAAATAAAAAAGGGGAAAAATCAAGCAATCACCAAAAATGACTTGCTTTCATTTGAAAGAAAAAATGGCAATATCCCAAAATATTCATCAATAATATTTTATACTGAATGGCAAAAAAATCTGAATACTGATTTTTATTTTATTAATAATCCTGGTCTATCTGAATCAGCTGCTACATACCTTGTATCAAAAGAGATCAATTTAGTTGGAATTGACTCCCCTAGCATAGATCTGGGAAAAGATAAAACTTTTAGTGTTCATAAAATACTTGCAAAAAATAATATCTTAATTGTTGAAAATCTGTCAAATCTTAATAAAATATCTTCAAAACAATTTGATTTTATAATTTTACCATTAAAACTTAAAGATGCAACCGGTTCTCCAGTGAGAGCAATAGCTATTCAACGAACAAAATGAAATCTATTTTTTTTATAATTTTTTGATAATGTGCCAATAATTGGAATCTGATTTCCACAAAACTTGCATTTATTTTTCTCATCAAGATTCCAGCCTTGAATGTCAAAACTATATCTCTTGATTACAATGTTATTACATTCAGGACAGTAAGTATGCTCTAGAGGGTGACCTGGCACATTTCCAATATACGCATACTTTAATCCATTTTTTTTTGCAATTTCATGATGCTTTTCCAGAGTTTTAACAGGTGTGGAATCAAATTCCATCATTTTATAATCTGGATGAAAACGCAAAAAATGAATAGGCATCTCTGGACCAAATTGATCATAGATAAATTTACATAATTTTTCTGCGTATTCTAAGCTATCTCCGACTTGTGGAATAATAAGATCTGTTATCTCTACATGAATTTTTGTTTTATCACGGATTTCTAACAATGTATTAAAAATAGGTTGGGGATCAGGAATTCCAATAAATTTTCTTATGAAATTAGGTTCTGCATTACCTTTGAAATCAACTGTTATAGAATCTAAAAATTCGCCCATCATTTTTACTGATTCTGGAGTATCATACCCATTTGATACAAATATGTTGTAAAGATTTTTTTGGTGTGCTATTACTCCACAATCTCTTGCAAATTCAATGAATATAGATGGTTCATTGTATGTGTATGCAATTCCATCTGCACCGTTATCTAATGCAGTTTGTACTACTTGTTCAGGAGTCATATCTGTACCCTCAATTTTCCTTCTTTGACTGATATCATAATTCTGACAATATTTACAAAGCCAGTTACATCCAGTTGTGGCAATAGAAAATACCTTAGATCCTGGATTGTAATGAATGACTGGTTTTTTTTCTATCGGATCAACGTGACCTGCTATTACTTTACCATATACAAATAGGTCTAACTTTCCATTTTCATTACCACGTATTCCACATAATCCAATTTGTCCATTACCCATCTCACAATATCTTGCACAAGCAGTACAACGAACTTTTTTATTCGGTAATTTTTCATAAAGAATTGCCTCTTTATTCATTGCAGATAACCATACGTGTTTTTCCCATATAAGGTGCATCTATCGTAATCCTAAAAGTATGGAAAATACAACACTTACCATGAGCAAGCCTGGAAACATTTGGAGAAAAGTTCATGGTAAAATTACTAAAAAGCCAACTAATTTCTCGTGGCTAATTGAGAATAAACTTGCAGGTTCAGGAATACCTACAAGTTTTGATGAACTAGATTGGATTCTAAAGCAAGGTGTTACATCCATTGTAACCATGACTGAATCTGCATTGCCTGAAGAATGGGTAAGTGATATTGGTTACTTACATGTACCAACACCAGATCTTACTGCTCCAGATATGGATAAAATAGATACTGCAGTAAATTTTATTCATAAAAAAATTTCTAATGATCAAGCTGTAATGGTTCACTGTGCAGCTGGAATGGGAAGAGCAGGAACTATACTAGCTTGCTACTTAGTAAAATATCAAAAATATTCTGCAAAAGATGCAATTAAAAAAATTAGAAAAGAAAGACCAGGTTCAATTCAATCTGAAGTACAAGAATTAGCTATTACTTTCTATGAAAAACATGTAAGTCAATAACTTACACAAACTGTGATACTAGTTTTCCATCTACAATCTTAATCTTTAGTATTTTATTTTCTTGAAATACTAGAGTTATTCCACCATCAGAATCAGGATCATCAACCTTTACCAGTTCTATCATTTTAATTTGTTCAAATTTGTCCATACATTTTCACTTATTCTGGAATTGATATGGCATCTATTTTTCCATCAACTGCTTTAATGAACAAAAATCTGTTATCTTTAAAGATAAATGTAATTCCTCCTTCCTTATCTGGTTCTTCAACTTCAAGTATTGGTTGTCCTAACAGACCATCATATTTTGCCATATTGATTAATTCAAAAAGTTCCTTATATCCCTAATTGATCGTGATCTCAATTTCCTTAGAGTTTTTAACATTTCCTGGTTCTGTATAATCATGTTTTTGCCAAGAAGCAAAGATATCAGCGCCAATCTTATGCTTACCTTTTCCTAAGTCTGATGCCTTAAAGATAATTTTTTCATTAAAATCGAATAATTCTTGTCTTACCTCGTCTTCAGATAATCGAATAAATGGCTCAAAGTTTTTGGCTACTTGAACCCAAATCCTTCTATCTTTATGCGGATTAACTAATTTGGGGTTTCTTGTCCAGAAAATTGCTGCCTTTCTATAGGTATCAATAGGTTTACCAATCTCTTTTTTCCTAATTCCACCGGAAATCAATTTTATGCCATATTTCATTTTAAATGATACATCATTATTGTTATATGCTCTAGTCCAATTTGCCTCATTGAACGCATCTCGTAGTCCTCCTTCCACTTTAAAACTAACATTAACTTCTATAGTGTCATTTAATGCATATTCATCCTTGTTTTTTACCATTCCAATATCTGAAATCTTACTTTCTACCATTCTAATCGCTCATAATGATTTATATCCACAATAAGTGCTTTTTCCGAATACATGAATGCTCAAGTTATCAGTTCAGAACCTAAGGAAATTAGCCTTTCTATCACAGAAACCGATATAGGAATTTTATACATA
>Ga0080064_1002258_pt1 | contig 33587 bp, 24 predicted proteins | sample Subgrocontami54m_FD_69260 | JGI IMG/M metagenome (GOLD analysis project Ga0080064, IMG submission 69260) | Subsurface groundwater microbial communities from S. Glens Falls, New York, USA - GMW46 contaminated, 5.4 m (SPADES assembly) (version 2) ...
TACCCGGATGGCCGCGTGTCGCCGCTGCAGGAACGGCAGATGACGTGCACCGGCGCGGACAACGTCTTCGCGCTGGCGATCGACGGCACGTTCGACGACGCGCAGGCGGCGCTGAAGGAGATTTTCGCCGACCAGGCATTCCGCACCGGCCACCGGCTGTCGGCCGTCAACTCGATCAACCTCGCGCGCGTGCTGGCGCAGTGCGTGTACTACCTCCACGCCTGGCTGAAGCTGCCCGCCGCCGATCGCGGCAACGTCGAGTTCGTCGTGCCGACCGGCAATTTCGGCAACGTATTGGCGGGTTGGATGCTCCAGAAGATGGGTGTGCCGATCCGCGGGTTCCGCGTCGCCACGAACCAGAACGACATCCTCTACCGGCTCTTCACGACGGGCGAATACCGCGTGGGCGACGTGCAGCCGAGCCTGGCGCCGTCGATGGACATCCAGGTCGCGTCGAACTTCGAGCGGTTCATCTACTTCGCGGTCGGCCGCGATCCGGCGCGCGTGCGCGAGGTGATGGACACGTTCAAGCAAACCGGCCGCTACCGGTTCGAGCATTTCAACCGCGACACCTTCACGGCGTCGCACACCACGGACGGGGAAATCCGCGACATCATCAGGCGGGTGCACCGCGATTACGGCTACGTGTGCGACCCGCACACCGCGTGCGGGTTCAAGGAGGTCGGCGGAACGGGCGCTGACGGCTGCACGCAAGTTGTGCTCGCGACGGCCAGTCCGGCCAAGTTTCCGGACACGATCAAAGAGGCGATTGGCATCGAGCCGAAGCACCCGAGTCTCGAGGCGCTGAAGACAAAACCGGTCGTGAAGCACCGGCTCCCCGCGACGACCGCGGCGATCCGCGCGTTCATCGATCAGCACGCGGTGGGGCGCGCGTAATACCAGCGGCTTGATTTTTTTTGAACTATTCAGGTGGGGCCCGCTCTCCGAGCGGGCCTGGGTTTCAGCGTGAATCGCACCATGAAACTCAGGCCGGTTCGGAGAACCGGCCCCACCTCGGAGAAGTCGAAATGTCACCAGACATTGGCGTAAGCCCGCTGGGGCCGGGTTCGTTGACTCGAATGGCACTAAGTGAACGGCTTCATTCGTCGACGCCATTCGTGTAGCGGCGAGCACCAGCGAGCCGAGAGCGTGCCGGGCGACTCGCTGGCGACCGCGCGGCCGTAGCACGGTCAACCTGACCGTGCTCGAGCCTTTCCGGTGAGTCGAACGTGGTCAGATTGACCGCGCTACCCAAGACGTGCATTCGCTCCAGGAGGTTGAGCTTTTAGCGCCTTTCGTCGCCGGCTCCGGCCCAAGCTCCGCCGACGCGCACCTATTGATGGGTCGGGCTACTCCTCGTCGAGCCGCTTCACCGCGGCGGCCGGCGGGTCCACCGTGGTCGATCCGATGGCTTTGATCCGCGTACTCCATTGCTTGATCGACCAGGCGGTCTGCTTGGTCCGGCTGTTGGGAAATCCGATCGCGAGCACGAAGTGATACTCCGAGATCCCGGCGTCGCTCAGCTTGAAGATCACCGTGCCTTGGATCTCGGGTGCGCGCTTCGCCTGCGGGTCGCCCCAGAGTTTCTCGATCGGGGCTTCACGCAACTCGGCGATCACGAGGCCGCTTTCGCTGCGGAACGACTTGCAGTCATCAATCAGGTCGAACAGCTCCTCGGTCAGCGGGCGCAGCGCCGTGACGCGGAGGGCAACCTTCAAGGCCTGCGAGAGACGCACTGGTTTTCCCTGAAAGTCGATCGTGCGATCCGGGCCGGGTGACGTGCGCATTTCCGTCCGGCGCTGCCAGCCGAGCGGCGTGAGCCCGACCACGTCGCCGGCGTGAAACACCGCGGTCACGGGCACGGGCACTGTGTCGCGCGCCGGCAACAGCGTGATCTCCATGTAAGCATTCGGCGCCACTTTCCCTTGCATCGCCAGCGGAGCATTCGGATTGGGCTGGAACGCCGCAGGGTCGCCGTTCACTCGCTGCGGGGCGGTGGTTTCCCAGGTGTAGCTGGTTGTCGCAAGCGCGCTCGCTGCGGTGCGCACATCCGCCGCTGGATCCCCGCGGCCGGCGAGCGGCAGCAGCAGGGCAAGAGCGAGCAGAGTTTTGAACAAGTCTTGTCGCAAAAGGGGAGTGCGGTTGAAGAATGGCACGGCTCCACGCGGAGCACGGGTCAGCCGGGATTTCAACTCGGGAGTCCAACGCGGCCGGATCACTTACGCCGCATTCGACGGGCAGAAGTCAATGCCGAGAAGCCATTTGTCGCTCCCACGGCGACCATGGTGAGAATGCGGCTTTCCGAACTGCGCAAATTCAACCCCAGGACGGCGGCGGTTCTGCCCGTCCGGCGATTTCGCACCACGCGCCCTTCCGACGGTCCAAGTCGCGACAGATCCGTACGGCACCCACCGGCCGGGTGTCTTCTGCCATGCGCGATCCTTCGAACGAATCTCACCCCAGCGCGCCGCACCGTGCGAACGGCGAGGAGCGCATCACCCAGGAAGTGGCGGCGCTGCGTCGCGAGAACGACCTCCTGCGGGCCCAACTGCAGACGATGGTGGAGAACGAGCCGGAATGCGTGAAGCTCGTCGACAAGGATGGGCGGCTGGTCGCGATGAACGCGGCGGGACTGGCGATGCTCGAAGCGCACTCGCTGGCCGAAGTGCAGGCGCGGCCGCTGATCGATTTCGTCGCGCCCGAATATCGGGAGGCGTTTAACGACCTCCATCGCCGGGTGCTGAATGGTAAGAGCGGCACGCTCCAGTTTGCCGTTTCCGGGCTGCGTGGCGGCCGGCGCTGGCTCGAGGCGCATGCCGCGCCTCAGCGCGACGGCACGGGGCGGACGGTCGGCGTGCTGGCCGTCACGCGCGATTTGACGGACAAGCATCAAATCGAATCGGCGTTGTCCGACGCGGAGGTGCGACTGCGGCTCGCGCTGCGGGCTGGCGAAATCGGCACGTGGGACTGGGACCTCGCCAGTGGCCGCATCGTGTGGTCCGAAATCCACGAACGGATTTGGGGCATGCCAGCCGGCACGTTCACCGGCACCTACGAGGAATTCGAGAACCGCATCCATCCCGCCGATCGGCCAACGGTCAACTTGCTGGTGCAGGACGCCATCGCCCGCGCGCAGGGTTTCGCCCTGGAGTTCCGGGTCGTCTGGCCCAACGGCACGGTGCGGTGGGTGGCGGGCCAGGCCGAAGTGTTTCGCGGCGCGAACGGCAGTCCGGAGCGCGTCACGGGCGTCGTCGTGGACATCACCGCGCGACGACAGGCGGTCGCCGCGTTGCGGGCCTCGCAGGAAAAGCTCGCGACGGCGTTTCGGACGAGTCCGGTGGCGATTGTCATCACGCGGATGTCCGATGCGCGCGTGCTCGAGGTGAATCCCGCGTTCGAGTCGATGATTGGCCGGGCGGCGACGGAAATCGTTGGCCGCACCTTGCGGGAAAACGGGATCGTCAGCGATGCGACGCTTTACGAGCGGCGGCTGGAGGAACTGGCGCCCTGCCGGCCGGGGAGGCGGAACTTCAGCGCAAGGATGGCGACCGTCGCACGGTTCTCGCAGCGGCCGAAGTGGTCGAAATCGACGGCATCGCGTGCATCGTCGAAACGGCGCACGACATCACGGAAACCAGGCAGTCGGTGGAGGCAGGACGCGACGCGCAACAGCGGTTCCGTTTTCTGGCGGAGAACATTCGCGAGGTGTTCTGGATCGCCGGACGCGACGGCACGCTGGCCTACATCAGCCCGGCCTTCGCCGCGGTGACGGGCCGCAGCGCCGAGGCGATCGATCGCACGCCCGCCAAATGGCTCGCGATCGTGCACGAGGCGGATCGCGAGCGTGTCGGCCGCGCGCTCGAGGCGCAGCGAGACGCCGCGGAATATTTCGAGGAATACCGGATCGTCCGGCCGGATGCCAGCGTGCGCTGGGTGCGGGAGCGCTCCTTTCCCCTGCGAGACGCCAGCGGCGTGGGCCGGATTGCCGGCATCATCGAGGATGTGACTGAAGGCAAACTGCTCGAAGCGCAGTTCCTGCATGCGCAGCGTCGTGAAGCGATCGGCACGTTGACGGCCGGTGTCGCCCACGACCTCAACAACATCCTCGCGCCGGTGCTCATGGGCGCGGCGCTGCTGCGAACCTCTGCCGCCACGAAGTCCGACCGCGAACTGGTCGACATGATCGAGCAGAGCGCCCAACGCGGGGCGGAGGTAGTGCGCAACCTGCTGGGTTTGAGCCGCGGGTTGGAAATGTTGCGCCGCCGCGTGAAGATTGCGCCATTGGTCGATGAAATGGTCACGCTGGTCCGGGCCACTTTTCCTCGCGGGATCCGGGTGAAGACCCGGCTGGGAGAACGGCTCTGGGACGTCGATGCCGATCCGACCCAACTGCATCAGATCATGCTGAACCTGTGCGTGAATGCCCGCGATGCGATGGGGGATCGCGGCACGCTGGAGATCGCGGCGGCGAACGCCGAGGTTCGTGCGGACGACACCGAACTGGCTGGTGAGCTCAGGCCGGGTAGGTATCTGTCATTTGCGGTCAGCGACACCGGGAGCGGGATTCCTCCGGAAATTCTCGGCCGCATTTTCGAGCCGTTTTTCACGACGAAGGCCGCCGACAGCAACTCCGGCCTGGGACTGTCGACCGTTTCGGGCATCGTGCGCGGTCACGGGGGTGCCATCCGGGTCGCGAGCGAACGTGGCGGTGGAACGACGTTCCGGGTCTATCTGCCGGCCAGTTCGGATTCGGCGGCGGATGGCGTGGATGCAGTGCCGCCGTTGGCGCGCGGCACCGGCCAAATGCTGCTGATCGTGGATGACGAAGAGTCCGTGCGCTCGACGCTCGTTGAGATTCTGGCCCGCGCGGGTTATTCCGCGATCGGGGCCGCGGACGGGCCGGAAGCGATTCGGCTTTTTTCCGAGCGCCACGCGGAAATTCAGCTGGTCCTGAGCGATCTGCAGATGCCGGAAATGGACGGCCTCGCCTTGGTGCACGCCATCCGCGAGATCGATCCGGGGATTCCGCTTCTCGCGATGGGGGGACTCATCGACGAGCGGACGGCGAAGGAGCTGGCGGCAAACGGAGTCGACGAAGTCCTGCGGAAACCATTTACGCGACGCGAAGTCCTCGACGCCATCAGCCGGAAGCTCGCGCGCAAGTGAACGGTCCGCGGCGGTTGCGCGACGTGCCTTTTCGCGCCGGGTGAAGTGGGGCGATGCTCACCAATCCACCACCGAGCCGTCCTTCTCGGAATACGTTTCCGCGTTCATCCAGTCGTGGCCGATCTGCTCGGCCATCTTCGCGTCATCGAGTTCGATGCCCAAGCCCGGCTTGGTCGGCACGCGCACGTAGCCGCCCTCGACCTTGAAGGGCTCCTTGATGTAACCGTCGCCGAGGCTGACCTGCTCCTGGCAGAGAAAATTCGGGATGGCGGCCGCGAGTTGCAGGCCGCTCGCGAGCGAAATCGGCCCGAGCGGATTGTGCGGCGCAACGGCGGCATAGTAGGCCTCCGCCATGCCGGCGATGAGCCTCGCCTCCAGGATGCCGCCGGCGTGACACAGATCCGGCTGGAGAATCACCGCCGCCTTCTTTTCCAGGATCTCGCGAAAACCCCACTTCGTGAAAATCCGCTCACCGGTCGCGATTGGCAGATGCGTGCCGCGGGCGATTTCCGCCATCGCATCCACGTTCTGGCACTGCACCGGCTCCTCGATGAAGAAGGGTTGATGCGGCTCGAGCGCCTTGATCAGCACCTTCGCGTTCGCCGGACTGATCGCGCCGTGGAAATCGATTGCGATGTCCGCATCCTTGCCGCCCGCCTCGCGCAGCGCGGCAAACGCCGCCGCGGCTTCCTCGATGAACCGTGGGTTCGCCACGAGCCCGGATTGCGTGGCGTTCTTGATGCTCGTCTTGAACGCGGTGAAGCCCTGCTGCTTCCGCTCTTTCAGCCGCTGCGGATCGTTGCCCACATGCGCGTACACGCGCACGCGGTCGCGGGTCGGGCCGCCGAGCAGTTCGTAGATCGGCACGCCGAGCAGCTTGCCCTTGATGTCCCACAGCGCCTGCTCGATCCCGCTCAGCACGCTGGTAAGAATCGGGCCGCCGCGGTAGAAGGCATGCCGGTAAATCGCCTGCCAGTGATGCACGACGTGCCGCGGGTCCTTGCCCACGAGGTAGGGCTCGACCTCGGCCACGGCGGCGGCGCACGTTTTTGCGCGGCCTTCGAGGACCGGCTCGCCCAGCCCGACGACGCCCTGGTCGGTGTGAATCTTCAGGAACAGCCAGCGCGGCTTCACCAGCAGCGTCTCGAGCTTCGTGATACGCAGCTTCGCCGGGAAGTCGGGCGGCCGGCCCTCGATCCGGCGGGGCGCCGACCCATAGGCGGCCGGCCGATCGGCGGCGGACAGCGGGAGGCCGACGCCGGCGACGGCCAGAACGCCAAAGACGTTTTGGAGGAAATCGCGGCGGAAAAGCGGGACGGGTGATGGCGCGGACTTCTTCATGGGGAAAACGGCGGCACACCCGACGACGGGTGGCAGCGACGCCGCAGTCGCGATGCAAGCAGCCGTGCCCCGGATCGCAATCCTGCCTGCGGCAGCGTCGGCGGCACGCTGTAGCCACGAGCGTGACTGAATCCTGCGAGCCCGCCTTGCCCTGCGCTCATGCCGCAGATGCCCTCACGGACGGGGGCTGTGACGAGTTACTTCAGTCGCAGCTCCGCGACCACCGGCAGGTGATCGGAGGCTGCGCTGTGCAGGACCTCCATCTTCAACGGTTGGATGCGCGGCGCCGAGATGAAGACATAGTCGATCCGCTTCGTGGGCTTCAGGACCGGCAGGGTGAGCCCGGGCCCCTGGCCCACGAGTTCCCAGGTGTCGGCGAGAAACGCTTTCATTTTCTCATGCGTCCGGCTGCCGGGCACGCTGTTGAAATCGCCGACGAGGATCACCGGCATGGCTCCGGCGGTTGCGACGATTGCCTTCAGCTCGTCGGCGTTCATCACGCGCTCGGAATCGTCCGGCCGGTAATCGATGTGGGTGTTCATGAACAGTACCTCGCGGCCGCGGACATCGAGCACCAGTTGCAGCACGCCGCGTTGTTCGCCCGGTCGCAGCATCTGGTAGTGCGTGTTCTTCGAATGCTTGATCGGGAACTTCGTCAGCACCGCGTTGCCGTACTCGCCGCCCTGGTACGGGATGTTTTTCTCGAATACGACCTGCAGGCCGGTGAGTCGCGCCAGCTCCGCCGGCAGGTCGCGGCGCTGGGTGCGGGTACAGCCGCGGTCGACTTCCTGCAGGCCGACGACGTCGGCCTTCGCGTCGAGGATGAGTTTCGCGATGCGCTCGAGATCGACGCGTTGGTCGAGGCCTTCGCCGTGATGGATGTTGTAGCTCATGACGCGCAGTGTCGCGGGATCTGCTGCGTGACTGCAGGCGGTGACGAGCCAGGTCAAAACCAGGGCATGGACGAATCGGCGCATCCCCCAGCCAAGGCCGGCCGGTTTGCCGAACGCAACGAAGGAAACGAATGGGCCGGTTTCGCCGCGGCGGCCGAACGGCGCGTAAGCCGGAAAAAGTCAGAAGAGTGCCCGCGAATCACGCGAATGGACGCGAATGTCGGAGGGGCAGGACGGCGCGTTCCTTACAAGCGGGTCGTCAGCGTCAGCGTCCAACTGATGGGCTGCTTGAGCGCGTAGTACTTCGGCATGGTCTCGCGTGCAGGAGAAGTGTAGTCGTTGTGGAGCGGCCGCATGACGTGCGCGGTTTGCGCGGTGGAGGAGTAGGCGGGGCCGCGGTCGTTGAGCAGATTGTTGATCACGAGGTTTGCCTGCAACTCGCGACGATTCGCGAACCGCCACGAATAACCGACGGTCGCGGTCGTGATGATGTAGACGTCGGGCGTGTAGGCCGGCGTGTACGCGTCGACCCTGGGGTCATCGATCGCGACGCGGGGATTGTTCGGATTCGGAATCGTGTCCTCGACGCGCGACCAGAAGATCTGCCGGCCGCGATAGCGCGCGCCGAGGCCGAGGCGGAGCCCTTTCAGCCGGCCGGCCGGAAACGTGTAATCGCCGAAAACATTGGCCACCGGCTGATCCTGCTGGAGCCGTTTTCCGTCGACGATGTTTCGGCGGAAACTATAGATGTTGTTGTACGCATTGGCGGCGCTGGCCGCATCGGACGATTGCTGGTTGATCGGAATCGAATCGTCGACGCGCGCGACGTTGTCCGCTCCGATTAGCACACCGGCGTCGCTGGCGATTTGCTTGAAGATCGCGGCGTTCTTGTCGATGTACGCGCGAACGTCGGGGTAGGCATTTTCCTCGTACAAGTGCGGGAAGCCGACGTTGCCGGTGAATCGCAACGCCCGCGTCGGGTTGAACGTGACCTCGATTTCATAGCCGCGGCCCGATCGCGTGCGGGTGTCGCGGTACTGCGTCGGCAGCCGGCCCATCCCCCGGACGTTCCGGCCGGTGGAGCTGCGATCGCCGACGATGTTCGCGTCGTACAGCGTATTGAAAAAGCCGGGACCGTCCTGCGGGATGGTGTTGTTCACCTCCTTCGTCCGATAGTGGATGAAGTTCAGGTTCAGCTTGTTTTCGAACAACTCCATCCGCAGCGAGTAGTCGATGCCCGTCGCGACGGTTGGCGAGAGCTGGCTGCCGTCGATCCGCACGATCGAGCCGGGCGGGTTGAACGTTTCCGCGAAGTTGATTGCGGGATTCAGCCATGACGTGACGTGCAACACCGTGCCGAGCGAGCGCGTGACCTGCTGGCCCTTTACCGGCGGCGGATTGAAGTCGTCCTTGAACCGCACGTTGGCGTACTGCGGGTCAGGGATGCCGGTCGTCGGCGCGCGCGGCCGGATCGCGGCTTCCTGGGTCGGGCCGACCACGCGGCCCTGCGCGTCGATCGGCGTGTACGTGAGCGTATTGAAGTCGGTCGGCGCCGCCGGACGCAGGATCCGGTGCTGCGCGTCCCAGTCGAGCGGGTAATCGCCCTGGTTGATTTGCTGCTGGGTCTTGAAGAAATACGAGTCCCGGCGCACTGCGCCGAGCACCACCCAGCGGCCCTGCAGGAATTTGGCATTCAAGGAAGCCAGCGCGTAATTGAACTTGTTCGTGTTGATGCTCTGCGTGTCGCGGCGATCCGACTCGATGGTCCAAATCGGACGGATGGTTTCCGTCGTGCTCGTGTTCGGGTCGAAGTAGGTGATCGGCCGCAGCGCGAGATCGGGCGTGGGCCGGCTGGTGGTGTTCCAGTAACGGCGAATGCGGATCCGCTGATTGCTCAGCGCCCAGGCCCGCGGGTCGTTCCCGCGCGCGACGCTGAGATAGCGGTGGTCGCTCGTGTTTTCGCTGTTGTTCGATCCCCCCAGCGCATTGATCGTGAAATGTCCGAAGCGCGTCGGCCAAACGTAAGCGACCGCCGCGCGGGCATTGTATTCCGAGAACGTCCGGAAGCCGCGCATGAACTGCCCGTCACCATACGGCACGAGGAAATTCGGGTTTGGCGCGCCGTTGGGCAGCACGCGGTTGATGTCGATGAAGACGTCGGCCAGCCCGCGGTTCGGCTCGCCGTTGGTGATGGCGGCGGTGCGGTTGATGTCGCCCGCGAGCTCGAAGTGCAGGTTGCCCCAGCGCTGGTGGAACGTGAGCTGCAGGTCCTTGAATCGCTGGGCGAGAATCGGCAGGTCGGGGGAGAGCGTGAAATCCTCGGTGGGCGTGTGAAACTGCGAGAACCGCTCGGCATTCGCGAAGCGGTTCGCGGGCACGTCGAGATCGTAGAGCAGATTGCCGCCCGCGGTGTTGAAGGAAACGTTGCCCGCGTTGTTGTAGGTGTACCCGGCAATCGGCGTCGTCGCCGTGTTGCCGCCGGCGACGGTGATGGGGTCGTTCTGGTAATTGAAGACGTGATCGGGCGCGGCGAACGGCTGGTAGATGAAATAGTTCGCGCCGCGCCGGTTGATGCCGCGTGCATTCGCGTCCGACGGCAGGGAGGCGACCGCGCGCGGGGCGTTGTAGGTCGTGCCGTCCCAACCCGAGAAGCGATCGTTGAGGAACGTGATGGCGGACTGGCGCGAATTCGTGCCGTACTCGCCCTCGAGCCGGATTTCGGTTTCGCGCCACGGCTGATAGGTGGTGGTGAGAAAGGCCGCCTGGCGTTTGTCGAAGTCTTTTTGCCGCCAGCCTTTCGCATCGCCCCACACGCCCGCGGCGCGCACCGCGAGCTGGTCGTTGAGCGGCTGGTTCACATCGAACGTCGCGCGGTAGTTGTCCCACGAACCGGCGGCGAACTGCAGCTGCCGCAGCGGCCGGTTGGTTTGCGCGCGCTTCGTCGTGGCGGAGCTGATCCCGCCGAGCGAACCGTTGCCGAAGAGGATCGCGTTGGGTCCGCGGCCGAAGTCGTAGCGCTCGAGGTTGTACGAGTCGCCGTTGTTGAACTGGGGGAAAAAATTCCGCTGCGGCCGGCCGGGGCTCGCTCCGCGCACGGTGTACTGGATCGGGCTGAAGAAGAAGAGCTGCTGGCCGTTGTCGACCGCGACGGTGCTGGAGGTCGTCCATTCCGCCGCGCTCTGCAGATCGATCAGGTTCAGCGCGTCGATGAAGTCGCGGGTGATCACGGAGTAGGCAACGGGGGTGTCGCGCAGATCGGTCGCGAGCCGGCCGCCGGCCAGCGAACTCGCGGCGGCAAACCCGGTGTCGCGATCGGTGTTCACCTCGAAGGGCGAAAGCTTGATCGCGTCGTCACCGGCGGCGGAGTTGGCGGAGGCGGCGGTGGAGGCGGCGGCGGTGGTGGCAGTGGCCGGCGCGACTTGGGCGAAAGCGCTCGCGAGCGCAGCAGACAGCACGAGCAGGGGGCGGAGCAGCGTGACGGCCGCGAAATATCCACGGGCAACAAGGGGCGGTGGCATGGGGTAGGTGGCCGCTCGCGTGGTCATCGCGGGCGATCGACCGCAGGCTGCACGGAATCGGCGGCGGTTCTAGCCGAAAAGTGAAGTCGGACCTTTTAGGCGGGGTGCCCTCACCCCGCAGCCGCCAGATGGACGGCGATCTCCGAGCGCCGTCTGTGATTGATGATTTTCTTGAGGCCCGGTGCGCCCGGCTCCGGCTCTTTTGGCCGGCGCAAAAGCTCCCTTGCCACCCGGCAAACGCGGCCCAACTCTCGCCCGCTCGGATGAGCACTGCGGTGAAAATCTACGACACGACCCTGCGCGATGGCACGCAGGGTGAGGGTATCAGCTTTTCGGTGGCGGACAAACTGCTGATTGCCGAGAGACTCGATCACTTCGGCGTCGATTACATCGAGGGCGGGTTCCCGGGGTCGAATCCGCGCGACATCACGTTCTTTCAGGAGGCGAGGAAGCTGAAGCTGAAACACGCGCGGCTCGCCGCATTCGGCGCCACGCGCCGGGCGGGCGCGAAGGCCGCCGAAGACGCGCAGCTCAGGACGCTCCTCGACAGCGGCATGCCGGTGCTGACGATTGTCGGCAAGACCTGGAAGCTGCACGTGACCGAAATCCTGCGGACCACGCTGGAGGAAAATCTCGCGATGATCGAGGACTCGACCCGCTACCTGGTCGCGCAGGGCCGCGAGGTGATCTACGACGCCGAGCACTATTTCGACGGCTACAAGTCGGATCCCGACTATGCGCTGCAGACGATTGGCGCCGCCTTGCGGGGCGGCGCGAGCAACCTCTCGCTGTGCGATACCAACGGCGGCACGCTGGTGGACGAGTTCAAGGAAATCGTCGCGCGCGCGGTGAAGGAATTTGGCGGTGATCGGGTCGGCGTGCACTGCCACAACGACAGCGGGCTGGGCGTGGCGCTGTCGCTCGCGGGCATCACGGCGGGGGCGACGCTGGTGCAGGGCACCGCGAACGGCTACGGCGAGCGAGTGGGCAACGCGAACATGACCACGGTCCTGCCGAACCTCGTCTTGAAGATGGGCCGGACGGCGCATTGCGCCGCGAACCTCGCGCAGTTGCGCGACCTCTCGCTTTTCTTCGACGAGCTGGCGAATCTGCGGCCCGACCCGAAGGCGCCCTTCGTCGGGCAGTCGGCGTTCGCCCACAAGGGCGGGTTGCACGCGAACGCCGCGCAGAAAGTGGCCCGCAGCTACGAGCACATCGACCCGGCCCTGGTGGGCAATCGCACGCGCGTCCTTGTTTCCGACATGGCCGGACGCACCAGCCTCGCGATCAAGGCGAAGGAACTGGGGATGGACCTCGACGAGAAGCGGCCGGAGATGAAGGAGCTGATCGAGGAGCTGAAGGAGCGGGAGTTTCGGGGCTACGAATACGAGGCGGCGGATGCTTCGTTCCGGCTGCTGGTGGCGAAGCACCTCGGCCAGCAGAAGACGTTTTTCGAAGTGGAGAACTACCGCGTGATCATCGAAGGGCACGGCGGCCAGTTGTGGGCCGAGGCGACCGTGAAGCTGAAAGTCGACGGCGAGTGGCGTCACACCGTGGCGGAGGAGAGCGGCCCGATCAGCGCGCTGGACAAGGCGCTGCGGCTGGCGCTGGAGAAGACGTATCCGCAGCTGCGCGACATGAAATTGCGCGACTACAAGGTGCGGATCCTCGAAGGCAACAGCGGCGTGTCTTCGCGGACGCGGGTCTTGATCGAAAGCGGCGACGGCGAACGGATCTGGGGCACGGTCGGCGTGAGCGAAAACATCATCGATGCGAGCTGGGTGGCGCTGCGCGAAGCCGTGGAGTTCAAGTTGTCGCTCGGCGCGTGACGGGGCCGCGGGCGCGCGGGCGCGGTCACGCCGCCAATCGGTGCAGCCCTGGGCGAAACCGATTCGGGGCTGAGCGCCTGATACCAATGTCTGGTGACATTTTGACTTCTCCGAGGTGGGGCCGGTTCTCCGAACCGGCCTGAGTTTCAGGGTGCAATTCACGCTGAAACCCAAGGCCCGCTCGGAGAGCGAGCCCCACCTGATTAGTCCAAAACAATCAAGCCGCTGGTATGAAACAAGAAATCGCGGCGGCAGGCGTGCGGCGGGGAAGTGCGCACGTGTCGCCGGAGGCGATCGTTCGCATCGTGCCGCCGCCTAGTCGAAGCGAGCGGGGGAGTGCGGTGCTCCTTATTTGGACCGCTCTGCCATCGCGTCGATCAGCGCGTGGAGGAAAGCCGGCTCGCCTCCCGCGCCGGCGAGGGCCGTCCGCGCGGCCGCCGTGTGCTCCTGCGCGATGCGCCGCGAAGCGTCGATGCCGTGCAGCTTCACGGAGGTGACCTTGCCGGCCCTCGCATCCTTGCCGGCAGTCTTGCCGAGCGTCGCGCTGTCGGCGGTGGCGTCGAGCACATCATCGATGATTTGAAACGCGAGGCCCAGGTGCCGGCCCGCGCGGCGCAGGCTCGCAATCGTCTCCGGTGACGCGCGACCGGCCAGGCCGCCCATCACGAGCGACGCCTCGATCATGGCCGCGGTCTTGTTGAGGTGAATGAACTCGAGATCCTGCGACGTGGCGTCGGCCTTTTTCTCGGCGAGCAGATCCTCCATCTGCCCGCCGATCAGCCGGCGGCTGCCGGCGGCATCGGCGAGTTCGCGGATGAGCGCGTGCGCGACGGCCGGCTCGGCGGCGTAGCTCGTCGCCAGCAGGGCAAACGCGTGCGTGAGCAGCGCGTCACCCGCGAGCAGCGCGGTCGCTTCGTCGAACGCCTTGTGCGCGGTCGGGCGGCCGCGCCGCAGATCGTCGTTATCCATGCACGGCAGGTCGTCGTGGATGAGCGAATACGTGTGCACGCACTCGACGGCGACGGCGGCGGCGAGCGCGGCGTCGTCGGTCACCCCGCAGAGTTCCGCCGCCGCCAGCACCAGCACCGGCCGCAGCCGCTTGCCGCCGGCCTCGAGGCTGTACCGCATGGCGCCGTGCAGGCGGGCGGGTCGCGTGTCGCCCCGGGGCACGTGCCGCTCGATGCCCTGCTCGACGCGGGCCAGGTGCCGTTTGAGTTCAGCGGAAAAATCCATGCGCGCCTCTCACGTGGTGAAATTCTCGTCCGAGCGCAACTCCGGGCCACGCGCGCCGGCTTTCTCTTCTCACCGCGGCCGTCCCCCGCCAAAACAAGTTTGTCACGTATTACGTGACATGTTATGACAAACGTCAGTCCCCCGCCATCCATGCATGATCGATTCCCGCGGCCGCTCGAAATACAGGCTGAAGTCGTGCTCGCCTTGGTGAATGCCGCCGTGCAGGGCGCGCGCGCTTTGGCGATCTCCGCCACCGGACCGTTGCGCCAGCGTCCGCGACGCGGCCAAACTTTGCGTCCGGGCGTGGACACGCCGATGTGGAATGCACTCGTGACTTCGCTCCTGCAGCAATTCAAACGGCGTGGCGATCGGGCGCGTCTCGCACGCGTGCTCGGACTGCCGCGGCAACGGGTGACGGAAATGCTGCGATCGCGCCGTCACCTGCCGGATGCGGAACGCACTTTGATCCTGCTGCTTTGGCTGCACGCGCGGCGGAGTGACCAAGATCTCGGTTAGGGTTCAACCGACCGCGGAATCCGCCGATGCGTCCGGGCAGTTTGTCACGTATTACGTGACAAACTTGTTCGGTGCACGGATGGGGAGGATTCCAGATTGCAGAAGGGGTGAACGGCCGGCGGGAGAGATTCGGAGCGTGGCGCACTCCACACTCGCCAAGCTCGCCGCCGGGTTTCATAACCGGCGGAGTTCTCCCTCATGCCGACCTACGAGTATGCCTGCCCAAAATGCGGACACCAATTCGAGCAATTCCAGTCGATGCGCGACGAACCGCTCAAAGTTTGCCCGAAGTGCAAGAAGGCCGGGCTCAAACGCCTCGTGGGCGGCGGCGCTGGATTGATTTTCAAGGGGTCTGGCTTCTACATCACCGACTACAAGAACAAGGGGGCCCCGAAGAAAGAAGCCGGCGAATCCAAGACTTCCGAAGCAAAATCCAGCGGCGACGCCAAACCAGCCGCGCCCAGTTCGGGCAGTCCCGCGACGGGGTCATCCGGTAGCGCCGGCAGCAAACCGGCCGCGCCTGAGAAAAAATAATTTCACATGAGCAAAAAAATCGATCGCGCAACCCGCGGCCCGAGCTGGGCCGAGGTGATCCTGGGGGCTTTACTCAGCATCGTGCTAGGCGTCGCGCTCGGCGCGGTGCTGTTGGTCCTGCGCCCCGTGGTCATGCCGAAGGAAGTGGCGAAACAGCCCGCGAAGCCGGGCGCCAAGGAGGCCGCCAAGCCGGCGCCGAAGGAGGGCGAGCTCGACCGCCGGATGGTGTATTACTTCGAAGGCGCCAAGGGCGACGCGGCAAAGGCCAAGCAGGCCGAGGCCAAGCGCAAGGCCCTCGTGGCGGGCCAGTCGATCAGTGTCACCGAGGATGAATTGAACGCTCTCATCACGCCCGCGACGCCCGCGGCCGCCGCCGGCAAGCCCGCGGAAAAAGGCAAGGCGGCGCCGAAGGGGAAGGAGGCGGAGAAAGCCGCCCCGCCTCCCGCGGCCGGCTCGGACGAAGCCTTCGCCGCCGGCCCGCCGAATTTCCGGATCAAAGATGGCGTGCTGCAGGTCGGCGTGCCCCTGACCGTGAATGCCCTGGGCCTCGGCCAAAAGGTGATCGTGCAGGCCCGCGGCGGCTTTGTGAAGAAAGGCGACCTGTTCGTCTACGACCCCGACGTGCTCTATCTCGGCTCGTGCCCCGTGCAACGACTGCCATTCCTTTCTGGATACGTCCGCGACAAGTTCCTCGCGGCGCAACCCATTCCCGACGACATCAAGGCGGCCTGGCCGAAGCTCGCCAACGTGGCGATCGAGGGCAACACGCTGAAGCTCACGATGCCGTGATCGGCATCGGGGATCCAGCGGTGGGAGCACGGTGATCCACGCTCGCGGCCGGAAGCGTGCGATGGCCACGAAGTGGAACGCGACTTCCGGGCGCGTTCTTCCTCCGCGCACGGCCAAACGCCGCGGGTGGCTGTTCGTGGGGCTCGCGACCCTGGCCTTGGGGGTGGCGCTCCGGGCCGCCGAGCCCAAACCGGTCACGGTCCAGACCGCTCCCGGGCGTTTCGAGATCGCCGCGGTGGATTCCACGGCTGCACACGGGGTGGCGGCGGCCGCCGAGGATGCCTGGCGTCACCTGGCGTCACCGCTGGGGTTGCCCGATGCCTTTCCGTCGCCGATCTATGTGCGGATTGTGCCGGAGCCGGTGGCGGGCGCCCCGCTGTTTCACGTCACGGTCGAACCTGGCGGGATTGTGTCCGTGCGGCTGGTGGCGGTTGGTCCGCCGACCGCGGCGGTGCGGCGGGCGATTGTCCAGGGGCTCCTGATCCGGCTCGCCGTGGCCCGTCACGGCGTGCAGGAAAAACTGACTGCGCCGCTGTGGCTCGAGCACGCGTGCGTTGCCTGGTGGATCACCCGGGCCGAGGCGGCCCAGTTCGATGCAGTCAAGCAAACCGCGGCGCGCTTGCCACCACCCGCGCTGACCGCGTTGCTCCGGTGGTCACGCGGGAGCGACGAACCGCGGACGCTCTCGGTGGCAGCCGTATGGCTGCTGACCTTTCTCCAGGCCGAATCCGGCCGCGCGCACGAATGGCCGGCGTTGCTGCAGCGGCTGCTCGCCGGCGAGGAGCCGTTGGCGGCCTTGGCGGCGTGCTTCCCGGAGCGCTACGCGGATGCCGCCGAGCGGGAGTTGTGGTGGCGCACGGGTTACCATCATGCGCGCCGCGTGCGTTCGCTGCCGGCGCTCGAGATCGCCGACTCGCAGGCCCAGCTCGGCGCATTGGCGCGCTTCGTATTTGCGGCGCCCGATGGCGAGAGAGACACGGTGGTCCCGTTGCGGGATGTGCTTGCGCGGCGGTCCGAGCCGATCGTCGCGGCCGAACTCACGCGGCGCGCGGCCGAACTCGAGCGCTTGATCCCCGCGCTGCATCCGTTTTACCGCAATGCCGGCCTCGCGCTGGCCGAGGCGCTGCGGACGAGCCCGAAGAACGCCGCGCGCCGCGCCGCGTTGCCCGCGGCGTTCGAACAGGACTGGCGCGACGCGGCCGAACTCGCCGCAGCGAGCGCCGCCGCACTGGACGGGCTGGAGCAGCGCTTGCGTTGAAGCGGGGCGCATCTCCAAGTTGTCGGTCAAGCGTAGCGCCGGCATCCTGCCGGCAAGTGGTTGCGGCTTCCATCCGCAGACTCATCGGCTGCCAGTCGATGCTACTCGCAATGCCGGCAAGATGCCGGCGCTACGTTCAGGCCACTGCGATTTCCGACCACCGACAGATGCGCTCGTTGATCCGCGCTCGACCGCATCGGGCTTGCTAACGCCGCGGCGCTCTCGCGAAGCTGCCTCGCGTGTCGAAGAGCTTCAAGAACATCAGCGTCGTCGCGGGGGCGACGATGGTGTCGCGCGTGCTCGGGCTGGGCCGCGACATGCTGGTGTCGGCGGTCTTCGGTCTCACTGCGCTGGCGGACGCATTCTATACGGCGTTCACGTTGCCGAATCTCTTTCGCCGGCTGCTCGGCGAGGGCGCGCTCACCGCTGCGTTTGTGCCGACGCTGAACGAGGAATTGAAGCACCGGCAGCGGGCCGGCGCCTTCGTGCTCCTGAACCAGGTCGCCACCTGGCTTTTCCTAACGACGTCGCTCATCGTCTTTGCGGCCATGGCGCTGTTCTGGCAGGCGCCCGACTTCGCCGCCATGGCGGCGCGGCGCGGGCTCGATGCGCACACGATCGATCGCTGGGTCTCGGCCGCCCACCTGGCGGTGATTCTCTTTCCCTACCTCGTGTGCGTGTGTCTGGCGGCCGCCTTCAGCGCGGCCCTGCAGACGCTCGAACGCTTCCTCGAGCCGGCGTTGTCGCCCATCTGGCTCAACGTATCCATGTTGCTCCTGCTCGGCACGGCGGTGCACCGGGGGGCGGACGGCACGACCGCAATGCTCTGGCTCTGCGGCGGGGCGCTGCTGGGCGGCGCCTTGCAATTGTGCGTGCCGGCGGCGGCGCTGGCCCGCGAGGGCTGGCGGCCGCGACTCGACTTCACGGTGAGCGCCGGCGTCCGGCAGATTCTCCGGCTGATGGGCCCCACAGTGTTCGGCTCCGCGATTTACCTGATCAACATGGCGGTTTCGCGGTTCATCGGGCTTTCGCTCACCGAGTCGGCCGTCACCATCCTGAATCTGGCGACGCGGCTGATGGAGCTGCCGATCGGCGTTTTTGCCGTCGCGGTCACGACGGTGATCTTCCCGCTGATCTCGAAACACGCGGCGGCAGGAGACTGGGCGAACCTGGCGACGGTGTACCGCAAGGGTGTGCGCCTGATCCTGGTGATCAACGTGCCGGCGGCGGCGGGCCTGCTCGTGCTGTCGGAGCCGATTATCCGCGTGCTCTTTCAACGCGGCGCGTTCGGCCCGGGCGACACCGCCTTGATGCGGCCGGTGCTCATCGTATTCGCCTTGGGCCTGCCGATCTTTTCCTTCGTCAACATCGTGCTGCGCGCCTTCTACGCCCAGAAGGACACGACGACGCCCGTGCGCGCGGCGCTGCTCAGTTTTCTGACCAACTTTGGGCTCAGCCTGGTGCTGATGGGCCCGTGGGGCACCGTCGGGCTCGCGGTCGCCAGCAATGTGGCGATCCTGGTGCAGGCGATCTACCTGCAGTCGCGCCTTGCGCGGATCCACGAGGGGCTGGCGTTTCGGCACGTGCTGCGCGATCTCGCGAAGGTGATCATCGCCACGCTGCTGATGACCGCGCTGGTCGCGGCAGGGTGGTGGGCGTGGGTGCGCGTTTTTCCACCGACGAAACTCGCCGCGGCCGCCGCACTGGCGGTCTTGATCGGCGCGGCAGTCGCGACCTACGCCGGGTTGCTGTGGGCGTTTCGCATCGAAGGACGCGACGATCTCGCGGCCATCGTCGCGAAACTGCGCGCGCGCTTCATCTGAGGAGATGAAATTCAAACCCGACTGGTTTCTCTTCGGGATGATCCTGGCAACGGCGCTGGCCGCGCTGTGGCCGGACCCGGGCGCATCCGGGAGCTGGCTGCATCCGGAACTCGTGACGAAGGGCGGGGTGGCGCTGATCTTCTTTCTGCATGGACTCGCGCTTTCCTTCACGGCGCTGCGGGCCGGCGCGCTGAACTGGCGCCTGCATGTCTTCGTGCAGCTGTGCACGTTCGTGCTTTTCCCGCTGATTGGCCTGCTGCTGAACCGCGTGCTCGGGGGACGCGTCGCCTTTGAACTGACGCTCGGGCTCTTTTTCCTGTGCGCGCTGCCGTCAACCGTGTCGTCGTCGGTGGCGATGACCGCCGCCGCCCATGGCAATATCGCGGGCGCCGTTTTCAACGCGACACTGTCGAGCCTGATCGGAATCGTCGTCACGCCGCTGTGGATCGCGTGGGTGATGAAGACCACCGGCGAGCCCGTGCCGATCGGGCCGGTGATTCTCGATCTGCTGAAGTGGCTCGTGCTGCCGCTGGCCGTGGGGCAGGCGTTGCGCCCGTGGCTGGCCCCATGGGCGGCGCGGCACAAATCACGGATCAGCGTGGTGGATCGGCTGACGATCCTGATGCTCGTGTACACCTCGATGTGCGACTCGTTCAAGCAGCGCGTGTGGTCGGGTCACGGCAGCGGCCAAATCGTCGCCATCGCGCTGGTCTGCGCCGCGCTGTTTGCGCTCGTGATGGTGCTGACGGCGGCGGCCTCGCGCGCGCTTGGCTTCACGCGCGAGGATCGCATCGCGGCGATTTTCTGCGGGTCGAAGAAGACCCTCGCCTCCGGGGTGCCGATGGCGAAGTTGATCTTCGGTGCCCATCCCGGGCTCGGCATGATTCTGCTGCCGATCATGATTTATCATCCGCTGCAGTTGATCGTGTGCGGAGTGCTGGCGCAGCGTTGGGGCCGGGAGGCTTGATAGGCGAGTAGCAGCGGGATCAATCGCGGCCGAAAGGATGAGATTTTGGAGAACGTCTAATCAGCAATCTTGTCATTCTGAGCGCTAGCGAAGAATCCAGCAGGAGGTCCGTGAGCGTCAAAGGCAGCGAGCCTCCAACTGGATTCTTCGCTAGCGCTCAGAATGACAAACCGGAGGCTTTTTCGATGCCCTCTTGGAGTTTCGCGATCGCGAAACGCTCACGCGTTCGTGCCAGCCGCGCTCCGATTTGCATTGCTGGGCGAACCGGCGAATTTCTCTCATGAAATCATCAACCGACTCCATCGACGTCCGGCACAACACCGCGGAACATCGGTTCGAGGCTGAATTCGAAGGCAGACTTTCGGTGGCGGACTACGTGCTGCGCGAGGGCGAGATGACCATGACCCATACCTACACGCCGCCGGAGATTCGGGGGCGGGGCATCGCGGAAAAACTCGTCCGCGCCGCACTGGAGCACGCACGGGAGCAGAAGTGGCGCGTCGTGCCGGCGTGTTCGTACGTCGATCGCTTCATCCAGCGGCACCCGGAGTTCCAATCGCTGGTCTCGTAGCGGCCGGGGGCAGTGCGGTGACGCGCCCGCGCGGACGAACGAAACGGGCCGGGCACTTGCGCACGAGGTCGAGTGCAGATTCGCTCGGGCCGCCATGCCGCACTTGTTCGAGCCGCTGACGATCCAATCCATCACGCTGCGCAACCGCATCGGTGTCTCCCCGATGTGCATGTATTCGTCGAACGACGGCCTGGCGCACGACTGGCACCTCGTCCACCTCGGGGCCCGCGCGGCGGGTGGCGCCGGCCTGGTCATCGCCGAGGCGACGGCGGTTTCGCCCGAGGGGCGGATCACGCCGGGCGACGCGGGTATTTGGGGCGAACAACACGTCGAGCCGCTCGCGCGCATCAACCGGTTCGTGAAAGCGCAGGGCGCGGTCCCCGGGATCCAGCTTGCGCATGCGGGACGCAAGGCGAGTGCCGCGCGGCCGTGGGAAGGCGGGGCCCACCTGCGCGACGAGGCTGGTGGCTGGCGGCCGGTCGCGCCGAGCGCGGTCGCGTTCGGTGACAGTTTGGACAAAGTGCCGCACGCGCTGGCCGAACCGGAGATTGCGAAGGTGCAGGCCGATTTCGTGGCGGCGGCGAAACGAGCGCTGGCGGCCGGTTACGAATGGCTCGAACTGCACGCCGCCCACGGTTACCTCGCGCACGAGTTCCTTTCCCCGCTTTCCAACCGCCGGACCGACCGCTACGGCGGCTCGTTCGAGAATCGAATCCGTTTCCTGATTGAAACGGTGCGGGCCGTGCGCGCCGCCTGGCCGACGCGGCTGCCGCTGGCCGTGCGGTTGTCCTGCGCCGATTGGGTGGAAGGCGGCTGGACGATCGAAGAGTCGGTGGCACTCGCGCGCCAGCTGAAAACGGACGGTGTCGATCTCATCGATTGCAGCTCGGGCGGCTCGGCGCCGACGGCGAAGATTCCAGTTGGCGCGGGCTACCAGGTCCCGTTGGCCGAACGCATCCGCCGCGAAGCCGGCATCGCGACGGCGGCGGTCGGGATGATCACCGATCCGATGCAAGCCGATCAGATTGTGCGCAACGGCCAGGCCGACCTCGTGCTGCTGGCGCGCGAGATGCTCCGCGATCCCAACTGGCCTCTGCGCGCGGCACGCGCGCTGCACGCCAAACCGCCGCCGAGCCCGCCGCTGCAGTACGCTCGTGCCTGGTGACGCCGCGGCCGCCTGATCGAGAATTCTCTGGAACTTGCGATTTGTACCCTGGAGCTTTGATCCCCATGCCCATCGCCATCCCCCCGCAACAGCTGATCGACGCGTTGAACTGGCGCTATGCGACGAAGAAATTCGATTCGTCGAAAAGGATTCCGGACGATGTCTGGCACGCGCTCGAGCAGTCATTGGTGCTCTCGCCGTCATCGATTGGACTGCAGCCCTGGAAGTTTTTCGTGGTGACCGATTCGGCGATGAAAACGCAGCTGAGGGCGGCGTCGTATCGCCAGGCGCAGGTCGTGGATTGCTCGCACTTCGTGGTCTTCACCGTGCGCCGCGATCTCGACGCGGAGCATGTCGAGCGGCACATCGCCCGGATGGCGGAAGTGACGGGCACGGCGCCGGAGTCACTCGGCAAGTTCCGCGCCATGACGATGAAGAACCTCGATCAGGCGCGGGCCGAAGGGAAGCTGGACATCTGGCAGGAACACCAGGCCTACATCGCGCTCGGCAAGTTCATGGCCTGCGCCGCGGTGCTCGCCATCGACACGTGCCCCATGGAGGGAATCGAGCCGGCCAAGTTCGACCAGATTCTCGGCATCGCCGGCGGCAATTACGCGACGGCCGTGGCCTGTGCCGCCGGTTATCGGCATCCGGAGGACAAATACGCGACGATGAAAAAGGTCCGGTTCAAGCCGGAGGATGTCGTGGTCCGAATTTGAGGTGCTCCCTTGTAGGGCGGAGTCTCCCGACCCCGCCGCCGCCGCTGATGTGTGCGTTCGGCGGGGTCGGGAGACCCCGCCCTACAGGAAAACGGCGGCGCGTCCGTTCGCTTGATGCAGCGCGCGGCGGGGCCGTGGCGCGGTCAATCTGACCGCGTCGAAATGCAGAACGAACCTCGTTCGCGATTTCGAGCACGCTCAGGTTGAGCGTGCTACGAAGACGGCGGCGCGTTCGTTTGCGTTCAGCTCGCGCCAACTCCCGGGCGCGAGGTCGCCGAGCGCGTACGCACCGATGCGCGCACGAATCAACCGCAGCGTCGGATGTCCGACCGCCGCCGTCATCCGCCGCACCTGCCGGTTCCTGCCTTCGATCAGCTCCAAGGCGAGCCACGCCTCCGGGACATTCTTGCGAAACCGAATCGGCGGATTGCGTGGGGCGATCGGCGGTGCGGGGATCAATCGCGCCCGGCAGGGCAGCGTTTGGCAATCGCCGAGCGCGATTCCGCCTGCGGCCAGTCGCGCGAGCGCGTTTGCGTCGGGCACGCGTTCGACCTGCACCCAGTATTCCCGGCGGTGGGCGTGCCTGGGGTCGAGCAATCGCGCGTTCAGCCCCGGTTCGTCGCTGAGCAGCAGCAATCCCTCCGAGTCGGCGTCGAGTCGGCCGAGCGGATACACGTTAGCCGGCAGCTCGAATTCTCCGAGGGTGCGCCAACGCGCGCCGGGTTCGGGCGTGAACTGCGAGAGCACGCCATAGGGCTTGTTGAGCGCGAGGAGCATCGCCGCCCCAGTGACGAGTGATGAGTGACGTGTGACAAGTGGAATTCAAACCGCGAGTTGCGGCGCCGGTTTTCTCTCGTCACATGTCACTCGCCACTTGTCACTCAGCCATGCGCTCCGTCCAACTTTCCGCGGTCAAGCAGCTCGCCGTCACCGAGGTCGCCGATCCGAAACCGGCGGCCGGCGAAGTGGTCGTAAATCTGCGCGCCGCCGCGCTGAACCACCGCGACGTATGGATCCTGAACGGCCAGTACGCCGGGCTGAAATGGCCGTGCATCCCTGGTTCGGACGGCGCCGGCACCGTCAGCGCGGTGGGCGATGGCGTGGATTCCACGCTCGTCGGGCGCGAGGTCATCATCAACCCGAGTTTCAACTGGGGCGGCGATGAGCGGGCGCAGGGCGCGCCATTTCAAATCCTCGGGCTGCCGCGCGAGGGCACGCTGGCGGAGAAAATCGCCGTGCCGGCCACGCAGCTGGCGCCCAAGCCCGCGCATCTCGCCTGGACCGAGGCGGCGGCGCTGCCGTTGGCCGGGTTGACCGCGTATCGGGCGGTTTTTTCGCGGGCCCATCTGCAGTCGGGTGAACGCGTGCTGATCAGCGGCATCGGTGGCGGCGTGGCGCTGTTCGCGCTGCAGTTTGCGCTGGCGGCCAAGGCGGAGGCTTGGGTGACCTCCAGTTCCGCGGAAAAGATTTCCCGCGCCGTCGCGCTCGGGGCGAAAGGCGGATTCGACTATCGCGACGGGAACTGGCCGGCGGTCGCGGCGAAGGCGCCCGGCGGGTTCGATGTCATCGTCGACAGCGCCGGTGGCGAAGGTTTCGGGAAACTGATCGATGCCGCCGCGCCCGGCGCCCGCGTGGTGTTCTACGGCGCGACGCGCGGCGACGCGCCGCTGCCGGTGCGCAAGGTTTTCTGGCGGCAGCTTTCACTGCTCGGCACCACGATGGGGTCCCCGGCGGACTGGGAGGCGATGACGACGTTTGTGGCGCGGCACCGGCTCCGCCCCGTCGTGAGCGACGTGTTTCCGCTGGCGCGCGCGAGCGAGGCTTTCGCGTTGATGGAACGCGGCGAGCAGTTCGGCAAGATCGTCGTGCAGATTTCAAACTCGTAATCGCGCTGGACAACGCGCGTGGATGAGCGGTTTAGGTCGACCTTGTTATGTTTGAATGTGGGCGGGGTGCCCTCACCCCGCGAGAGTGATTCGATAATGCTTTCGCGCGGGGTGAGGGCACCCCGCCTACAAATACCGAGTTTTCACAGGAGAATTTCACGGATGTGACAAAATGGAATTAGCCACTATGACCATAAACCCACAATTCTACGCCTGCATCATGGCTGGCGGCAGCGGCGAGCGGTTCTGGCCGATGAGCCGGCAGCGTTCGCCGAAGCAGCTGACGAAGCTCTTCGGCCCCACCACGCTGATCGAGGACACGGTGCGACGGCTGGAGGGCGTCGTGCGCCGGGAAAACATCTTCGTGCTCACGAACCAGCTTCAACTCGCCGCGACGCGGGCCGCGTTGCCGATGCTCGCGGCCGATCAGATCGTCGCCGAGCCCGCCAAGCGCGACACGGCGCCCGCCGCCGCGCTGGCGGTCGCGCTCGTGCGGTCGCGGGATCCGCGGGGCGTCATGGCCTTGTTGTCCTCCGATGCGTTGATCCACAACGGACAGCGGGCGGGCGAGCAGCTGGGCGCGGCGCTGCGGCGCGCCACCCAGACCGACGCGCTGCTGACGTTCGGGATTCCGCCGACCACGCCGGCGACGGGCTTCGGGTATCTGGAACTTGGTGACGAGGTCGCCCGCGGCGCCGAAGGCAGCGTGTTTCGCCGCGTGCAGCGGTTTGTGGAAAAGCCCGACGCCGCGACCGCACAGCAGTACGTCGAGAGCAAGCGTTTCCTCTGGAACGCCGGCATGTTCATCTGGCGCACGGAGGCGTTTCTGGCCGAGGCCGAGCGGCACGCGCCCGGGCTGGCGAAATTCATCCGCGAGTTTCCCGCGGCGCACCCCGCCGCGGGCGCCGGGCAGAGAGTCTCGCCGGGGGTGCGCAGCGCGAGCGAGCTGTACATCGGGGAACGTTTCCCGACGCTCGAGCCGAAGGTGTCGCTCGACTACGCCATCATGGAAAAGGCCGCCGCGGTCGAGGCGGTGGTCGCGCAGTTCGACTGGGACGACGTCGGCCTCTGGACCGCGCTGCCGAAGCACTTGCCGCCCGATCCCTCCGGCAACACGATCAAAGGCAGTGTGGCTGCGGTGGCATCGACCAACAACATCGCCGTGAGCAATGGTCGCATGATCGCGTTGTGTGGTGTAAAGGATCTCGTCGTGGTCGAGACGGCCGACGCGGTGCTCATTTGCCATCGCGACGCCGTGCAGAACATCAAGCAGCTCATGCCGCATTTGCCGAAGGAGCTGCTGTAGGGTGTTGCTAAACCGGTCCACCCACGCAGGCTAGTGCGAGATGACGAGGAGCGTAATCGAGACCGCGGTGCGCGAAGGGATTCCGTTCGTGATCAACATGGCGGATGGTCGCCAATATACGGTCGCGAGCCGCAGTCAGATCGCTCTGGGGTCTACTTACGTGATGCTGGTGGACGAGAAAGATTCGCCGCACATGCTGCCCCTGCTGACGATGACCGGTATCAGCTATCTGAAGACGCAGGAACCGTAACCGGCGGGCGGGGCATGCTGTTTGAGAATCGTCCGAACCGCAGCGCCAGCGATGGCAGCACCAGCAAGTTCAGGCCCGTCGACGTGATCAGCCCGCCGACGATCACGATGGCCATCGGTCCCTCGATTTCGCGGCCGGCCTCGCCGCTGCCGAGCGCGAGCGGCAGCAGGCCGAGCGCGGTGACGCTCGCCGTCATGAGAATCGGCACGAGCCGCTCGGAGGCGCCGCGCAGCGCCGCGGCGGCCGACCACGTGACATTTTCCTCCAGGACGAGATGTTCGTAATGCGAGAGCAGCATGATCGCGTTGCGCGTCGTGATGCCGAAAAGGGTGACGAAGCCGACCAGCGCGCCCATGTTGAGCGCCGATTCCTCGCCTGCGAGTTTGCGCACGTACAATGCGAGCACGCCACCCGCGAGTGCGAACGGCAGGTTCAACAGGACGAGCGCGACGTTGCGCCACTGTCCCAGCACCATCGCGAGCAGCAAGACGATGCCGACCGCGGCAATTGCAGTGTGGAGCAGCAGTTGGCGATTCGCGGCGCGCTGCGCCTCGGCGGCGCCGGCAAACTCGAGATAGGCGCCGGCCGGCATCTTCACTGACGCCCCGATCGCGCGGCGCGCTTCCTTGACGAACGATTGCACGTCACGGCCCTGCGGATTGCACGTGATGGTCTGACGGCGGCGCGCGCCTTCGTGCAGGATGGAGAACCGGCCGCTCGTCCAGTAGACGTCGGCCAGTTCCCGCAATGGCACGCGCATACCCTGCGGATTCGCAAGCCAGAGGGCACCGACGCCCTGCGGATCCGCCCGGGTCTTCGCATCGAGCGTGACCGCGACATCCGAGACCTGCACTCCGTGGTAGACCTGCGCCACGGTTTCGCCCTGGTACGCGGTCTGGAGGGTCTCGAGCACTTCCACGGGACGAAAACCGAGTTCGGCCAGCCGGTCAGAGCGCAGCCGAACCGCGAGCCGCGGCGCGCCCGGCGGCGACTTCACCTGGACGTCGGCGGCGCCGGGCACCTTCCCGAGCGCGGTCGCGATTTCGCGGGCCTTTTCATCGAGCTCGTCCATGTCATCGCCGAACACATTGATCACCACGGCGGAGTTTTCGCCGCTGATGCTCTCGCCGACGCGATCGCCGAGAAAGGTGAGGAGTTCGAACTGGATGCCGGGCACCGCGCCGAGGGCCTCGCGGATTTCCTTCGCCACGCCCTCCTCCTCCTCGCCGGGCATCGGTTTCAGATCGACATGGAATTCCGAGCGATGGGGTCCCCAGGGATCCTCGCCCTGTTCCGCGCGGCCCACCTGCTGTTCGATCGTCGCAATGTGCGGGTTCTTCAGCAGCGACTCCGAAATCTGTTTTCCGATCCGCAGCATTTCGGGCATGGAGGTTCCCGGTGCCGCCGACACCTGGAGCACGAAGTGACCCTCGCGGAATTCCGGCAGAAACTCCCCGCCGAGAGTCGCTATGCGCGAGAGGGCGAGCACGCAGCCAATCACCACGATCGCGACCGCCACCGTGGGCGCGCGCGCGACGCCGCCGAGGATCCGTTCGTAGCCGCGATGCAGCCAGCGTTGCAGTCGTGGCGGCTCGGTTTGTTTCGCTCCGCGTGGGAAGAAGACCAGCGTGAGCGCCGGAGTGACGGTCAGCGCCACGAGCAGCGACGCGAGCGTGGCGATGATGTAACTCTGCGCGAGCGGCGCGAAGAAGCTGCCTTGCAGTCCCGTCAGCGTGAGCACCGGCACGAAAACCAGGATGACGATGAACGTCGCGTACACGACTGCGCTGCGCACCTCGAGCGAGGCGTCGAACACGACCTGGAGCACCGCTCGCGGCGACCCGAGCGTTCGATTTTCGCGCAGCCGCCGCACGATGTTCTCGACGTCGATGATCGCGTCGTCCACGACCTCGCCAATCGCGATCGCGAGTCCGCCGAGCGTGATCGTGTTCAGCGTGACGCCCAAATGCGTCAGCACGACGATGGCGGTGAGCAGCGAGAGTGGAATCGCCGTGAGCGAAATCACCGCCGTGCGCACGCTCCCGAGGAAGACGAAGAGCACGATCGCCACGAGCGCCGCCCCGAGCAGGAGGGAGTGCCGGATGTTGGCCAGCGCGTGCTCGATGAAGGTCGCCGGCCGGTGCAGCCGCGGATAAACCGTGATGGCGTTCTTCGCGAACAGCGGTTTCAAATCCTCGAGCGCGGCTTCGACCGCGGTTGTCGCCTCCATCGTGTTCGCGCCATACTGGCTCGACATCGTCAGCAACACGCCGGGCCGGCCCATGATGAGCGTGTCGCCGAATTTGGGTTCGGCGCCCTCGACGACGGTGGCCACGTCGCGGAGCCGCACCGGGGTTCCGCCGGCCGCGGTGGTCACGACGACGGAGCCGAGCGCGTCCGTCGACAGCGCCTGGCCTTCGGTCTGCAGGACGATGCGCTGATTCGGCGTTTCAATGAAACCCGCGCCGCGCACTCCGCTCGCGAGCCGGGCCGCGGCAATCACGTCGCCGAGCGTGAGGTTGCGCGCGATCAATTGCTCGGGATGCACCTGAATCTGCAGCTGCCGCACGTCGCCCCCAAACGCGCTGCATTTCGCCACGCCGGGCACCGCCAGGAGCCGCGGTTTCACCGTCCAATCGGCGAACGTGCGCAAGTCCATCGGCGAAAGCCTTTCGCTGACGAGACCGACTTTGAGCAGGTCCATCGTCGCCGACGTGAGCGGCGACATTTTCGGCGCCTTCGATCCGAGCGGCAGCGTGCCGGCGATCTCGGCCAGTTTCTCCGCCAGGAGTTGCCGCGCCTGCAGGATGGCCGTGCCCTCCGCGAAGACGATCGTGACGATCGAGAGGCCCTGGATCGACTCGGAACGCAGCGACTCCTGGTGACCGAGCCCGTTGACCGCCGTCTCGACCGGCCGGGTGACGAGCGTCTCGACCTGCTCGGGCGCGAGTCCGGGGCACTCCGTCTGGATCGTGACCTGCGGCGGCACGAAGTCCGGAAACACATCGAGCTTCGCCTGCGCGGCGACGAACGCGCCGTACACCAGCACCAGCACCGCGAGCGACAACACCACGCCCCGGAAGCGCAGCGAGAACTGGACGATGGCCGAAAGCATCAGTCTTTGGCTCCCGCCTGCAATTCCGCCGAGAGCAATTGCTGGGCGCCGCGCACCACGACCGGCGCCTTTTCGTCGAGTCCGTCGGCGATCGCAACGTCGTCGCCCAGCGCGCGCGCTATTTCGACGCGGTGACGCTGAAACGTGTCCTTCTCGCCCAACGCGTAGACCCACGCGCTGCCGTCGTGATAAACGACTGCGGTCGCTGGAACGATGACGACCTCCGGTCCCTTGCCTTCACTCGCAAACGATCCGATGAGCGCCGTGCCGGGCGGCGACGGTTGCGCGCGCAGCAGGACGAGATAGGCCGCAGCCTGGGATTGCGGATCGGCGGACGGCGCGGGACCGAGCACCTCGGCGTCGGTCGCAGCCTCGCGATTCGCGAGCGTCGCGACGCGGACGTGCGGCGGAGGTTTCCCGTTGCTGCGCGCGTCGATCAGTTCGAGCCGGCCGAGCGCGACTTCCTGGGCGGCGAGCGACACGACCAGCTTCGGCAAATCCTCCCTCCGCGCCAGTGCCGCGCCCCAGCCCGCGACCAGCCGGGCCTCGACCGCGAGCCGTTGCGCGCGAGCCCGGAGCACATCCGCTTCGGCGGTTTCCACGGCCTGCAGCGACGCGTTGCCGTCCTGGGCGTGGAGTTTCTGCACGCGCCCGAATTCCTTGTCGGCCGCGGCGAGCGTCGCGCGCGTTGATTCGAGTTCCGCCAGCAAACCAATGAGCGGCGACGGATCGAGCACGCGGCCCTGCGCCGCGGCTTCCGCCGGCAGCGGCTTGCGCTGCGCTGCCGCCAAAACGATCCCGGCGGCCGTGCGCTTCTCGGGGGAGAGATGCAGCGGGTTTTCCTCCGGCTTTTCCTTCGCGGCGGCGGGCTCGGCGTGGGCAGGTTCCTCGTGGTGCCGGAGCGACCACGTCACGCCGGCACCGACTGCGCCACCGACGACGAGGCCGAGAAGAAGTTTGTTCATTGCGAAACGGGAGAGGGTGCGCCGGGCATGGGCGCGAGACGTTCGACCTGGCGAAAAGGAACCTGCAGGGCGGCTTCGAGCTGGCCGCGGGCGTTCGCGACGGCGATTTGCGCGTCGACCACCGCGAGGTCGGCGGCCTGCAGCTCGATTGCCGCGGTGTGCACCTCGAGCCGATCGATCGCACCCGCCGTGAATCGGCCTCGCGCGCGTTCCGCCTGCCGGGCAGATTCGGCGCGAAGTTGCCGCGCACGCTCGAGCTGGGCGAGCGCAAGGGTTTCAGCACTCGCCGCCTCGTCGACGGCGGCGATAATCTGGGCCTGAACCGACGTCAGCTGCGCTGCCGCCTCCCGGCAGCGGGCCGCGGCTTCCGCCAGCGGGCCTTCGTTGCGGTGAAACAACGGCAGCTCGAAGCCGAACGCCACGGTCCATTTGCTTTGGCCCTGGTCCCACTGGTATCCAGGTCCCAGATGCAGGTCGGGCTGCCGGCGCCGCAGCTCGAGCTCGAACGCCGCACACGCGGCCTCGTAGCGGGCGAAGGCGGTGAGCACGTCGGCGCGCGCGTGAAGCGCGCGGGTGCGGGCCGTCGCGAGCTCGCCCTGCGCGAGCGGGTCGGTGTCGCCGAGTTCGTTCGGCACCGTGAGATGAGCGACGGCGGCCCGCGGCAAGCCCAGGGCGATCGCGATGCGACCTTGATGCGTGACGGCCTGCGCTTCCGCGACGGCGACTGTTTCCTCGGACTTGAGCAGCGTCAGCCGGGCGTTCGCCACCGCGGTGGCGTCGATCGCGCCGGCCTCCCGCCGCTGTTCGAGTCGTCGGACCAGATCGCGTTGCGCATCGCGCTGGGCGACGAGCAGGGGCAACCGCGCCTGCGCGGCGGCCGCGTCGAGTAGCGCGTGCCGCACCGCGCTGCGCACCTGCCACGCGGCGCTGAGCACGCCGAGCCGGGTGGCTTCGGCTTCAAACGCGGCGGCGGCCGCGCGCCGGTCTCGTTTGCCCGCCGTTTCGAACAGGAAGTCGAGATTCACCGCGGGCAGCCACGGCGAGACGCCGGCCGGCGCGTTCGCGCTGAAGCCCGGTATCAACGTCAGCGTCGGATTGGGCCGTGCCGCCGCCGTCGTGTGGGCCGCTCGTGCCGACGCCCACTGGGCGCGTGCCACTTCGAGCGAAGGATGGTAGAAAAACCCAACCCAGGCCAGCGACTCGAAGTCCCAGCGCTCGGGTACCGCGCCCAAGTTCGCCGTGAGGAACTCGCGCAACGCCGGTGCGTCGAGCGTCCGACCGGCGAGCGCCTCGGCATTGCCCGCGACGTCGATGCGCGGCGCCGCCGGCGGCACCGGGGCGCTCGTGCAGCCACCCAGCGCCCACACCAGAGCAGCCGACGATGCGACGTGACGCCATTTGACGATGGAGGTGGCGGGGCGGCTGGAAAATTCACGACGCACAGACCCAGCCATCCGAAGCGAATCGAGCGCGCCTGTCGAGCCGCGGCGTAGGGCAAGACGGGAGGTTGTTCCGCCAGGAATTGCAGGAGCGTCCCCGCCCTCAGTTTGAGGACATTTGGGTGCGGGGCCGTGGTCCGGGCCGCGCGGTCAGGTTGACCGCGCCACGCCGGCGGCGACCTACGCCACCTCGGCGGACTTTTCCCTGCGAGCGACCTTGCGGCGATCGACTTCCCGGAGGATGCGCTTGCGAAGCCGCAGATTCTTCGGCGTGACCTCCACGTATTCGTCGGTAGCGATGTATTCGATCGCACGCTCGAGGGAAAACTTCGTGGCCGGCGTCAACCCCGTGGCGACGCCTTCGCCCTGCGAACGGAAGTTGGTGAGCTTCTTGGCGCGAACGGCGTTGCAGGCGATGTCCTCATTGCGGGGATTTTCGCCGACGATCATGCCCTCGTAAACCAGTTCGCCCGGGCCTACGAAGAGTTTGCCGCGTTCCTGCACCATCACGAGGGCATAGGCGGTGGTTTCGCCGGCCTCGGTCGCCATGAGCGTGCCAGTGACGCGGGTGAGCACTTCGCCCGCGTAAGGGCCGTATTCCTTGAACAGGTGGCTCATCACGCCGCGGCCGCTGGTGATATTGACGACATCGATCTCCATGCCGATCAGCCCGCGCGTCGTGATCGTGGCCTCAATCATCGTCGAGTGCGGGTGCTTCTCCATGTTCGTCAACTGGCCCTTGCGGTTGGCGAGATTCTGCATGACGGCGCCGACGCACTCGTCGGGTACTTCGATCCAGACGGTCTCGTAGGGCTCGTGGCGCTTTCCATCGACAATCTTCTCGATCACCGTCGGGCGGGAGACGAGGAACTCGAAACCCTCGCGGCGCATCGTCTCGGCGAGCACGGCGACCTGCATCGCCCCGCGAGCCTTCACGTTGAAGACGCCGGCGCGATCGCTGTCGTCGATGTAGATCGAGACGTTGGTCTTCAGCTCGCGGAAGAGCCGCTCGCGGAGCTGGCGCGAGGTGACGAGCTTGCCCTCCTGGCCAACGAGCGGGCCGTCGTTGACGGCGAACTGCATCTCTAGCGTCGGCGGATCGATCTGCGTGAAGGGCAGCGCATGGCCATTCTCATCCGCCGTCAGCGTGTCGCCGATGTCGATTTCCTCGACCCCGGAGATGCCAACGATGTTGCCGGCGACGCCGCCAATGGTCGTCTCGCTCGTGGTGAGGCCGGTGTATTCGAAGATCTTCGTGACCTTCGCGCGGATGTGCTTCGAGTCCGAGTGGCGAATCGTGTAGACCGTGTCACCGACGTTCACCTGGCCGCCGAGAATCTTGCCGATGGCGATGCGGCCGACGTAGTCGCTCCAGTCGATGTTCGAGACCAGCATGTGGAACGGCTCGTCCGGCTTGGCGAACGGCGGCGGAATATGGTCGAGGATCGTCTCGAACAGCGGCGTCATGTTCTCCCGCTTGTCGTCGAGATGCTTCATCATGTAGCCGTCGCGACCCGACCCGTACACCACCGGTGCGTCGAACTGTTCCTCGGTGGCGTTGAGCTCCATCAGCAGCTCGAGCACCTTGTCGTACATCTTCACCGGCTCGGAGTTCTCACGATCGATCTTGTTGATGACGATGATCACCTTGAGCCCGTGCTGCAGCGCCTTGCGGAGGACGAAACGCGTCTGCGCCTGCGGGCCGTCGTAGGCGTCCACAACCAGCAGCACGCCGTCGACCATACGGAGCGCGCGCTCGACTTCGCCGCCGAAGTCGGCGTGTCCGGGCGTGTCGACGATGTTGATGATTTTGTCCTTCCAGTGAACGGACGTGTTCTTCGCCTTGATCGTGATGCCCTTCTCCTTTTCGAGGTCCATCGAGTCCATGGCGCGCTCCTCCACCTGTTGATTGGCGCGGAAGACGCCGCCCTCCTTGAGGAGCTTGTCGACGAGAGTGGTCTTCCCGTGGTCGACGTGGGCGATAATGGCGATATTGCGGATGCTCTGGTTCATTCTGCGGGCGGGTGGAACGTGGAAAAAGAGGCCCAACGTGCGCATCGCGCCCGATGAACGCAAGGCCGAAGCCGGCGCGAACGCAACTGCGAGCGTCACCAACGGATTGCCGGACGTCGGCGAAAACGGGCTGCGTCGGAAGGATCGAGTTGTCGGTGGGTTGTAGGGCGGGGTCTCCCGACCCCGCCGTCGGCTTGTAGGTCGAACCCAGTTCCGCCACGCCGTCCGTGAGGTGGGGCCGGCCCTCCGAGCCGGCCCGCCTGGAAGGGCGGATGGCGCACGATCCCCGGG
>Ga0080064_1001981_pt2 | contig 33577 bp, 38 predicted proteins | sample Subgrocontami54m_FD_69260 | JGI IMG/M metagenome (GOLD analysis project Ga0080064, IMG submission 69260) | Subsurface groundwater microbial communities from S. Glens Falls, New York, USA - GMW46 contaminated, 5.4 m (SPADES assembly) (version 2) ...
CTCCAGCTGCTTCTGCCATTCGGTGTCCGGCTTGAAGGCATGGCCGGGAGCGCTCAGGCGGCGGGCCTCCATCCGCAGCAGCTCCGCCGCCACCGAGGCGGCCCCGGTCCGGGCCCATTCCTTCGAGCGGTCCCAGTAGCGGGTCCCGAGCTTGGAGAGCTTCGGCGGCTTCCCCTCGAAACCGATGTACTTCTGGACCAGGTGCAGCTCGGCCAGCGGGACGTAGAGCCGGTCCCCCTCGGCATACTCCAGCACCAGGTGCTTCTCGATCCCCTGGGCGGAGCGGACCCTTTTCAGCCCCAGGTATTTCCCAATCCCGTGCGCGACGTGGACCACGAAATCGCCGCTGTGGATGTCCACGAACGGGTCGAGCGGGGAATCCTCGCCGAGAAACGGGGAACGGATCTCCGGGCGCAGCGTCTTTCGGTGCAGCGTGACGGTGGGCAGCAGGATCAGGATTTCGTGGGAAAGAAACGGCGCCCCGGTGAACGGGTGGACCGAGCGGATGCCGGCGACGGTCTCGCCGTCGAGCTCGATCCGGACCGGGGCCTCGAACCCTTCGGGGAAAAGGTCCAGCACCCCGCCCCGCAGCGTCATCTCGCCGGGATCGCTGACCTTCGCGACCCGCTGGTAACCCTGGGCCGCCAGCGCCCGCATCGTCTCATGCGGATCAAGCTGCTGGCCCCTACAAATCTTTAGGGACGTTTCTAGAAGCGTCCCCATTTCACATCTTCTCGGGAGCGGAAACCCCCAGCAGCCGGAGGCCGGTGGCGAGCACCGTCTGCACGCCGCGCAGCAGGTCCAGCCGGGCGGAGGTCAGGCCGGGGTCCACGCCGATCACCCGGTGGGCGTCGTAGAAACGGTGCAGCCCCTCCGCCAGCTCCTGCAGGTAGGAGACCAGCCCGAACGGCTCCAGCCCGCGCGCGCAGGCCTCGATCACCGCCGGGAACCGGCGCAGCGTCCGAAGCAATCTCAACTCTTCGGGCGCCTTCAAAAGCGAAAGGTCCACATCGGTACCAGGTACCATTCTTTGAAAATCGGTACCTGGTACCGATCTTTCTTGTCCTTGTCCGGTACCAGGTACCGGAACGGTACCTGGTACCGATTTTGGTTCCGTTGTTGCCTTTTGCAGCACGTTGCAGATCCGGGCGTGGGCGTACTGGATGTAGTAGACCGGGTTCTCCAGCGTATGCTTCTTGGCCAGCTCCAGGTCGAACTCCAGATGGGCGTCCATCTTCCGCAGCAGGAAGAAGAAGCGGGCCGCGTCCCGGCCGACCTCCTCCATCACTTGTGTCAGCGTGATGAACTGCCCCTCCCGCGTGGACATGGGGATCGTCTCGCTGCCCCGCTTCAAGGTGCAGAGCTGGACGATCCGCACCTGCAGCCCCTCCGCCGGGAAACCCATCCCCTGCACCGCCGCCTTGAGGCGGGCGATGTAGCCGTGGTGGTCCGGCCCCCAGAGGTTGACCAGCAGCGCAAACCCCCGCTCGAATTTCTTCCGGTGGTAGGCGATGTCGGCCGCGATGTAGGTGAGCCGGCCGTCGGAACGGATCACCACCCGGTCCTTGTCGTCGCCGAAGGCGGTGGACTTGAGCCACCAGGCCCCCTCCGATTCAAAGAGGAAACCCTTCTCTTTCAGGAGGTCCAAGGTCTTGCGGAGGTAGCCGGCGTCATTCAGGGAACTCTGGGGGTACCACTCGTCGAACCGGATGCCGAAGGCATCCAGCTCCCCTCGGATCACGCCGGTCAGTTCCCGAACGGCGAACTTCCGGGCCTCCTCCTGGGCGTCGGGGGCTTCCAACGCCGGCTTGCCCTTCTCTTCCAGCAGCTTCTTGCCCATATCAAAGACGTAGCCACCCTTGTACCCGTTCTCCGGAAACTGGGCCGGCAGCCCAGCCGCTTCCCGAGCGCGGACAAGAACCGACGTCCCGATCAGGTCAATCTGGGTCCCTTCGTCGTTCAGATAATATTCCCGGTGGACCTGGTAGCCGGCGAAATCGAGCAGATTCGCCAGCGCGTCGCCGACGGCCGCCTGCCGGCCGTGCGCCACCGAGAGAGGACCGGTCGGGTTGGCGCTCACGAACTCCACCATCGCCCGGCGGCCTTTGCCGTATTCCACCCGGCCGTAGTCGCCGCCACGCTCCAGCACCTCGCGGAGCACGCCATAGAGGAAAGAATCGCTCAGCGTGAAGTTGATGAAGCCGGGGGGCTTGACCTCCACGGAGCTCACCGCCTCCCGCAGCTCGGAGGAGGCCAGTTTTTTCTGCAGGTCGGCAGCGAGGGCTTGCGCCAATTCCAGCGGCGGCTTATGAAGGCGGGAGGCCAACTGCATCGCGACGGAGCAGGCCAGATCGCCGTGGGAAGCGTTTCGGGGAAACTCCAACACGGGCTGCGCCGGGTCCGGAACGGGCAAGCCCAGCTCTTCCAGCGAGCGGCGGACAAGATCCGAAAGGACAGGTTCTAATGAAATGGAGGTGATCATGGGAAAGGGTTCAGCTTTTCGGGATACGGACGCGCGGCGCGTCGGACCAGAGGCGTTCCAACTGGTAGAATTTCCGGGCCTCCGGCGAGAAGACGTGCCCCACCACCGATCCGGAATCCACCAGCATCCATCCTCCTTCCGGCCGGCCTTCCTTGCGCGGCGAACGGGCGCCGTTCCCGGAAAGGGCCTCCTCCATCTCCTCCACCACGGTCTGGAGCCGCCGGTCGGAGCCGGCGCTGCAGATCAGGAAGAAATCAAAACTGAAGGAAAGCTTTCGCAGATCGAGAAGGACCAGCTCTTCGGCCTTCGCGTTCAAGGCCGCTTGAGCCATAGCAAGAGCGACTTGCCGGCTAGTGCGGGGAGTCAGAGCCGGCTCTTAGGATGGTTTGAGGATCCGGTACATCCCCGTCCCGCAGTCCGGGCACTTGCCCTTCATCGCGGGGCGCCCGTTCTTCATCTGGACCTGCTGGGCGTCCTTCATCTCTTTCGAGGCCTTGCACTTGACGCAATACGCTTCCATGAATGCTGTGTCCTCCGGTTGGTGGGTTCTTCCGAAGAGTATCACGGAGCCCCGGAAGCTGTCAATCCGGCCGGATTACAGGTAGCGGAACAGCACGGAGGCCTGGTCCCCTTCCAGCTGCATCCCAACCACCAGGATGGAGCCGGCCCCCAGCTTGTCCCGCTGGCCGGCGATCACCAGCAGGAACTTCTCGGTCAGCACGGCGACCGTGCTGTCGTTGACCTGCAGGAAGATCGCCCGCGGCGAGAGCTTCAGCGCCTCCCGGATGAAATTGGAATCGCCGATCACCAGATTGGCCTCTCCGGGAGTGGCCACGAAAACGAAGGCCGGGGAGCCGCGCAATTGCTGCTCCATCCCGGCCCGGTATTGCTGCTGAACGTGCACCCTCACGGCGCCGGGCTCCAGCGAAGCCGGCGAACCGGCGCCGGGCTGGACCCGCAGCGTTTGGACGTCCAACGCGCGCAGCACCTCCGTCTGCTCCACTCCGGCAAAGGAGCCGCTCAAATCGGCGATCGGCTCCCCTGGATCCGCCATGAGCCGCAGCACATCTTTGATCGCCCCCTGGCTGAAGAATTGCACAGCCCGCGCCACAGCCGCCTCCACCCCGGCCTGCCGCGCCGCCGCCTGCTCCGCGCCGGCGGCGGCAGGGTACAGATCCCAGAGCCGGGCCGTCCCATCATCGCTCGCCGTCGCCACGAGCCGGCCGTCAGGGCTGAAGGCAATACCCAGCACCCAATCCGTGTGGCCGGCCAGCGTATGAAGCAAGGCCCACGTCCCAGCGTCCCAGATCCGGGCCGTCCTATCATCGCTTGCCGTCGCCACGAGCCGGCCGTCAGGGCTGAAGGCAATACCCCGCACCCAACCCGCGTGGCCGGCCAGCGTATGAAGCAAGGCCCCCGTCCCAGCGTCCCAGAGCCGGGCCGTCCTATCAGCGCTCGCCGTCGCCACGAGCCGGCCGTCAGGGCTGAAGGCAATACCCAGCACCCAATCCGTGTGGCCGGCCAGCGTATGAAACAAGGCCCCCGTCCCAGCGTCCCAGAGCCGGGCCGTCCTATCAGCGCTCGCCGTCGCCACGAGCCGGCCGTCAGGGCTGAAGGCGATACCATTCACCCAATCCGTGTCGCCGGCCAGCGTATGAAGCCCGGCCCCCGTCCCAGCGTCCCAGAGCCGGGCCGTCCCATCAGCGCTCGCCGTCGCCACGAGCCGGCCGTCAGGGCTGAAGGCAATTCCATCCACAGTATTCGTGTGACCGGCCAGCGTATGAAATTTCGGATCCGGCGCCGGCGGCTCCGGCCGGTCCGGCGCAATCGGACGGAATAAGATCATCTTCCGGGTCCCGTTGGGGTTCCCGTCCAACGAGCCGAACGCCACCTCCATCTCCCCAGCGCCCGGGTACCAGCTCATCACCCATCCCATCAGGTTGTTGACCGATGTGCCCACTTCCCCAAGCTCTTCCAGCCGGAACCACTGCGGCGGCGGGGCTTCCATCAAGCTCTCGGAACCGTACGGGTAGAGCCCCACCACCACCTTTCCGTTATCCCCGGATTGCTCATTGATCAGGTCCGCGACCATAGGCAATTCCCGAACCAGCATCTTGTAAGAACCCACCGGCCGGTGGGTCTCCCCAAACGGAACGAAACCCGCCCACTCCGGGTCCAACCCGTTCACCGGCCGCCGGCGAACCGTCGGCTCCTTCTTTTGCTCCGCGCCGGCGGCGGCAGGGGCGAGAAACGCGGTCAATTCTTCCTTGGTGGCGCTTTCCAAGCCGGCTTGGACGCGCATGCCGGAGGCGGGTTGAGGCAGAATAAGGCAGGCAATTAAGGAAAGACTCAGGAAACGGGCTAAAAAAAGCCCTCTTCGGGATTTACGCATGTGGGTACTCTAAGTGTGGCATCGATCTAGAGAAAAATCAATAGTAGATATAGATTTTATTACTACTAACCACCGCGAAAATCGTTTAAATCTTCTCTTCGTGGATTTCTCCGACGATCTCTTCGAAGAGGTCTTCCAGCGTGGCCAGGCCGAGGGCTTTGCCCTGATCGTCCACCACGATGGCGATCTGCAGATGCTTTCGCTGGAAATCCCGCAGCAGATCAATCACCCGGCTGCCGGGCTTGACCTCGAACGGCGGGTGGATCAGGTCCTGCAACACGATCAGCCACCCTTCCCGCCAGATGTGCAGGATCTCCTGCGCGTAGATGATCCCCACGATCCGGTCGGGCGACTCGTGGTAGACCGGGACGCGGGAGTGGCCTTTCTCGGTCAGTACGGTCAGCACCTCTTCGTGCGTGGCGTTGTCGTGGACGGCCACCATCTCTTCCCGCGGGACCATGACGTCCTCCACCTTCAGGTCCCCGAACTCAAAGATCCGGTGCAGCAGGGTCCGCTCCTCCTCGGACAAAACCCCATGCTCCTTGCCCACCTCGATCATGATCCTGATCTCCTCTTCGGTGACCAGCGGGGAGCGGGTCTTCAACTCCACGCGAAACAACCGGAGCAAGCCGTTGCTGAAGGCCGTAAAAATCCGCGTGGCCGGACCGATCACCCGCAGAAGCACCGCCACGGCAGGGGCCAGCAGCAGCGCGAGCCGGTCGGCATGGCGGATCGCGAAGACCTTGGGGGTGATTTCACCCAGGGCCACGATGACCGTCCCCATGATGAAGGTCGCCAGAAGTATGCCCCATCGGGGGCCGAGCCAGGCAATGCAGAGGGCCGTCCCCAAGCTGGAGATCGCGGTGTTGATGAAGTTGTTCATCGTGACGATCGAGGTGATCACCTCGTCCATCCGGTTCACCAACCGCTGCAGCAGCTGGGCGTTGCGCGCCCCGCGAACGACCAAGTGCCGCAGCCGCAGCTTGGAGAGGGCCACCATTGACATCTCCGCCAACGACAGCATGAAGGAGATGGCCAGCAGGACCAGGGTCAGAACGAGGAGGACCGCTTTCACCGGTAGAGGCCTCTTTCCTTAATAATGCGGGCCACACCCTCCGGCACCATCTGCCGGATATTCAGCCCCTGCCGGACCCGCTGCCGGACCAGCGAGGAGGAGACCGGAGCTGTGGTGACCGGCAGCCGGAGCACCCCGGCCGCGGGGTAAGCGACGAGCGGATCTCCCGGCCGCGGGATCGCCGCGAAGCGGACCCACTTGCGCAGCTTGGCGATCTCCCGCCAAGAAGAGAGTTCCCGGGCCGTGTCGGAACCGACCAGGAAAAACCACTCCTTGGCTTCCGGATATCGCTTCCGGAGGAGGCGGACGGTGTCCACGGTATAGGAAGGGGGCGGCCTGTCCAGCTCCACGCGGGAAAGCTCAAGACCGGGATGGCCCTGCAGCGCCAGCGCGACCATCCGGGCCCGGTCCTCGGCGGTGGCGTTGCCCTCCATCCGCTTGTGCGGCGGGATGTGGGCCGGGATAAAGAGGACCCGGTGGAGCCGCAGGTGCCGCTGCGCGGCCAGGGCCATCAACAGATGCCCGCGGTGGACCGGATTGAAGGTGCCGCCGAGGAGGCCGATTCGCACTATTCCCTCACCTGGCCGGTGCCGGTCACTTCGTACTTGTAGGTGGTCAGCTCTTCGAGGCCCATCGGGCCGCGGGCGTGGATCTTGTCGGTGGAGACGCCGATCTCGGCCCCGAGCCCGAACTGGCCGCCGTCGGTGAAGCGGGTGGAGGCGTTCACGTAGACGCAGGCGGAATCCACCCCCTGTAGGAATTTTTCGGCGTTGGGCTTCGAGCGGGTGACGATCGCGTCGGAGTGGCCGGAGCCGTACCGGCGGATGTGCTCCATCGCCTCCGCCAGAGAGCCGACCACCTTCACCGAGAGGATCAGGTCCAGGTATTCGGTGGCCCAGTCTTTCTCCGTGGCCGGCTGGACCGGCATCCCGTGCAGAATGCGGCGCGTGGCCACGTCGCCCCGCAGCGTGACGCCAGCCCGCGAGTAGCGTCGGGCCATCGCCGGCAGGAACCGAGGGGCCGCCTGCCGGTGCACCAGCAGCGTCTCCATCGCGTTGCAGACGCCGGGCCGCTGCACCTTGGCGTTGTAGCAGATCTCTTCGGCCTTCTTGAGGTCGGCCGTGGCATCGACGTACGTGTGGCAGATCCCTTTGTACTGCTTGATCACCGGCACCTTGGCCTTCTCCACCACTTGGCGGATCAGCCCCTCGCCGCCGCGCGGGATCACCAGATCCACGCCCCCCACCTGCCCCAGCAGCTGGTCCACCAGCCGCCGGTCGGTGTTCCAAACCAGCTGCAGCGCGCCGGCCGGCAAACCGACCTTCCGGCCGGCCGCCTCGAGCCGCCGGAAGATCGCCCGGTTGGAATGGATCGCCTCCGACCCGCCCCGCAGGATCACGCTGTTGCCGGACTTGAGGCAAAGCCCCGCGCAGTCGGCCGTCACGTTCGGCCGGGCTTCGTAGACAATGGCGATCACGCCGATCGGCACCCGGACCTTCACGATCTTCAATCCGTTCGGGCGGGACCGCTTTGAGATCACCTGCCCGACCGGGTCCTGCAGGCGGGCCACTTCCCGAAGACCCTGAGCCATCTCGCCGATCCGCTTCTTGTTCAGCATCAGCCGGTCGAGCAGCGCCCCTTGCACGCCGGCCTTCCGGGCCGCGGAGAGGTCACGGGCGTTGGCGGCAAGGATCTCTTTGGCGCCCCGCTCCAGCCCATCAGCCATCGCCTTGAGGACCCGGTTCTTGGCGGAGGTCGGCATGCCGGCCAATTCGTGCGCGGCCTGCTTCCCTCTCCGAGTCATTTCGAGGCAGAGCCGAGAAATCCCGTTTTTAAAACCGAGATTTCTCCTCGCTTCACTCGTCGAAATGACCGGCTGTTTCATGGAATGAACCACGTCCCCTTTTTATTCAACCCATCCAGATGGAGGCGACCGCGGCCGTTCAGCACTCCCAGCGGGATGCCGTGAGCCATCGCGATCCGGGCCGCTTCCAGTTTGCTGCGCATGCCGCCCGTTGAAGAAGGTTTGTCGGTGCCGCGGGCCGCCTTCTCGATGGCCGGCGTGATTTCACGCACCAAGTACAGCGGGCCGTCTGCCCCGTCCAGATGGTCCACGTCGGTCAGCAGCAGCAGCAGGTCCGCGCCGACCAGCGAGGCGACGTGGGCCGAGAGCAGATCGTTATCCCCGTAGCGGATCTCCTCCGTGGAAACGGTGTCGTTCTCGTTGATGATCGGTATAATCCCGGCTTTCAAAAGAGTCTCCAACGTCGCCTTCACATTGAGACGGCGCTGGCGGTCTTCCATGTCCCCGCGCGTCAGCAGCACCTGCGCCGCGTGGAAACCCTCCTCCTCCATCCGGCTGGTGTACCACTGCACCAGCTTCCCTTGCCCGGTGGCCGCCGCCGCCTGCAGCTTGGCCAGCTCCGACGGGCGGTGCTTGAGCCCCAGCACCCCCATGCCGATGCCGATGGCGCCGGAGGTCACCAGGATCACCTCTTTGCCCTCCTTGCAGAGAGAGACGATCTCCGAGGCGACCGCCTGCACGCAATGCCGGCTGACTTGGCCGCCCTTGTCGTCGGTCAAAACCGACGTCCCCACCTTCACCACCCATCGCTTGGTCTTTCGAGCCAATTGGGCCGGGTCGAATGAGCCGCCACTATTCGTCATATTGCGTCGTGTCATTTCGAGGCCGCAGGCCGAGAAATCTCGTCTTTAGACCGAGATCTCTCGCCCTTACGGGCTCGAGATGACATCCCCTCCAGTTTCTGCATCATTTTCTCCAGCAACTCCGGGACCCCCTCGCCGGTCTGCGCCGAAATGGCCAGCGGCCGGGTCTTCGTCTCTTTCCGGAAGCGGGTCAGGTTCTTCTTCGACGCCGGCAGGTCCATCTTGTTCGCCACCAGGATCACCGGCTTCTCGGCCACCTCTTTCCGGTAGGCCTTCAACTCCCCCCGCATCCCCTTATAATCGGCCACCGGATCCCGGCCGTCCACGCCGGCCATGTCCATCAAATGGACCAGCAGCCGGGTCCGCTCGATGTGCCGCAGGAAATCAAGCCCCAGCCCCTTCCCCTGGTGCGCCCCCTCGATGAGCCCCGGCACATCCACCGCCACGATCGGCCGGCCGTCCGGCAGCTCTACCGCACCCAGCACCGGGTGCAGCGTGGTGAACGGGAAGGCCGCCACCTTCGGCCGCGCCTGCGAGATCCGGCCGATCAGCGTGGACTTGCCGGCGTTGGGCATCCCGATGATCCCGACGTCGGCGACAAGCTTCAGCTCTAATTTAAGCCGCCGCTCCTCGCCCGGGGCCCCTTCCAATCGCTCGGGATCGAACCGCTGGCCATGCCTCGGCCCCGCCGCGGAGGGGAACCGGGTCTTTTCCCGGGCGGCGTTGCCCACACCGCCCGCCCCGCCGCGGGCCACCACCACCTCTTCGCCCGGCTCCAGCATCTCCCGCACCAGATCGCCGGTCATCTGATCTCGGATCAGCGTGCCGATCGGGACCTCCAAGAGACAGTTCTTCCCTTGCGCTCCGTGCCTTTTGTTGGAAGAGGCGTGGCCGCCGTGGCCGCCCCGGAAATGACGCTGCGTTTGGAAGTCCAGCAAAGTGGTCTGCTGGGGATTCGCTCGGATGATCACGTGGCCGCCGCGCCCCCCGTCGCCCCCGTCCGGGGTGGGGTAGCGGGACCACTGATCTTTATGGTAGGACCTGCACCCCTTGCCTCCCCGACCGGCCTGCACGAAGAGCGTGGCCTGGTCGACGAAGCGGGTCACGCAACTTGTATGGCCACGACGCGGGGCTTCGGAAACGTGACCACCCCGTCTTTGAGGGCGAACAGGGTGTCGTCCTTGCCGCGGCCGACGTGCAGCCCCGGCTTGAAGCGGGTCCCGCGCTGCCGGATGATGATGGAGCCGGCGGTCACGAACTGCCCGCCGTACGCCTTCACCCCCAAATACTGCGCGTTGGAGTCTCGCCCGTTCTTTGTGGATCCCTGTCCTTTGGTGTGTGCCATTAGAGGGTAATCTCCAGAATTTTGAGGCGCGTCAGCTCTTGCCGGTGGCCGACCTTGCGGTGGTAGCCCTTGCGCCGCTTGAACTTGAAGTTGATCACCTTTTCACCCCGGAGCTGCTCGGCAATCTGCGCCTTCACGGCGGCGCCGGCCAGCGCCGGGCGGCCCACCTTGAGGCCGGACTCCTGCCGAACGGCCAGCACCTGATCTAGGCGGACCTCATCCCCAGCCGCCCCCTCCAGGCGCTCCACATCGAGGAGCAACCCCGGGGCGACCCGGTACTGTTTCCCACCGGTTGCAATGACCGCGTATTCCATAGGACTGGATAAAGTACCACGAGGAACCCCGCTTGGCAAGCTCAGTACCTGGTACCGATCAACCATCCCCTGCCAATCTCCTCCTCCATGGTTGGCCAATCCGAGACGGGCAAGTCCATCTTTCTCATCGCCTGCACGGCGGCCAGCCGTTTCTTCCGGTCGGCCAGGAAATATTGCTGGATCAACTGCCGGTAAAGATCGGGTGCAAAGAGGATTGTAATTTTCTTGGTCAGGTTGAACATCAGCTCCTCCCTTATATCCATGGTCTTAATCCATATACAGCACAGAATGCCCTCTTTATCAAGAAACAACGGCTGGAAGGACAAACGATTACGCGGCCCGGAGGAGGACCGACGTCGCTTCCCGGACGGTGGCGTCGTCCGGCAGGCGGTACCCGAAACCGGCCAGGATCCGGTTCAACTGGCCCAGGAGGTCCCGCTCCTCCAGCGTGGCCACTCTCCGGATGGTTCTTCCGGACGTAATGGCGGACAGCTTTCTAAGAGCGATGTCATACCGTTTCTGGCGGTCCACACCCGGCTGCTCCTCGATCACAAGAATCCGCGTCGGAAGCAATCCTTGGGCGGCAGGGTTGGCCTCCAGCACCGCCGCCAGGCGGTTGTAATCCCGGCGGGTCTCAACAACCCCCGCGAAGCTGAAAGAGCCCAGATGCTTCCCGGCTTCCAGCAAGGCCAGCACCGGCGCGAAGGCGGTCCCCTCCCTCTCCAGGTAATAGAAGAGCTCCGGGTCCTGGACCTTCGCCGGGTCCTGCTCCACCCGGAACTGCTCCACTGCCTCCGCGATCCGCTCCCGCGTGATCTCCTCCGCGCCGGCGGCGAGACGGGCAATCAGATGGTCTTGCACGGCTCTTTGAATATCCTGGGGGGCAGTGGCCACGACAAAGTAGCCAAGTCCAGTTTGTAACTGCACCATCTTCTCCGCCACATCGTCGCCAATAGGAAGAGAAGTGACGACAGTTATAGCTGAAGTATTTTTTTCACGAGCGGTCCTTGCAACGGCAGCAGCTTCGCCGCCTTGCCAAGTGAGGTTATACGGCGTCAGGACAAAATCCGGCTTATATTCTCTGAGGAGATCTTCCAACCGTGCCATGGTGTTTTTCGACGCGTTCGAATCGCCGATGATATCGAACCCTGCGGAAACATCCAGAACACGCACCTGCGACTTCATATCCATCCGTCCCAGGAAACGGGCGGCTTGTAGTTCCCTTTCCACAAACGCTCGCTGACTCTCCATCGAATCGGGAAAGACCCCGATAATCAGAATCCTCGCATCTTCGGCCCGAATTCCCTCCATCCCGGCGGCAAGATCGTTTGAGAGATCCACCGGCTCCAGCCCGATCGCGCGGATCGCCCGCTCGACGAACTCACGCCCGGTCTGGTCGGCCAGCACGAGCTGCGGCTCGATGGGAGCGTTCGGCCCGATGATCACGCTCGGTCGGATCTTGGCCCAGATCTCGTCCGCCTTCAGCCACTCCTTGGCCAAGAGCCGCCGGTTAATCTCCTGAAACAAATCCGGCGCCAATCGAATCTGAGCTTTATGGATCTCGTCGAGCGGGACCTGGCCGGAAGTACCCAAGATAAAAACCACGTTCAAATAATCCTCGATCGAAAGCCCGGCCCCGCTCAAAAGCTCGCTCAATAAAGGATCCCGGCTCACCCGCCTCGCGGCCAAGATATCGAACGTAGTCGCGCTCGCTTCCGGTTTCCGGACCTCCAGCGACATCAGCGCGGCTAGGGCCGCCATCGCCCCGGCCTTCTTGGCCTCTTCCTGCTCCGCGCCGGCGGCGGGGGCAGGCAGAAGCCCGGCTGGGATGAAGCGGGCGATCTCCTGATCCAGCAGCAGCTCGGTCCGGGGCGCCATTTCGCTTAACCAGAGGAAGGAAATCGGCAACTGGGGATCGTACTCCCCCGCCGCGATCAACCGCTGAACGATCCCGGACTTGGACCCGCCGAAAGCGGCGAAGCTCACCCTGCCCGCCGGAGCCATGAGGTCCACGAAATCGTCCAGCGTGAGGGTGATGCCCTTGTAGCCGGCGGCCCATCCGTTGTGTTTCAGGAACAGCGGGGAGAACTCGCGGGCTTCGTTCTTGCTTGCCCGGACCGCGGGATCACGAAACCTTTCTCCGGCGGCCACCTCTGCCACGTGGCCCTCGTTCGGATCGGTAGCCATCATCTGCCAGGAAACGCCACCGAGCTTCTTGACTTCCCCGATCTGCTCCGTGAGCTTGCCCATGGTCGGAATGATCAAGTGGCTCTCATCCGGGGCCGGAGCGTCTTTAATCCGCTCGAAAAAGTTTTGGAGGAAGAAACCCCGGGCGCTCTTGGGATGCTCGGGCTTCACGTTCGTCCCGGTATTCGGATCCACGATGTCGTCCATCGCCACAATGTAGAGCCACCGCAGGTAGTTGTTTCGCGTTTCGACCTCCATGCCGTTTAAGGCCTCCACGATCTCCTTGAGGAACGGCATCGGCGTCGAGCCGGTCGGCAGGCCGATCACGAACGGCTCCCACTCCATGACCGCTTTCGCCCACAAACCCATCACCTCTTTTGCCTGATACCGGCCGATCGATTCCGGGGTCTTGAACACCCTGGCCGGCAACACCACACCGTTTCGGCCGCGCACCCCCACCCGAACCTCCTCCACCCCGGCGCGGAGAGAAGAAACCGCCTGCTCGAGAATCCGCGCTTGCTGCGACAGGTTCAGGTAGACATACTTGTTCGTCTTGGGATCGATATAAAGCAGGTCGAATTGGGGGATCGGGTCGCCGCTCGTGTAGCTGTGCCTTAAGGAAGGAAACCCGTATTCCCGCTGGTAGTCCTCGCCCAGCAGCTTTCTCCGGTAGTCGGGATGCCGCCTCTTGGCCAAGTCCAACAGCTCCCGCAGAACGGGCGCTGGCAATTTCTTCAGAGCTTCCCGGAAGGAACCCGCCGCCAAGGGATTGAGCGGCTGCTTTTGTTCCTCCTCAATGGCCCGCCGAAGCTGCTCGGTGGCATTCCTCTCATAGACCTCATAAAAGGTGATCGATTCCCTGCGCTTCAATTCGTCCGTGGCGGGTTGGCCGGTCAGGATGGCGTGCAGCACGGCCGGATCCACCCGCCAGGGATTTTCCCGACCGCCCCCTTCGTAAAAACCATGCCGCTCGATGTAGCCGGTCAAGCCGTAGGCGACTCCCTCGCCGCCGTCGGCCTCCACGTTGCCGCCTACTAAGACATGCAGACCGTTCTTGCGGTTCTCGATCTGAAGCTCGTGCCGCCATCCCCGGTTATCGGGATTGTTTTCGTCACGGGCAGAGTTATCCAAAATGGAGGTCTGGGGCCCTCGCGTGCCGGCGTAAGAAACCCACAGCGGTTGCCCCCTATATTCCATTTCAAAGAATTCGCGCCGGTACCCTTGTGCTAGCAGAGTAATCCGCTTGAGGTGCTTGGCCAATTCCTTTCGGGAAGTTCCGATCCGGTATTCGGTCTTCAAGTCATCCGCCAACACCTCCCTCATGCTGTCCTTGCGGCCCAGGAACCCTTCATCGGAATCCTTACCCGGCCGGGCCCGCCGTTCGATCTCTGCAATCGGCACGCCGTTGATGTCGGTCATCGCGTTGATCCGGGCCAGCTCCGCCTCAAACTCCTGCTTCGTCCAGGAGTGGACCTTGCCCTGCTCGATCTCCTCCCGGTTGAGCTGATTGATCCGGGACAGCTCTCTCTGAAAAAGTTCATCCGCAGAGAACCAGACTACGGGCGCAGGAGCAGCTCCCTCCCGGATATCCGGCAACCGATCCGAGCTGGGAATGCCGAGGCTCACCAGGCCCAGCAGAGTGACCGCAGCCCAACGGAAAAGGGTCCCGCTCAAACCACGCTCCTCCGCGCCGGCGGCGGGATCGGGTGAGCGCATGGCCGCTTCCAACCCCGCCCTGTGCCGAGGGGTCTCGGGCTCCTGAACACGCAATGCGAAGGCGGAGTTGGGCAAAGCGAGGGCGAGGGACAGCAGGAGCGCTGTTAGACGGAAAGGGAGTCTTGGCATCGGGTTATCGGGGATATAGAGGAAGGATACCTGACGCAAATGGACAAAGTCAAGGAATCGTAGGGATTAATAAGTAAGAAAAATTACTCTTAACGAGTCAGCAGGCGATCCAGGGGAACTACGGGAACTTCACGAACCCGGGTCAGGAGCCGGTCGGACGTCACAAAGGCAGTTGCCTGCGTCACCCAGGCGGTTGCCGCCTGGATGGCATCCGGCGTTTGAAGACGGTACTTGGCCCGCAGCAGGGCGGCCCGTTGGGCGACGAGGGCATCCACCGGAATCAGCGTGCATTGCCTGTTCCCGACCAGGATCTCCTGATAACGGTCCGCCAGATCAGAGCGCCCTTTTCGATAAGGCAGAACGAGAACTTCCAACAAAGAGATGCTGGAGGTGACTAGATGAAACCGGCCTGCGGCGGCGGCCTCAAACAGGGCGGTGAGGGCCGGGAGGTGCTCCGGGTGGGCTTCAATGTAATAGATCAACGGGGCCGTGTCCAACGCGACCGGCCCGGGCCCAAGGCCCGAAATCAGCGCCACGCGTCCCGCTCGGCCTTCAGATAACGGTCCACTCGGATTCCTTTCCAGATCTCTTTCCCGAGACCCTGCAGCTCCATAATGGAGTGCCGCGCGGGAATCTGGAGATATTGCGACAGGGCGTGCAGAACCTCCTGGGCGACAGAGCGATGATCTTGTTCCGCCCGCCGCCGGAGTGCCCGGTACAATTTGTCAGGGACTTTTTTAACATTTAGAACAGCCATTTGAGTTCCTCCTTTTTGCCTCCATTTTGGAGGATACTATAAATCGGGCAGGTTTTCCAGGATTTTCCGGCGGGCTTCCTCCTCGTTTTGATCCGTGACGTAGATCGGGTTGCTCAAGGTGCCGGTCCCTCGGCTGAAGGGCAGCGGGATCTCCAGCCGGTCCCACCGGCGGCGGAACCGGAAGGAGCGCTCGATCCGGATGTTGACGCAGATGATCGGACGGCCGGTCTTGCGGGCCAGGTAGAGGGCGCCGGGGCGGATCACTCCCGCCGGGCCCCGGGGGCCGTCCAGAGCCAGCGCGATGTGGTACCCCTGATTGAGCAGCGTCTCCAGGGCGCGCGTGGAGCCCGCGTCGGAGCGGACGGGAACCGTCCGGATGCGGTAGAGCCGGCAGATCCGGTCGAAGACCTGGTTTTTCCAGTCGAGCAGGGTCAGCCCGGCCATCCGGGAGGACTGGGAATAGTACGGGACCATGAAGGCCTTGGCGTGCCAGAAGACATAGATGGCGTTTCCCTCGGCGGAAAATTCCCGGGGAAGGAAGCGGGCGTTGACCACGCGGCCGCGCCGGTGGACCGTCGCCGCCCAAGCCCGGTGCAGCAGCCAGAGGGGCAGCGCCGGAAGGAAAAACAGCGCGCCGCCTCCGCCCGGTTGACTGGGCGGACAGCCGTGGGGTACCATCCCCCTGGAGGGGTTAATCATGTTTCCAACCTGGGGTCCCATCCATCTCTACGGGCTCATGACCTTCGTGAGCTTCGTCATCAGCGCATACTATCTCTACCACGCCTTCTCGGCAATCCCCGGGGTCCGGCGCCGGGACGTCCTGTGGGTGCTGCTGGGCGGGTTCGGCATGAGCGAGATCGGCGGCGCGCTGGTCCCCTACCTCTACCGGTTCTTCGCCGAGGGCTACCGGGAATCCTACCTGGACGCGGGCCGGTGGTTCCACAGTGTCTTCCTCACCATCTTCTTCTACGGGCTGGCCATGGCGAAGCTGCTGCGCTGGCCGGTGAAGAAGTGCATGGACCAGTACATGATCGGCGCCATGCTGATGAGCGCCGTCGGGCGGATCGGCTGCTTCCTCAACGGGTGCTGCGGCGGAAAGCCGACCCTGCTCGCCTGGGGGCTCTGCTTCCCCGAGGCGCCCGGTGTCCGGGTCCACCCGACTCAACTCTACATGTTCGCGATCGAACTGGGGCTCTTTTTCTTTTTGAGGAGGTTCCAGCAGACTCAGCGGTATGACGGCCAGACCTTCTGGACCGGCGTCTGGGCTTATTCGGCCTACCGGCTCTGGATCGAGACGCTGCGGACCAACCCGGATGTTCTCTGGGGGATGACCGCCGCCCAGCTCTTCTCCGCGTCGGCGCTGCTGCTCTCTTCCTCTATGCTGCTCTACTACCGGGCTCGCCGGCCGGCCGGATGAGCGGAACCTCCGTCCTCTCCCCCGCCGAAGGACGGGTCTGCGCGATCGAGCGGGGCGCTTCGCAGAAGATCTCCATCTTCCTCTCCCTCTGGGACAATCACGTCAACCGTTCTCCGATCGCCGGCCGGGTGGAGCGGGTCCTCCACACGCCGGGGCGGCATCTGCCGGCCCTGTTCGGGCGCGCCGGCCGGAGGAATGAGAACAACTGGATCTCCATCCGGGGAGAACAGTTCGAGGTCGGCGTCCGGCAGATCGCCGGGACGGTGGCCCGAAGGATCCTCTGCGACTGCCGGGAGGGAGACCGGCTGGAGCAGGGCCAGCGGTTGGGGGAGATCCTGTTCGGGTCCCGCGTGGAGCTGAACCTTCCGGGACACCTGGAAATCCTCGTCCGGATGGGGCAGCGGGTGGAGGCCGGGAAAACCGTGGTCGCCGTTCATCCTGAGCTTGTCGAAGGATGAATAGGCATTTCGTGCTTCGACAGGCTCAGCACGAACGGTTTTGCATGACTCGTGTTTTTATTCCGAATGTTTTGACCGCCTGCAACCTGTTGGGGGGGCTCGCCGCGGTGGCCTACGCCTGGAAGGGAGAACCCCTTCGGGCCTGCGGGTTGATCCTCGGATGCGCGCTGTTGGACGGGCTGGATGGGTGGGCGGCGCGCCGGCTGAAGGAGGAATCGGTCTTCGGGGGATGGTTTGACAGCGGCGCCGATCTCATCTCATTCGGCCTGGCCCCGGCCATGCTGTTCTACCGGTCGGGTTCGCCGGCGGCGCCGGCCGCGGCCTTCTACCTGATTTGCGCGGCGGCCCGGCTGGTCCGGTTCCAGAGGATGCCGGAGAGAGAGCGCCGCGGAGATTTTACGGGCCTGCCGACAACGGCCGGCGGGGCCCTCTATGCCGCCGCGCGGTTGTGGATCCCTCTTCCGGCCGGGTGGGAGTTGCTGCCCGCGGCGGGGGTCTTCGTTCTTTCCTGGCTGATGATCAGCAGGATCTCTTTCCCAAGGATCACAGGTTCCGCCGAAGCCACGATCGCCATTCCATCTCGATCGCGGCCGGGTCGGTCCGATACTGCGCCCGCAGCGCGTCCCGCATAGGGATTCCCTGCCCCAACCGCTCCAGCAGCTGCGCCATCTCCCGCCAGTTCCACCGGCGAACCAGGTACTGGGCGATCATGAAGGAGACCTGGTAATAGAGGGCCATGGTGGTTGGGTCGTAACCGGTTTGCGACCAGAGGAGGTCCCACGCCGGCAGCTTCCCCTGCTCCAGCGCCTGGCGGACCAGGCGAACATCCACGTTTTTCACGCGGGATTCCTGGGAGACGGCGATCCCCTCGTTGAGCCACATCGGGCAGCGCCCGAGAGAGAGGTCGTGCACCACCGCGTGGGTGTACTCGTGCCACAGGATCGCCTGGAGCTGCCCGCCGCTTAAAGCCCCGGGCTTGAGCGGGAGGCGGATCTTCCCGTCGTAGAGGCCACCCACGGGATGGCTCAGGATACTGACCTTCTGGAAATCGGCGTTGGAATAGAGCAAGACCGGGATCGCGTGGTCCGGGAAATGGTTGAACTGCTGGCCGATTTTCCGGTAGGCGTCCCGCAGCATCTGCCGAAGGGAAGAGGTATCCACCGGGACTTGCCCCTCGGCGAAGCGGAGCACGAAGGGGTGGGTGTCGCTGCGGGCCAGGGTTTTCTCAATCCCGGCCTCTTTTTCCAGCCGGGCGAGCGCCTCCTGGAGATCCTTCCGGCCGGGGGCCAGTTGGAGCGCCCGCTGCCAGCTCTCCTTGGCCTTCTTCAGGTCCTGGCGGAGGTAGTAGAGCTGGCCGAGCAGGGCGTGGGTCTCGGCATCTCCCGGTTGCTCCGCCGCGGCATCCTTGGCGTGGCGGAACGCGGCGTCGAGGTCGCGCTCATTGTAAGCCGCCACCGCCCGGGAGTAGGAGGTGGGCTGCTGCCGCTGCTCCGCCGCGAACGCCGGCGGGCAGCAAGAAAAGAGGAGGAGGAGCGCCAAGCCGCGGGTGACGCCGGAGGGAGGGCCGCCGGCCGACGAGAAGGAGGCCGGGTTGCGGCGGGCGGCGAAAGCCGCCCTGACCGAGTGGCCGCAGGCCACGAGACCCGCCGCCGCGCCCGCAGCGCGAAGCGCGAGGACGGACGGCGGGAGCACCCGCAGGCGGCAGGACCCGCGGCCGTTGATGCTACGCAGCGTCCAGCGGCTGCACCTTCACGGTCTCCGGGTGCAGCGTCGGGTCCGCCTTGACCACCACCTTCCCCTTGTGCTGGTTCTCAATCGCCACCAGCGAGGCCCGGTCCTCGTTGAACAGCCGGGAGGCGAGCTCCGGGTGGACGGTCACCTCCACCACCGGTTTCTTGGAGCTGTGGAAAGCGCTGCGGATCTGGCGCAGCGCGAGGATCGAGACCGTCACCACGGAGCGGATCGAGCCCCTACCCTGGCACATCGGGCAGTCCTGGAAAGAGACCGACTCCAGCGAGCGGCGGACCCGCTGCCGCGTCATCTCCACGAGGCCGAACTCGGACAGGAAGCTCAAGTTCGTCTTGGCCTTGTCCGTGCGGATCGCGTTCTGCAGCGTGTTGAACACCTTCTGCTTGTGGGCGTTCGACAGCATGTCGATGAAGTCGATGATCAGGATGCCGCCGAGGTCCCGCAGCCGGATCTGGCGCGGGATCTCCCGGGCCGCCTCCATGTTCGTGGCGAAGGCGGTCTCCTCCAGGTTGCGCCGCCCGGTGGACCGGCCGCTGTTGACGTCGATCGCCACCAAGCTCTCGGTCTGCTCGAAGATCACGGTGCCTCCGCTGGGCAGGTCGATCTTGCGCCGGTAGAGCTTCTCCAGCTCCTTCTCGAGGCCCTTCTTCTCGAACATCGAAACATCCTGCTGGTACAGCTCCACGCGGGAGCGCATCTGCGGTTCGGTCTGGGAGAGGAACCGCATCAGCGTGTGGAACTCCGACTTGGAGTCGATGACGATCTTCTTCACGTCGTCGCTCAGGTTGTCCCGGACGATCCTGAGCGGCAGGTTGTACTCCTCGTGGATCAGCGAGGGGGCCGGCGCCTGCACCGAGCGGGCCTTGATCCGCTTCCAGAGGTTCAGCAGGAACCGGCTGTCCCGCGAGAGCTGGCGGTGGGTCGCCCCCTCGGCCGCCGTCCGGATGATGAGCCCCACGTCGGTCGGGGGCTTGAGCTCCTTGACGATGGAGCGCAGGCGGTCCCGCTCCTTCGGGTCGTCGATCCGCTTCGAGAGGCCGAACGTGGCGTCCATCGGCATCAGCACCATGAAGTGGCCCGGCAGCGTCAGGTGCGTGGTCAGCCGCGGTCCCTTGGTGCCGATCGGCTCCTTGATCACCTGAATCAGGATCTCCTGCCCCACCCGCACCAGGTCCTGGATGCGGGGCGGCGGGGCGCCCGAGAGCGGGGCGGCGGCCGGGCGGTTCTCCTCCACCTGCACCAGCTCCTCCACCTCGGGCGTTGGGCCCACGATGTCGTTCAGGTAGAGGAACCCGTTCTTTCCGATCCCTAAGTCCACGAACGCGGCCCGGATGCCCGGCACAATCGAGGCCACCCTCCCCTTGTAGACATTGCCCAGCAGCGGCGCCGGCGTGGAGCGCTCCACGTAAAGCTCCTCAAAGACGCCGTCCACCATCGCGGCAACCCGGGTTTCCATGGGCTCCACGTTGATCAATATCTCTTTCGCGTTTTTACTTCCTCTCGAGGTTGCCAAGTGATTTCTCCATTTTATCCAGACGGGACTCGATCCGGCGCAGTTCGTCCAGGATCTGAACCTGTTCTCTGTGAAGCGCCTTGAGCCCGCTGGAAATTAATTCCTGAGTGTCCCATTCAATGTTTCCCTTGCGAAACCGTTTCAAGTTCACCGCGTCGTCAAACGTCTCGGCTTCGGGCGGCTCCTCCTTGCGCGGGGAGGGCCGGTACTGGGCCTGCGCGGCGGACGGCCACCCGGCCAACCCCAGGGAGAGAACCCCGATCCCGATCATCCATCGTCTCATCTCTTGAGATCTCCTAAAGCAGAATCGCCGTTGCCAACGCCAGGTAAGCCGAAGTGGCGATGAGGTCGGTCGTCGTCGTGATGAGCGGTCCGGTCGCCGTCGCCGGGTCAATGCCCATCTTCTCGAAGATGAACGGCTCCACGGCGCCGATCGTCGCCGCCACCGTCATGGAAATAATCATCCCGAGGGAAACCACCAGCGGAAGAGGCCCACCCCACCGGTCCCCGTAGAGCGCGTAGGAAAAACCGCCCACCACAACACCGTAGCTAACCCCCAGCAACAAGCCCACCGCGAACTCCCGCACCATGACCTTGCCCCATTCCTTCATCTGGAGATGGCCGGTCGCCAGACTCCGCACGACGATGGTGGCCGACTGAGCGCCGACGTTGCCGCCCATCGCGGCGATCAAAGGCATGAACGAAGCCAACGCCACCACCTGGACCATCGTCGCTTCAAAACGCCTCACCACCAATGAGACCACGAACCCCCCGATGATGGAGGCCACCAGCCAAGGCAGCCGCAGGCGCACGATGCGCAGCACGTTGTGAGCCGTGAACTCTTCCGGCACCGTGCCGGCCATCTTCGCGATGTCTTCGCTGGTCTCCTGCCGGATGATGTCCAGCACATCGTCAATCAGCAGCACCCCCACCAGCCGGTCCGAATCGTCCACCACCGGGGCGGAGATCAGACTGTATTTCTGAACGAGCTGCGCCGCCTCCTCCTGGTCGGCCGACGCCGGGATCCGGATCGCCCGCGCGGAGCTCATCAGCTCCTTGATCCGGCTGTCGTGCGGGGCGGCCACCAGCGTCTGCAGCGTCACGAACCCGACCAGCCGGGATTCGCCGTTGACCACGTAGAGGGAGGAGAGCAGCCCCTCCTCGTGGACGTGGGTCCGGGTGACCGCCCGGATGAGCTCCAGCGCCTGGGAAGTGGACATCCCCTCCTTGAGCCGGACCACCTCGGTGTGCATCAGCGCCCCGGCCGTCTTGGGCGGGTAAGAGAGGACCTGCTCTATCCGCTCCACCGTCTCCTGGCGCTTGACCAGGTTGCGCAGGCGGCGCAGCACCTTGGGGGGCAGTTTCCGGAACAGGTGCACCACCTCCCCGACCGGCAACTCGCTGGCCATCTCCACCGTCGCCTGGTCCCCCATCGCCTGCAGCAGGAGAACCTGGTCCTTGACGTCCAGCTCCTCGAACACCACGACCGACTTGCGGGTCCCCAGCAGCTGAAAGAGGTCCAACTTCTCCTCGGTGGAGAGCTCCTGCCAGCCCTCCGCCAGATCCACCGGGTTGATCTCCCGCAGGGCGTTCTTGAGGGTCGCCAGATCCTTGGCGGCGAGGAGCTGCCGGAGCTCCGGGAGGAAGGCGGCGTACGCCTTGACTGTTTTTGTCACTTACTTCCGGTACAGGGTTCCGCGGTTTCCCTCAGCGGGGACACCCTCCGTCGGAGCCGGAGGGGCCTCCGGGAAAGATCTGGACCGGCGAGGGCCCTTCTGGACCTTCTCCCGGAAAAATTCCTCGTACTGCCGCTGAAGGCGCTCGGCCTCTCCAGGAGACAGCCCCTCCGCCGGCACCAGCTTGGCGGTGATGAAGATCAGCAGGTCAATCTTGGAGAGATCGGTGGTCGACCGGGAAAAGAGCGGGCCGATCAAAGGCAGCTTCCCCAAAAAGGGAAATCCCACTCGAGACTTGGATTTGACGTCCTTGAGCAGCCCGCCGATGACCACCGTCTCGCCGTGCTCCATCACCACCTGGGTTTCCGTCTCCCGGACATCCAGCACCGGGTAGGCGTTCGTCCCCACCGTTCCGGTCCGGGAGGAAATCATCGGATGGACGATCATGTCGATGTGACGGTCGCCCCCGACCTGCGGAACAACGAAAAGCTCAATGCCGATGTCCTGGTACCGTTCCAGCGATTCGGTGGTCTGCGGGGAGTCGCCGCCCGACACCGTCCGCGTGATGATCGGGTATTTGCTGCCCACGAGGATCCGGGCCTCCTGGCCGCTCAACGTCATGATGTGGGGGGCGGACAGCGTGTTCGTGCGGACATCTTCCTCCAGGGCTCTGAGCAGCGCCTCCAGCTGGGTCCCGCGCAGTTTCCGCAGGATCAGCGACAGGCCGGCATTGGCGGCCGTCAACCCCGTGCTCTGGGGGACGAAGATCGAGGGGGCGACCACCTGGTTGAGCAGCGATCCGCCGAGATTCACCCGATCATCCTGACCCACCACCTTGTCCAGACTCTGCTGGGAGAAGGTCCTGCCCCCGCCGGAGAACCCGCTGGAGCTGTTGATCGTCGTCGAAGCGGAGCCGGTTCCCACCTCGAGCCCGAGATCCTGGAGCAGGTCGCGGCTGACTTCCATCACGCGGGCCTCGATCAGGATCTGCTGGGGAAGGACATCCACCTTGGCCAGCACCTTCTCGATCCGGTCAATCGTGGTGGGCGTGTCGGTGATCACGATCGCCTTGGAGCGGGACTTCTCCCGGTCCTTCCGCGCCCGATCCTCCTCAGCGCTGCCGCTGGTCGAGGCCCCGCCGAACTCCCAGCCCTTCTGGCCGGTCAGCTCCAGCACGGAGATCTTGCCCTGCGCGGTCAGCTGCGGTTCCAGGAATTTCTTCACATCCGCCGCGTCCAAATAGCTCAGCTGGATCACCTTGGTGATCACCGGCTCGATCTCCACCAGCGCCTTCACCGACTCCCGGCGGTCCTTCATCCCTTCCACCGTCGTCACAAAGATCACGTTGTCTTCCTTCTCATAGGTGAGCCCGATGGTCTTGACGATGGTGTCGAGCGCCTGCTCCCAGCTGACATCCTCCAGGTGGATCGAGACCTCCCCCACGGCGTCGGGACTGGTGACGATGTTCACCTTGGCCTTGCGGGCCAGCGCCTGCAGGACGGTCGGCAGCTCGGCCTGCCTGAAATCAAGCGAGATCAACCCTTCCCCCGAAGCGGAGGGGGACGTTGCCTGAGCCACCTGGATCGGAGCGGCTTCCTGCTCCGATGCCGTCTCCTGACCGAAGAGGTTGCCCCCGCCGGCGAGGACCGCAAGGGCCGCGGCCGCCAGCGGGACACCGTGATGGATAAAGATCCTGGGCTTCATGGCTGTGGAGTCTCCTTCTGAGTAGGTCGGCCGCCCTCCTCGGACGGCTCCTGCAGCGTCAGTTGATGCTTTTGTCCGCCGGCCTGAATCGTGACGGTGTGGGGCCCGATCTCCAGCACCTGCATCCCCTCCATCTCATCATTTTTTCGGACCAGCTGGCCGTTCAAGATGGCGTAGGAGTCCGAGTCCTCCGCCGCGTCGAAGACGATCCCCTGCAGCGTGAGGCCCTGAACGCCGGTCGGCGCCTCCTCGTCAAAACCGGGAGGGTAAATGCGATGCCCCTCCGAGTCGATCAGCGGGATCAGAGGATCCCGTTTGCCCTTGGGGTCGTACGCCGCCCAGGCCGCCGGCGCCATCGCGGCGGCGATGAGGACGGCCCCGATAAACCGCGGGGCCTTCATGCCCCCTCCGGCTTCAAACGAGCCGGCACCAGGTACGCCTGAAACAGGAAGATCGCCGTATGGTGGGTGATCTGCTCGGGGTTGGACAGCACCCCGATCTCCCGGAGCCTCAACAAGTGGCTCGAATGTTCCACCGCGTCCAGGAAATTACCGACGGAATGGTAACTGCCGACGGCCGCGATCAGGATCTGGAATTCCAGGTAGCCGCTGGATCCGGGCGAGAGCGTGCTGACATCGGCGTTGGGCTTGCTGGCGATGATCCGGACCTGGGCCTGCCGCGCGATTCGGGAGATCTCTTCCAAGAGCTCGGGCAGCTGCTGCTCCGGCGGCTTGGTGACCTCGGGCAGCTGATACTGGGCCGCCAACTCAGCGATCTGCCGCTCCATCTCCGGCATCCGGGCCAGGCCTCCCTGCATCTGGTCCACCTGCGCCTGGAGCTCCTGCACCTGAAGCCGGGCCTGCCCCAGCGACCGCTGCTGCGGCAACAGAAAAAAACTCAGCCACGCGTACAATCCGATCAGCCCCAACACGGCGGAAAGGAGCTGTTTCTGCTGGACCGGCGTCAGAGAGCTCTTCGGCATGGCTACTCCTGCCCCGTCGGGTAAAGCAGCAGCGCGAACTCGCTGATCTCCTGCTGCCCCACCTGGCTGTGCCCGACGTCCCGAAGCTCGGTGCCGGAAAACCAGCGGCTGAACTCCGGATGCTCGCTCAGGCGCTTCAAGAACCGGCTGACCGGGGAGCCCTCTTTGGTGGTCACCAGCGAGAAACCCCTGAGCAGCACCTGCGGCTTCCAGGCGGCGGACGGCTCGGCCGGCGTGCCGTCGGGATTCAGGGCCTGCGGCTGCGGCTCGAAGTCAGGGAGCTCCATGTTGGGGAACTCCCTTTTCAAGAAGCTCGTGATCTCGGCCGATTCGGTCGTCCGGAACAGCAGGCCTGAAAACCAAAGGTCGGCCACGATGCAGTCGGACAGCAGGTTCAGGCGGGGCGACCATTGCCCCTCCGGGGATTTGAGCGTCTTCAGGACCGCCTCCCGGTTCTGAAGCGCCTGGAGGGCCGCTTGGGTCTGGTTGATCTGCGCCTGCCGCGGCTGGAGGGTTTCCCACTCCGCCGTCAGCCGGGCCGCCTTGCCGGAAACAACCCGGTTCTGAAAAAAAACCCAGCCGGAATAGAGAAACAGCAAACTCAACGCGCCGATCCCGATCGGGCGCCAGGGCAGATCCGCCAACGGAAACGCGGCCCTCGCGGCCCCGACCCCCGGCGGAAGCAGATTGAGCCGTATCACTTCACTTGACTCCCCGCGCGCCCAACCCGACCGCGACCGCCAGGGAAGGCCCGATCGCCTGGACCTGATCGGCGCTCAGCGAGGTCTTCAGGCCGGACAACGGGTTCCAAAGCTCCGTCGGAAGGCCCGTCGCCTCCTGGATCCATTCCCGGAGCCCCTGCAGACCGGAGAAACCTCCGCTCAAGTACAGGCGCGCTACCCTCTGCCCGAATTGGTTCTCATAAAAATCAAAGGAGGCGCGGCACTGCGAGTGCCATTGCTCCTTCGATCCCTCCGTCCCTTCCTTCGACAGAGAATCGCCGCCCAGCGGGATCTCCCGGGTGAACTGAAGCCGCGTCTCCTTGAAAAAACTCAGGATGGTCCCCCGGATCCCGATATGGACCAAACCCACCGGCTCCGCGCCGGAGGCGGGACGGCTGATCTCCCAGGCGTCGGCCAGCGCCACGCTCTCCAGATCCACCGCGGCCGGCGCGGTGCCGGCGGAGGTCAACATCTCCAGCAGCCCTTGGACGAGCTCCTTGCGCGCGGCCCCCAGCGTGATCTCCATCCGCCCGCCGGGCTGGTCGCCCAGGATGGCCGAATCAATAAACACCTCGTCTAATTTGAAGGGGATGTACTTCTCCGCCTCGAACGTCAGCGCGGTCTTGAGCTCCTGGGGGGTCATCTTCGGCACCACCACGGAGCGCAGCACCGTCCCCGGGCCGCCGACGGCGGCGATGATCGGGCTCTTTTCCGCGGCGACGGCTTTCAGCGCCCGCTGGACGGCCTGGCCCCGCTGGATCGGATCCTTCTGCGGGCCGACCTCCTCCACGGAAGAGCTCATCAGGGTGTAAACGCCGCCGGATTCCTTGCGGACCTTGGCGCACTTGATCGAATGGGAGCCGACGTCGAGACCCACGCAGGTAGGCTCATTCTTGAGGATCCTTTTCAAGAATGACCGGGCTGAGGAAAAGGCGGAACCCTTTAAGCCGGTTGGACTAGACACCTCTTGGTGATTCTACTGCAAGATGGGGCCGGAAGAAACTGGTTTTCTTCCGGCCCCCCTTCCTTAATAGACGACCGAGCCGTCCTTCTGCAGCTGCTTCATCTCCGCCGCGGTCGGCATGAGCTTGCTGGAGCTCTTCGGGGCCGGGGCGATGCCCATCCGATGCTCCGGGCGCGGAGCGCTCACCGCGGCCGGAGGCGGCGCCGCCGGGAGAACCGTCCCCAGCTTCTCCGGCTGAGGCAGCTCGATCGGCCGGGAGGCCGATCCCGACGGGGATCTCCACAACCCCACCATCCCGATGAAACCTAAAAGGCACAAGCCCGCCAATCCCAGCATCCACTTGGTCTGTCCGCTCATGTTTTCTTCTCCTGCCAGACCAGCGTCTTGTAGTCGCCCGTCGTCGGGAAGAACGGAGGGCTCATGCTCTTCAAGCGCTGGTCGTAATGGTAATCCTTCGTGTAGCCGGAAACCTTCTGCCCGGTGGCCGGATTGAACCGGCCGACCGGTCCCCGGTTGGCCTGGATCAACCCGCCGTTGATCGTCAGCGTCCCCTTGGGGGCCCCCTGCCACCAGTTCTCCACGCCGAACGAGGATTTGAGGGCCATGATGGAGGCGTCAATCCGAAGATCCTGCGGCGCCTCCTGCGGGATCACGACGTTCTGCCCGGCGACGATCCCCAGGATATCTTTTGAGGCGGGGTTCCTCTTGGGGTCGTCGGCGTAGGTCACCGAACCCGCCATCTTCACGTCCCCGCTGGTGCCGAGGGTCAGTTGGCCCTTGAGCGTCCCTTTAAGCGACAGGTTGCCCCCGTCCACGTAGAGCACGCCGTTGTCCGGAAGCGGCATCACCTGCTCGTTCAACTTCTGGCTCGAGTTGGTGACCCGCATCGTGCCGTCGGAGAGCAGCGTCACCGAGGTGTCTCCCCGGAACACCTTCCCTCCCTCGCGGGCCTTGCTGATGATGGCCGGCGGGTACTCGGTTGGGAATTTCTTGGGCGGCACGCCCAGTTTCGGCGGCTCCTTGAAGACCGGCTGGCTCTGCTGCGAACCTCCCCAGAGGACGATGTTTTTCGCCACCGAGCTGACCGGCCCCTCGAAGACCGGCTTGCCGTACATCGAGAATTGCCCGTTCGTGTGGGTGGGCCCCTCGATCTTGTCACCGGTGATGAACCAGACCGGCGCGCCGTTGGGCGCCACCTCGCTGTTCGTGAAATAGGCGTACTGGGCGAAGCTCTCGGTCTGCACGACCATCGTGTTGCGCCGCATCGCCAGCGGGGCCGCCGCCGTCCCGCTGACCCCCCATCCGTCGATCGTGAACCGTTTGATCTCAGAGGTGGGATTGTTGTCGTCAGGGTCCACCGTGGTCAGGTAAACCCCGTCCCCCAGGTTTTGCCAGCCGCCGAAAAGAACCACCGGCGCCGTCCCGGCCGGGGGAACCAGCTGCCCCCGCAGCCAGCCGAGTCCCTGATCCAGCGCCGATTCGGAAAGGTAGAACGCCCGCGTGCCGTCCTGGCTCCGCTCGGAATGCCGCTGCTCATAGAAACCCATCTCGACGAAAGCGCCGGCCAGCACGCTCACCGTCGCCAAACCCAATAGCGTCAAAAGAAGAACCGCGCCCCGTTGCCGTCTCATCGTCCACCCCCTTCCAGAAGGTCCATCGAGCCGTTCAGCTCCGCGTAAGCCACTTCGGGCCGTTTCAAGAAACGCCGGATCCGTTCCGCGACCGCCCGCTCCTCACAGATCGCCACGACCACGTGCTGGGGCCGGATCTCCTCTTTCCAGAGGCAGCCCAGCTCCTCAAGGACCCGGCGCCGGTCCCCGGCGGGGACTTGGGGATAAAATTGGACCAGCAGCTCCACCGTCATCGCTTCATCCTCCGGGCGGGTTCGGGTTGATGTCGTAACGGTTGTTGAAATCCGGGATCGACACAAACGGCTGGAGCTCCGCGTAAGACGCCGGGTACCGGCCGTACACCTGGCGGAAGGCCTCCATCCCCTTGTAGATCGAGGACAGCTCCGCCTGCATCTTGACGTCCTCCGCGTTCTCCCGGTGCCGCGACACACCGACGACGGAGATCGACGCCACCATCGCGATGACGCCGGTGACCACCATCATCTCCGTCAGCGAGAATCCTCGCGGGGATGACCACAGGGTTTGCATGGCTACTCCTTCACCACATCGCCCGCCGGCGTCACCACAAAATTCCCGCCGTGCCCCTTGCCGCGGACCAGCCACGGCTGCTGCGGGGCCGCCGCGGGAGGCCGCTGCGCCGGCGGCGCCGGAGGAGCCCCGACCGCCCAGGGGAACTGGAACGTGCCGGACCGGATCTGGCTCATCCATTTGCCGACATCCAGCGCGTTCAGGAGACCGGCCCCCAGCTTCCCGGCGTACTTGGGGTCGTTCTGCCCGTACACGTCGTTGGCCTTCGACTTGAGGACCTGCTCGGTCTGCGCCGCCGTCAGTTGAGGGAAGGCCGATTTCAGCATCGCCACCATCCCCGCGATGAACGGCGCGGAGAAAGAGGTCCCCCGCGAATTCCGGTAGCCGCCGTGGCTCAACAGCCGTTGGGTGTCCCCCGGCGCCGTGATGTCGACGGTGGATCCATAGGCGGAGAACCCCGCTTTCTTGCCTCCCTCGTTGGAAGCCGCCACCGAGATGACCCCTTTATAGGAAGCGGGGTAGGCGGGGGCCTCGGTGCCGTGATTGCCGGCCGACGCCACGACGAGGATCCCCTTCTCCGTTGCCCGGTCGATCGCCTGCTGGACCAGCGGCGATCCGGCCATCCCGCCCAGCGACATGTTGATGACCTGGGCCCCGTTGTCCACCGCGTAGTTGATCGCCTTGATGATCGTGCTCCAGGAAGCCCCGCCGGAGCTTCCAAACACCTGGACCGGCATGATTTCTATGTTGGCGGCCCCGGCCCCGTCCAGGATCCGCCCCGTCGAGGCGGTCCCGTGCCAGTCCTGGCCGCTGCCGGCGCTCTGGGTGTTCGTGCTGTTGTTGACGAAGTTGTAGCCGCCGACCACCTTGCCGGCCAGCGCCGGGTGATTGCCGTCAATCGCCGTGTCGATCACCGCCACGCGAACCTTGGCGCCCGCTCCCAGCGGGCCGTCCTCGGCCCAGGCCTCTCCGGAAAACCACCCCTCCCAGCCGAACACCTCCATCACCCCGTTGAGCTCGGCATAGGCCACTTCCGGCATCTGCTGGAACCGCTCGACCATCTGCTGCGGCGGGACCGATGAAGAGAACGAGACGACATGGATCCGCTGCGGCTGGATCGTCTCCTTGAGCTGAGCGCCGGCCTCCGCGATCAATCGCGCGGCCTGCTCCCCGCTCACCGCCGGCTTGAACTGGACCAGCGCCTCGCCGGAAACAAAGGTCGGCCGCGGCGCGGAAGGGCTTGCCTTGCCGCTCAACCCCCACGCGGCGCCGGCCGCGATCAAAGCGATCAGTCCGACAGTCCAGATCCCTTTCTTCATCGCAGTGCCTCCTTAATAATCGGAATCATCAGTTCCTCAGCTTCACGCGCGTCCCCATGGTGCGGGACATGACTTGCCCAAGCTCAGTGATCGTCGAGGCGGTCATCTGGATCTCCACGACGTCGGCCGTGGCCGCGTCCCGCTTGAACTGGACCGCCGTGATGTGGTTGGCCAGCGTTGTGACCAGGGTCCGCGGCTGCAGGCCGGGGTCGTTGACCGCCGTCCGGGAGAAGCTGTTGGAGCGGACGCCCGGCGTATAGCTGATGTCGTTTGACCATTCGGCGATCTCGCCGTTGGCGTCCAGCACGGAGCCGTCGCCGTTGCGGTCCTGCGGCACCCGGAACATCATCTGCGTGTCCCACTGCCCGTTCGCGGCCGGCCTCTGGATCTGCGCGGGCCGGCTCTCCACCAGCTCCCGGCTCATCGTGTCGAGCGCCCGGCGCAGCTCGGCCGTCAGCACCGCTTGCCCCGTGCCCGTGCCCCAGGTCCGCTGGGCCGAGAAGAGACTCGTCGCGACGGCGCCGGCGATGACCGAAAAGATCGCCAGCACCACCAGCATCTCCACCAAACTGAACCCGTTCTTTTTTTTCATCGGCGCGTCACAAAACTTGTGAACAGTGAAGATCGGTTCCGGTTCCTCTCCGACCAGCTCACGGTGACCGTGGCCTCGACCGGATCCACCGCGGGGTTCCGGAAGCGGACCGAGACCGCCTCGTTCTGCAGCGTGGTGAGGCCCGCCCCCCGCGACCAGGCGGCCCAGTCGCGCGCCGTCACGGGCCCGATACCGCCGGCGGAGAGCCGCCGCATCTCCTCGAAGACGGCCCGCGCGTCGGCGGAGGCGACTGCCGTGCCCCGGCCCGACTCCACCAGGATCAGGCCGGAAAGAAAGGCGCCCAACAGCGCCACAATCCCGACTGCTACGATCAAGGTGCTCACCACCACCTCGATCAACGTGAAGCCCTTCGCATTGCCCTTTAAAAAAGAGGAAACGGCGGGCAGGTGTCGAAAGCAGACCCCCGCCCGCCGTCGCATGGCTGAATCCTATCCCTTTATTGGATCTCGGGACTGACCGCCGTGGCCGCGCCGGCCGCGTTGGCCCGGATCACCCCGCTCTGGTCCACGAAGAACCGGCGGGTGCCCGTCGTCCCCACGGTTGCAGGGGTCCCCTGCAGCGTGTAGGCGTTGGCGCTGGTCCGGGTGTACGTGAAGAAATACCCCTGACGCGCCGTGCCCGCGGTCGTCGCTCCGGCCAGCGTGGATCCCACATACGGCGGAACCGCCGCCGACAATGTGGCCAAAGTCACCGGATAGGTCGGGGGCGTTTGGGCCGCCCGGAACGACTCCATCGCCGTGGAGAGCGTCCGCATGGCTCCGATCCCCGCCGTTTCGTTGGCGTTATGCCGAGCCCGCAGAAGGTTCGGGATGGCAATCGCCGCGATCAAGGCGATGATCGCCACCACGATCATGATCTCCACGAGCGTGAAACCCTTGTTCGACTTCTTGTTGTAAAATGATCGCATCTTATTTCCCTCCCCATTTCTTCTGTTAATGAACATATGCACAGTTAACAATTTACACAACATACTGATTTACAACAACTTACGATCAATAACTCCTAAACGTAAACTTACCTTCCAAAGGGCTGAAAAACAAGGGGGAATGAAGGAAAATTACTGCGCTTCGGGGCTGGCGGGCCCGGCCGGGCCCCGCGCGTTGAACCGGATGATACCGGTTTGGTCCATGTAAAAGCTGCGCTGCCCGTCCAATCCCCGGGTGGCCGGATCGCTCCGGAGGGTGTAGGTGTCCCGAAAAGCAAAGGCCATAGCTCCGACCGCTTGCTGCCGTTGAGGGCCCGGCGTGTAAATCCACCGGTAGCCCCGCCAGGCGCCGTTGACCAGCGCGTTGAACCGGCCGTCCAGGTAAGGAGGGTTGGAGGCGGTCAGCGTGCGCAGCCACAGCGGATACTCCCCCACCCCGCCGCCCGCGGTTCCCGCCATGCGATGGTTCTCGCACGCCATGTGGACCGCCCGCATCCCCTCGATCACGGCCGTCTCATTCGACACCATCCGCATCTTGAGGAAGCTGGGCAGCGCGATGGCCAGCACCACCGCGAGCACCGCGATCACCACGCTCATCTCAACCAGCGTGAACCCCGCCGCAAGACTTCGTCTTTTCATTGCCCGAGCACCTGCGTCAGTTTGAAGATGGGCAGGAAGATCGCCAGCACGATCGACCCGACCACCACCCCCAGCACCGCGATGATCACCGGCTCCAGCGCGCTCGTGAGCCCTGAGACCGCCGCGTCCACCTGCTCCTCGTAAAAATCGGCCACCTTGACCAGCATGTCGTCCAAGCGCCCCGTCTGCTCTCCCACCGCGATCATCCGGACCACCATCGGGGGAAACACCCCGCTGGCCGCCAAGGGCCCCGCGATGTTCTCCCCCTCCTTAATGGAGCTCCTCACCTTCAGGATCGCCTCCGAGACCACGCTGTTCCCGGCGGAGTCGGAGACGATCTCCAGCGCGCCCAGGATCTGCACGCCGCTTGAGACCAGCGTCGCCAGCGTGCGCGCGAATTTGGCGATCGCTATCTTGCGCACGATCGGCCCCACGATGCTGATCTTCAGCATCAGCTGGTCGAACCGGTACCGGCCCTTGGGGGTCTTCAGCGCCTTCCGGAACAAGAATACCCCAAGAAACGCCAGCCCGACCAAGGGGAAGAAGGCCCGCTGGCCGAAGTCGCTGATGGCAATGAGGATGCGGGTCGGCACCGGCAGGTCCGCCCCCAGCGTGGAGAAGATCTCCTTGAAGGCGGGGATCACCTTGAGCATCAGCAGCGAGGTGACGACCGCCGCCATGGAGATCACGATGATGGGGTAGATGCAGGCGGACCGGACCTTCCGCTGCAGAGAGGCGCTTTTCTCCATGTAGGTGGCCAGCCGGTCGAACACCTGCGACAGATGGCCGCTGGCCTCCCCGGCCTTGATCATGCTCACGAAGAGCGGGGAGAAGATAGCGCTCTGTTTGGCGATCGCCGCGGTGAAGTTGGTCCCCCCTTCGACCGCGTCGCGGACCTTCACCACGGTTTCCCGGAGCGTCCGGTTCTCCAGCTGCTCGGCGACCGCGTCGAGCCCGCCGACGATCGGGATGCCGGCATCCACGAGCGTGGCCATCTGGCGGGCGAAGACCGCGATGTCCTCCAAGGCCACCCCGCCCCGGCGCTGGGCGGGGGCCTTCCCGCCCTTGACGCCCAGCACGATCAGCCCCTGGCGGTGCAGCGCTTCGAGGACGACCTTCTCCGAGGCCACCTCGAGCGACCCGGTCACCTTGCGGCCGTCTTCCGTCTTGGCGACATAGGTATAGTGAGGCATCGTGGAATTACTCCTCGCTGGTCACCCGGAGGATTTCCTCCGGGGTGGTGCGGCCGGCCAGGCAATGCTCCAGCCCCTCCTGCCGCAGCGACCGCGTGCCGCGCGACATGCAGTAAGCCCTGATCTCATCGGGCGTCTTGTTGGCGATGATCATCTGACGGACCTTATCGTCCACCAGCATCGCCTCCAGGATCGCGAACCGCCCGCGGAAGCCGGTCTTCCGGCAGAAGGGGCACCCCTTGCCCCGGTAGAGCGTTTTCCCCGCCGGCAGTTTGGCCTCCAGCGATTTCAGCAGCTTCTCGCCCCCCTTCTCGTCCGGCGTCTTGCATTTGGGGCAGATCTGCCGGCAGAGCCGCTGCGCGGCCACAAAGATGAGACTGGAAGAGAGCAGGAACGGGTCCACCCCCATGTCGGTGAGGCGGGTGATCGCGCTGGGGGCGTCGTTGGTGTGCAGCGTTGAAAGGACGATCTGCCCGGTCA
>Ga0080064_1002260_pt1 | contig 33561 bp, 29 predicted proteins | sample Subgrocontami54m_FD_69260 | JGI IMG/M metagenome (GOLD analysis project Ga0080064, IMG submission 69260) | Subsurface groundwater microbial communities from S. Glens Falls, New York, USA - GMW46 contaminated, 5.4 m (SPADES assembly) (version 2) ...
AAAAGGTGGGGGGCGGGCCCCCCCCCCCCCGCCGCGGGGGGCACCGCGGTAGAATCGGGGGGGTGGGGAGCCCCCGCCCTACAGGTGCAGCTATCAGTCGTCATTCCCGTTTACAACGAGGAGCTCAACCTGCCGGTGCTTTTCTCGCGGCTTTACCCGGTGCTCGATGCGCTCGGCCGGCGCTACGAGGTGGTGTTCACCAACGATGGCAGTGCCGACCGTTCGTTCGAGTTGTTGCGGGCCCAGCACGCCGCGCGGCCGGAGGTCACGCGGGTGATCGATTTCAACGCGAACTACGGGCAGCACATGGCGATCATGGCGGCGTTCGAGCGCGTGCGGGGCGAGGTGATCGTCACGCTCGATGCCGACCTGCAGAATCCGCCCGAGGAGATTCCGAAGCTGCTGGCGAAGATCGATGCCGGACACGACTACGTCGGCGGCTACCGGCTCGACCGCCAGGATTCCTTTTTCCGCACCTCCGCGTCGCGGCTCATCAACTATGTCCGCGAGCACACGACCAACATTGAAATGACCGACCAGGGCTGCATGCTGCGCGCGTATCGGCGGCCGGTGATCGAGGCAATTGTCGGCAGCGGCGCGATCAACACGTTCATCCCGGCGCTGGCGTACAGCTTCGCCGGTAATCCGGCCGAGGTGGGCGTGAAGCACGAGGAGCGGCACGCCGGCGCTTCGAACTACTCGTTCTACAAGCTGATCCGGCTCAACTTCGATTTGATCACCGGCTTCTCGCTGGCCCCGCTGCAATTCTTCACGATGTTCGCGCTGCTCTGCTCGGCCGGCAGTTTCCTGCTGGTGCTGATTCTCGCGTACCGCCGCGTCTTCCTCGGCGCGGAAGCGGAAGGGCTGTTCACGCTGTTTGGCATCCTGTTTTTCCTGATCAGCGTGACGATGGTCGGCATCGGGCTCATCGGAGAATACGTCGGCCGCACCTACCAGGTCGTCCGTGCCCGGCAGCGCTACCACGTGCGCGAGGTGCTGGAGACGAAGAGCTGAGGCGACGCCGCATGCCGCCGCGCATCCTGTTCTTTGGCTACAGCGAAGTGGGGTACGACTGCCTCTCATTGCTGCTCGAGCGCGGCGACCACGTCGTGGCCCTGATCACGCACGAGGACAATCCGCACGAGAAAATCTGGTTCAAGACGCCGGCGGTCGCCGCGCGCGAGAAATCCATTCCGGTTTTCACTCCGGCAAGGGTGAACACACCCGAGTGGATCGAGCGGATCGCCGCGCTGCAGCCCGACCTGATCCTGTCGGTCTACTACCGCGCCATGATCAGTTCCAAAATCCTGGCGCTGCCGCGGCTCGGAGCGTTCAACCTGCATGGTTCGCTCCTGCCCAAATACCGCGGGCGGGCGCCGATTAATTGGGCGGTGCTGCACGGCGAGCCGCGCATCGGCATGACGCTTCATCGGATGGTTAAGAGCGCCGATGCCGGTGCGATCGTCGATCAGGAGGGGGTGGACATCGGCCCGCGCAACACCGCCGAGCAGGCCTTCCGCCAAGTGCTGCCGTGCGCGCGTCGCGTGCTGGCGCGACAAATCGATGCGCTGCTCGCCGGCACCGCGCGGGAAACACCGCAGGACGAAGCGCAGGCGACGTACTTTGGCGGCCGCCAGCCCGAGGACGGCAGGATCCAGTGGACCCAAACGTCCACCCAGATCTTCAACCTGATCCGCGCGGTGACCGACCCGTATCCGGGCGCCTTCACCGAGGTCGGCGGCACGCGGTTGATGGTATGGTGGGGAGAGCCGGACTCGCGGGCGGCGCGGGGCAAGCGCGGTGCACCGGGCGAAGTCCTCTCGCTTTCGCCGCTCGTCGTGGCGACCGCGGATGGCGCGCTCGAACTCACCAAGACCGAGTGGCGTGGATCGGCGCCACCGCTGCGCGTCGGCGATCGGTTGTAGCTGCGAGCGTGAGCGAGCGGATTCCACTCGCTGGCGCTCGTGGCCACGGCAAGACCTCCACTCGCTCACGCTCGTGGCTACACGTAAGTGGTAGCACTTCAGTCTTTCCGTCTTTCGGCGCTTCAGCCTTTCTCCAGTAATGCCACTCCGCGTTCTCATTCTCGGCGCCAACGGATTCATCGGCAGTTCGCTCACCCGTGCGATCCTCACGCAGAAGGACTGGGAAGTCTACGGCATGGATGTCGGCGACCATAAGCTCGAGGACAGCCTTGGCGACACGCGGTTCAAATTTGTCGAGGGCGACATCACAATCAATCGCGAGTGGATCGAATACCATGTGAAGAAATGCGACGTGGTGATCCCGCTGGTCGCGATCGCCAATCCCATCCAGTATGTGCGCGACCCGCTGCGGGTCTTCGAACTCGATTTCGAGGCGAACCTCGCGATCGTCCGCCGGTGCGCGCAGTACAAGAAGCGGGTCATCTTCGCGTCGACCTCGGAGGTTTACGGCATGTGTCCCGACGCGGAGCTCGACGAAACCACCAGCCCGCTCGTGTACGGCCCGATCGAGCGCCAGCGGTGGATCTACGCCTGCTCGAAGCAGCTGCTCGACCGCGTGATTTACGCGTATGGCGTGCGCGACGGCCTGGATTACACGCTGTTCCGGCCGTTCAACTGGATCGGGCCGAAGCTCGACGACGTGATGGAGCCGAAGGAGGGCAGCTCGCGGTTGTTCACGCAGTTCATCTCGAACGTCATTTTCAAGAAACCGCTGCAGCTCGTCGACGGCGGCCGGCAGGGCAGGTCGTTCACCTTCATCGACGATGGCGTCGATGCGTTGCTGCGGATCATCGAGAACCGGAACGGCTGCGCCTCCCGGCAGATTTTCAACGTCGGCAACCCGAAAAACAACGTGAGCGTCGCGCAGCTGGCGAAGCTCATCATCGCGGCGTTTCGCGACTATCCCGACTATCGTGAGCATGCCGAGAAGGCGAAGACGGTCGTCGTGCCGTCGGGAAAATATTTCGGAAAATACTACCAGGACATCCAGCGGCGGGTGCCCTCGATCGCGAACGCGAAAAAGCGACTCGGCTGGACGCCGAAGGTCGATTTGCAGCGCGCGATCAAGCTGACGCTGGATTATCATCTCGCGCACAAGGATTATCGGCTCGAGTGAGCGCAGAAGATCGAGGACCAGGGGCAGAGGAGCGCGCGTGTGCGCAGCATGGTCGCTCGTCGTTATGCACGGCGTCAGAAATCTCTGCGCATAATTGGAGGGCCCGCCTCTGTGCGGGCCGCGGACGACACGGCGGTCGTCCCTCCATTCAATTGTTCATGACACTCTGCTTGGTCTCCGGTCTTTGGTCTTTGGTCCCTGGTCTCTGGTCTCGCTGATGCGCCTCGCGCTGAAAGTCGACGTCGACACCGATCGCGGCACGCGGGAAGGCGTGCCGAATTTGCTGGCCGCTTGCCGCGAGTTTGGCGCCCCGGCGTGCTTTTTGTTTTCGCTCGGACCGGATCAGACCGGCCGCGCGATCACCCGCGTGTTCCGGCCGGGGTTCTTCGCGAAAGTCAGCCGGACGAGCGTGGTGGAGATTTACGGCGTGCGCACGCTGCTGAACGGCACGCTGCTGCCGGCCCCGCACATCGGGCGCCGCAACGCGGACGTGATGCAACGCGTGCGCGAGGCCGGCCACGAGGTGGGCATCCACTGCTACAACCACTACCGCTGGCAGGATTATCTGGCGACGATGACGCGCGAGCAGGTCGCGGCCGAATTCGGCGCGGCCCGCGCGGAGTTCCGCCGGATCTTCGGAACGGAGGCGCACACCGCCGGCGCGGCGGGTTGGCAGAGCAACGGCCTCAGCCGCGAGGCTTACGACGCGGCCGGGCTGCTCTATGCGAGCGACACCCGTGGCGTCGCGCCGTTTTTTCCCCGGATCGACGGGCGCGTTTTTCGCACCCTGGAAATTCCGAGCACGCTGCCCACGTTCGACGAGTTGATGGGGCGCCCCGAGTTTCCGGATGCCGCGATCGTGCCGCATTACCTCTCGTTGCTCGAGGCCGATCGCGTGAATGTGTTCACCTTGCACGCGGAGATCGAGGGCATGGGCCGCCGGCAGCTCTTTCGCGAACTCCTCGGCGCCTGGCGCGAGCGTGGCGTGGAGTTCGTCCGGCTCGACGGCTATGCGCGCCAATTGCTGCAGGACCGGGCGGCGATTCCAGTGTGCGGGCAAGTCATGGCACCAATCGACGGACGGAGCGGATTGGTGGCGACGCAGGCCAAATTGTAGTCGGGGCCGCTGACCCCGGCATCCGGCCGCAACGAGGCCGGCTACCGTTCTACTTCCGATCGATTCGCGAAAACAACCACACGCCGAGTGCGATGAACAGGATGTTCGGTACCCACAGCAGCAGGTCGGGCCGATATTCCGGATGCCGGTCGAGCCATTTGACCACGACTGTCACCAGGTAATAGCCGAGGACCAGCACCAGCGCGAGGCCGAGGTTCGCCGAGGTCTCCCGGCGCGAGACCTTGATGCCCAGCGGCACGCCGACCAGCGCGAACGAGAAGACGGCGAGCGACAGATTGAATTTTTCCTGCACGATCAGATCAACTTTCATCCGTTCGCGGGCGTGCTCTTTCGAGCGCTCAGGCGGCGGCGGCGGGGCGGCGGCGAGCAGGGCCTGTTTCGCGCGAAGTTGATCGTACGTCAGCCAGTCGTCCTTCATCCGCTCGAGGTCCCGGCCGAAATAACGGTCGAGTGAAATGCGGACCTCCTCCGCCCGTCCAATGGAGGGCGCCCGCGGCGATTTGCTGAAATCCTCCGGATTCGCCGCATCGCGTTCCTCGATCTTCATCTGCACCAGGGTCGGCACGAGACTGTTCGTCGCCTCATCGTAGTCGAGCCGGCCCCCTTCCGCCCGAATCAGCCGGCGCACCCTGAGCTGGTCGTCGAGTTCCCACAGCCAGATGTCGCGCAGCACAGGACCCTCCTTCTCGCCGACGTAAAGCACGCAGCCGGAGAAATCGCGGATGAACGTTTTCGGCACGATGATGCGCAGCGGATTCGCGCGGATCGCAGCGGCGAACTCCTTGTGGTACTGCACGCGCGCCCACGGCATCGATTCGAAGTTCACATAGAACGCCGCGGCCGTGCAGAGCGCCGCGAGCAGGAAGACCGGCCGCGCAATCCGCGGTACGCTGATCCCGCAGGCGCGCATCGCGGTGATCTCGCTGTCGGCCGACAGGCGCCCCAGCGTCAGCAGTACGCCGGTGAGAATGCCCATCGGCAACGCGTACGAAATCGCAAACGGGAACAGCAGCCCGACCAATCGCGCGAAGGTCTCGAAGCTGATTTGCTCGGTCAGGAGCGGGCCGAGCAACTCGCGGGCGGCATTGGGCAGCGCGACAATGAACGAGAACAGCCCCCCCGCCGCCGCACACGTGGCGAGCACGCTGACGAAGATGTGGCGGTCGAGGACGTTCAAGCGGCGCTGAGAGTTGAGCGATGAGAGTTGCGAGTCGAGAATCAGGTTCCGTCGCCAAACGGGCGTATCTCCTAGGAAACGGCACCGCTCGCGTAGCGGCGAGCACCGGCGAGCCGGGTGCGCGCCCGACGACTCGCGGGCGCTCGTCGCTACGAGCCAGTTTCCTCTCGTCCGAAGCAAGGGCGCGTTTTGCGGTGTGCGGCTGAATCGTAGCGGTCGAAGTCACGAGACCAACGACCCCCGGGGTCTGGTGACCTCGACCACAACGTGAGCATCGGCAGCTACAACGCCAGGCTCAGTTGTTCGCCCGGTTTCCGGAAATGGGCCGTCGAGAGCGCGAAGTGCTCCTGATTCAAACCCGCCCGCCGCGCCGCGACGTCGAACATCGCGCCAAGTTGCTCGGCGAAGATGCCGTCGCCTGTCATGCGTTTGCCCCACTCGCTCGAGTAGAGCTTGCCGGTTCTCAGCGTGCGCATGCGGTCGAGGATCCGCGCCTTCTTCAGCGGCTCATGATCGTCGAGCCAGCGCGTGAAAACGTCCTTCACCGCGAACGGCAGCCGCAGCAGGACATAGCCCGCGCGCCTGGCGCCCGCCGCCGCGGCCGCTTCGAGAATCGCGGGCATTTCGTGGTCGGTCAGCCCGGGGATCACGGGGGCGACCAGCACGCCGACCGGAATGCCCGCCGCGCTCAGTTCCCGGATGGCCCGGAGCCGTGCGGCCGGCCGCGACGCGCGTGGTTCCATTCTTCCGGCCAGCCCGGCGTCGAGCGTCGTGACGGAAACATGCACGCCGATGCACTGGCAACGCGCCAGCTCGGCGAGCACGTCGAGGTCCCGCGTCACGAGCGCGTTTTTCGTGAGGATGAAGATCGGGTGCCGCAGCTCGGCGCAGACCTGGAGGCAGCCGCGCGTCAGCCGGAATTGCCGCTCCGCCGGCTGGTAGCAATCGGTCGCCCCACTCATCGCGATGGGCTGGGCCTGCCAGCGTTTGTTCGACAACTCCCGGCGCAACAGTTCCGGCGCGCGCAATTTCACGAGGATGCGGGACTCGAAATCGAGTCCGCTGCTCCAGCCGAGATATTCGTGGTAAGGTCGCGCGAAGCAATAGGCACAGCCGTGCTCACAACCCCGATACGAGTTGATGCCGTAGGCGAACCCGACGTCGGGGCTGTCGTTTTTCGCCAGGATCGATTCCGTCGCGTCGTAGAAAAACTGGGTCTGCGGATGCGGCCGTTCCTCGGGCGGACAATCCGGGTCGACTGCGACGTGCAGGCGCTCGAAACGATTGGGCGGGTTGATGGCGGCGCCGCGGCCGTGGATCGGCCCGGACGCCGTGGTGGGCGGCGTGTGCATGTGTACACCTTACCAAAAAACGTGGCTGCGCCAGCATTAAACGCTTTGTTCGCCGCATGCCCCCCGCCAACGCGCTGCGCCCCAAGTCGATCACCCGCATCGAAGGCGACGGCGCGGCGGCGGTGCGCACGGATTTGCTCGCGGTCGAGGAGCCGCTGGAAATTCGCGTGGCCGGCCGCAGCGTGGCCGTGGTGATGCGCACGCCCGGTCACGATCGCGAGCTGGCGGCCGGGTTTCTTGTTACCGAGGGCATCGTTCAGCAGCGCGACGACGTAATCGATATCATCCGCTGCGGCGCCAGCGGTGGCGAGCCGTCGAGCACCGGCAACATCATGGACGCGATCCTGGCCCGCAACGTGACGGTCGATTTCACACGGCTCACGCGGCATGTCTTCACCTCCTCGAGCTGCGGCCTCTGCAGCAAGGCGAGCATCGAGGCGGTGCGTGCGCAATTTCCGCCGATCGCGCGAACCTTCACGCCCTCGCGCCGCGTGCTCACCGCGCTGCCCGAACGGCTGCGCGCCGCGCAAACGGCCTTTGCCGGGAGCGGCGGCGTGCATGCCAGCGCGCTTTTTACGGCGGAGGGCACGCTCGTGTCCGCGCACGAGGATGTCGGCCGGCACAACGCCCTGGATAAGGTGATCGGCGAGGCGTTTCTCGCCGATACTTTGCCCTTGGCCGACCGGATCCTGCTGGTGAGCGGCCGCGTATCGTTCGAATTGATGCAAAAAGCGCTCGCCGCGCAAATCGCCGCCGTCGTCGCAATCTCCGCGCCAACGACTGCGGCGGTGGAGTTTGCGGAGGCCAACGGCCAAACGCTCGTCGGGTTTTTGCGGCCCGCGGCGGCCCCGGCATCGGCCGCGGCGACGGGGCCGGCGCGAGGGGCGATGCGAATGAATGTTTACGCCGGCACCTTGGCGGAGTGAGGATGTCGGACTTTGCCCGCATGCAGACCAACGACCATGGACCAAGGACCAACGACCTTCTCGGCCGAACCAGGCGTGTCTTGTCCTGGTCGCTGGTCCTTGGTCTCTGCTCGCTGGTCGCCTTCGCCGCCGGCGAAAGCGAAACGATGGCGGAGCGCACGCTGAAGAAGATCGTCGAGCACCAGCGCGAGATATTGACCGGGGCGGCGAAGCAGGGCGACAAACTCGACGAGCCGAATCTGCGCCAGCAGCTGCAGTCGGTGTCCCACGACTACGAACTGCTGCTGCGCAACAATCCGAATTTCGCCGCCGGCTACGCCGCGTACGGATACCTGCTCAGCAAGACGGAAATGCGGAAGGAAGCCACCGCGATGCTGCTCAAGGCCGACCAGCTGGATCCCGAAATCGCGCTGGTCAAGAATCAGCTCGGCAACCTGCTGGCCGAGGACGGCAAGCCGGTCCCGGCCGCCAGTTTCTTTCTCGCCGCCATCCGGCTCGAGCCGAACGAGCCGCTCTACCACTACCAGCTCGGGACGCTGCTGGCGGAGGCGCGCGACGAATTCCTCAAGACGAACACGAAGGAGTGGACGCGCGAGTCGCTCGACGCCGCGATGCACCACGCCTTCCAGCGCGCAATGGAACTCGCGCCGGATCGCTTCGAGTTTGCCTATCGCTACGCCGAGTCGTTCTACGATCTCGAGAAGCCGGACTGGGCGGGGGCGTTGAAGGCGTGGAGCGCGCTGGAGGAGAAGGCGCCGAGTGCGATCGAGCGGCAAACGATGCGCCTGCATGCGGCCAATGTCCTGATCAAAATGGGCAAGCGGGAGCACGCGCAGGCGTTGCTCCGCACGGTCGACGAACCGGGGCTGCAGGGGCAGAAGCAAAAGCTCGTTGCTCAACTCGCGGGAACCGCAAAGAACTGAGCGATGGATTTTGGTCTCACGCCGGAGCAGCTGCGCTCCGGGCTCATCTTCTATTTTCTCCTCTTCGCCGTGCTGATCCTGCGCGCCTTCGCGCAGGCCTGGCTGGCCGATCGGCTGGGCGATCCGACGCCGCGCAGCGATGGCCGCGTGACGCTTTATCCGCCGCCGCATGTCGATCTGCTCGGCACCGTGGTGCTTCCGCTGATCTGCATCTTCTATTTTCAGCCCCGGCTGGCGCAGATAAACTTCTTCCTCGCCTGGACGAAGCCGGTGCCGGGCAACCCCAGCTACTTCAAACACCCGCGGCGCAGTGAACTCTTCACCCAGTTCGCCGGGTTTGGCATGTGCGTCGCGATCTCGCTGCTGGCGGCCGTGGCGGGCGGCCTGGCGTTCAAGTCCACGCACGATGTCCGCATGGCGGAAATCTTCGGTTCGCTGATCACGATCTGCGCCATGCTCATGGTGCTCGACCTGTTGCCGATTCCCCCGCTGCCGGGCGGGATGCTGCTGCGGCATTGGGGCGTGATTTCGGAAGAGGCATTCTTGAACATCAGCCGCTGGTCCGGCTTGGTGCTGTTGATCGCCTTCAATTTCGGGCCGGTTCGTTATGTCATCGCGGTGGGTGTCGCTTTCGTCGCGATGCCCTTCCTCGCCTTGCTCGAAGCACTGGCGCGATGAAGCCGCGCGCGTCGCGTTCGCTCGGCGCCCTCCGCCGGCTGACGGCGCTGGGCGACTGGCTGGCGTATGCGGAAAAGCTGTACGTCCGCGAGGCGGTGGCGCTGGGCCAGGTGGCGACCAACGCGCACGACGAGGCGCTGTACCTGCTGCTCCGCACGCTCGGGTTGCCGCTGGCGAGCGACGTGACCGTCCTGCAGCGACGCATCACGGCCGCCGAACGCCCGCGGTTGGAGGAGGTGCTGCGGAAACGCGTGCTCGAGCGCGTGCCGGCGGCGTACCTCATGCATGAGGCATGGCTTGGTGAACACCGGTTCTACGTCGATGAGCGCGTGATCATCCCGCGCAGTTATTTCTTGGAAATCATCCCGCAGCTCGGTTGTGGGGCGGGGTCTCCCGACCCCGCCGCGGCTCGCGCGCCGCGGGGCTCGACCGGTTCAGTCGACCCCGACCTGCAATTGCCGCAAATCAAACATGTCGTCGATGTGTGCACCGGTTCCGGCTGCCTGGCGATTTTGCTGGCGCACCAGTTCCCGCACGCGCGGGTCGATGCCTGCGATTTATCATCGGCGGCGCTCGAGGTCGCGCGGATCAACGTGCGGGAGCATGGACTGGCGCGCCGGATCCGGCTGTGGCAAAGCGACGTCTTCGATGCGGTGCCGCCGGCGCGCTACGACGTGATTCTCAGCAACCCGCCCTACGAGCCGAGCGCGCTCGTGGACGCGCAGCCGCCCGAATTTGCGGCGGAGCCGCGCCTGGCGCACGACGGCGGCCGCGATGGGCTGGCGATCATCCGCAAGCTGCTCGCTCAGGCCCGCTCGCGTTTGGCGCCGCACGGGATCGTCGTGATCGAAGTCGGCGGGCTGCGCCGCGCGATTGACCGCGAGTTCGCGTCGCTCGAGCCGCACTGGCTGCCGACCCACGACGGAGCCGACTGCGTGGTGTTGTTCCGGGCGGCGCGGCTGATTTAGTTAAGGCCCGCGGCCCGCTAAGTCGGATCAATGCAGTAGCCCGCGAATGGACGCGAATAAACGCGAATGAGACCATCGAGAGAGCTCGCTTCACGGAAATGCGAAAGCATACCGCGCTAATCATGTCCTGTCCTTTATCTCTGAATTCGCGTCAATTCGCGTGATTCGCGGGCAGTCGGCTGAATTTTTCCGGCTACTGGGACCTCGTTTCCAGCGTGTTCGCCAGTATCTGGAAGCCGAGGAATCCGAGGGCGAACGCCGTCGCGAAACCCGTCCCGGCCGCGGCTTCGTTCATCATCAAGACGAAGGCCACCGTCGCGAGCGCCGTCAGCAGCAGCGTGGCTCCGGCGAGAATCGCGCGATTGCGTCCGAGCTTCGCAAACGTCGCCGCCACGCAGATCGAAAGCGCGGCGAGCACGGCACCGGCCAGCAGCCCCCATCCGTTCTCGTCGACGATCGCCCACCCGAGGCACGCGAGCATGAGGATAAACACGGCGCCGAACCAGTTTGCGCCGGTGCGCTGGTCGTTGGACAACACGTGGCGGCCGAAACGATCGAAGCGCAGCAGCAGGTTGAACATCGGCTGCGCCGTCCACGACAGGTAGACGAACGCGTAGAACAGCCCAATCAGCGGCCACCACAACCACCGCAGGTGCGGTTGCGTTTCGGAGAGCGAGCGCGCGATCCGGCTGCTGAAATAGATCCCGATGACGAAACCCCACTGGAAGCGCGTGCTCTGACGGCCGAGCCAGAGAAAATACGCGAGCATCACGCGATAGACCGGGTTGCGCGCCTTCAACGCCTCCAGCATCCCATCGCGGGCGTATTCGAGATTTGGCTGCAGCCGCAGTGCCTCGCGGAAATGTTCCTGCGCCCGTCGCGGATCGTTTTGATGCAGGCAATTCCATCCCTGGTTCGCGTGCGAGAACGCGTCGTCGGGTGCGCGCTGCAGCGCGTAGTCGACGGTCGTCATCGCTTCCGCTTTCCGCCCCAGCCGCACCAGCGCCATCGCGCGCAGGTTCGTGGCGGCGACGTGTTCCGGATTCAGCGCCAGCGCCTGTTCCGCCGCGTGGAGCGCGCCGGACCAGTTGCGCCGCGCGAGTTCGATCGAGGCGAGCAACGCGAAGGCATCCGCATCGGCCGGATCCAGCCGCAGCGCCTCCTGCCCGGCGCGAAACGCCTCCTCCGTGCGATCCATCCGGTGCAGGACCACCGCGTGCACGTAGTGCAGATACGCCGCGTCCGGCGCGAGCCCGACCGCCTCGCGCGCCGCTTCCAGGGCGCCCTCGTGCTTGTCCTGCTCGATGCGGCTCAACGCCAGCAGCGACAGCGCCTGGGTGTCGTCCGGTCGGGTGGAAAGTGCCAGCGTCGCCTCGCGCTCCGCCTCCGCCGGCCGCGCTTGCGCCAGCAGGAGCTGCGCCCGCTCGAGGTGCGCGCTCATTTGACGATCTTCATGTAGGCCAGGATGTCGTCGTACAGCCCGCTCTGGTTCGCGTAGAGCGCGTGGTTGCGCGCGGTTTGAAACCAGTCGCGCACCGTGGGCTTGTGGCGCTTGATCGCATCCACGAAATCCTGGCCGGACAACGGCTGCAACGCCCCGGCCCGCATCGCCGCCCGCAGTTTTTCCTCCACGGCGACATCGACGACCGCCTTCAGGTCGGCGCCGGAAAATCCCTCGGTTTTCTTCGCGAGCGCATCGAAGTCGATCTCGCCGATCGGTTTGCCCTTGAGCAGCAGCCGGAGAATCGTCGCCCGCGCGGGCTGGTCCGGCGGCGGCACGAAGAGGATGCGATCGAACCGGCCCGGCCGGCGGAAAGCCGGGTCGAGATGCCACGGCGCGTTCGTCGCGGCGAGGATCAGCACGCCTTCGTTCGACGATTCGACGCCGTCGAGCTCGGCCAGGAATTGGTTGATGATCTGGCGGCCGCCGCTCTTGAGCATGTCGGTGCGGTTCGCGCCGAGCGCGTCGACTTCGTCGAAGAACAACACGCACGGCCGGTGGTGGCGTGCCTGCTCGAAGATCGCGTGCAGGTTTTTTTCGCTTTGGCCGATCCACATGTCGAGCACATCACTGATCCCGACCGCGAGGAAGGCGGCCTTGACCTCGCCGGCGGTGGCGCGCGCGAGGTAGGTTTTTCCGCAGCCGGGCGGGCCATACATGAGGATGCCGCCGCCGATCTTTTTCCCGTAGGCGCGGAAGAGCTCCGGTTGCTGCAGCGGCAGGATGATTTTCATCCGCACCTCCTCCTTCACCCCCTCCATCCCGCCGACATCGGCAAACGCGATCGTGGGCCGCTCGGGTTTTTCCGGCGTGAGATCCATCGGCAGATCTCCCGCCGGGAGCCGTTCGCGCTCCTCGTCGTCCGGCAGTTCCTCCACCCCGGCGTCGAACTCCACGGGCGCGCTCGGCGTGAGCGGCGGCGGGGCCGGCCTGGCCAGCGGGGCCGGCGGTCGCGGCGGCAGGTGCGGCCCGAGTTCCGCCTCGAGCGTGGCATCGGCCAGGGTCGGATCGCCCTCGCGCGCGCGGGCATACTGGCGCGCCGCGAGCCGCAGCTCGCCCGCCTGCGCGGCCAGTCGCGCATGGAGCAGCAGCGCGCGCGGGGAAGGGTGGGGCGACTTCATGAGGTCCTCGATGATCACCAGCGCTGCGCCCTGCTTGCCCTGCTGGAAAAATGCGCTCGCGAGCCCGACCTTCGCGTTGATCTCGCCCGGCGTCAGCGCCAGCGCGCGCTTGAAGAGCGCCTCCGCTTCGTTGAAGCCGCCGTTGCGCAACACGATATCCGCCGCGTGCAGCAACAGCGGCCCGTTGTCCGGGGAAAGCCGCAGCGCCTCGCGGAGTGCCGCAGGCACGAGCGGGGAATCGAGCGCGTCCGACATTCCGCGCAATCAATCGACTGGACCGCAGCGCGCCGAGCTATTTCGCGCCGGGTTTTGCCGCGGTCGCCGGCGGCGCATCCGCCGCTCGCGTCGGCAATCCCGCTGCGGTCCAATCCTTCAGCCCGCCGACGTTCGCCGCCTTAACGCCTTGCTCGTTCAGCGCCTTCGCCACCGCGCCGGCCCGGCCGCCGCTGCGGCAGTAAACGAGAATCTGCTTCCCCTTGTTCTGCTCGAGGAACGCCTTCCACTGCTTCTGCTCCGCGTCGAAATCGCTCTTCGGCAGCAGCACCGCCGGCGCGGCGACGCCGCTGTCCTTCCACTCGGCGGGCTCGCGACAGTCCACCAGCACGGCCTTGCCCTCGGCGACGAGTTTCGCCGCGTCCGTCGCCGGGATTTTCGGGGCATCGGCGGCGAATGCGCATGCCGCGCAGCTGGCGAGGAGGGCAAGAAGGCGGGGTAGGTTCATGAACCGAAAGAATCCCGTTCGAGCCCGAAGTAAAGGTCGCGCTCGCGGCCGGGCCGCCCGATTTCTGGCCGGCCGCGTGGGTGGGGCATCGTCCACCTTCGCGCGAATCAAGCCGCGCCCTGGGCCGCGGCCCGCCCGCGTCCTCATAGCGCGAGATCGTACAACGCGTATCCGGCAAACAGATTCGGCAGCGCGGCACAGGGATCGTGCCAGTTGCCGGCGAGATGCGCCCGGCGGGCAACGCGAATGCCCTTCGCCTCGCAGAAGTGCTCGAAGTCCGCGATCGTCACCGGATTCGCCGGCCGGCTCTCGAACCACTCGGTGGTGTAGACTTCATTCCGAATCTTGCGACCCTGCACCAGCGTGTTGATCCGGTTTTTCCAGAACCCATGGTTGACGAAGCCGACCGTGAGGGCGCGGCCCACGCGCAGCGCCTCGAGAATCACCGTCGTCGGATCTGCGAGTTCGTGCACCGTGCGCGAACAAATCACGCGATCGAAATGCTTCTCCGGAAAGGCCCGCATGAAATCGGTCATGTCCCCCTGGTACGCGGAGACCCCGCGCCGGACGCAACTGGTGATCTTGCCGAAGTCCATGTCCACGCCGACGGCCGAGACCTGCTTGGTCTGCACCAGGTAATCGAGCAGCGCGCCGGAGCCGCAGCCGAGATCAAGCACGCGCGTGCCCGGCTCGACCCAGTCGCCGATGATTTCCATGTCGACCGTCCGTTTGACGACCTGGGTCATGGCAAAAGCAAAGCAGATCGCCCGCGAATCACGCGAAAGAACGCGAATAGGGAGGCTTGATGATCCATTGGCGTGAATTCGCGTGATTCGCGGGAGCCCCGCTCAGATCGAGAAATCGAACACGAACGGCTGATCGCGCTCGAGGAACCCGCGGACCAGCCGGTACAGCTCTTCCGACTCGAGCAGGAACGAATCGTGGCCGAGGTCGGTGTCCAGTTCGGCGTAGCTCGCGCGCCTGCCGGCTCGCAGCAACGCCAGCGCAAGCTGCCGGTTTTGCTCCGGCGGAAACAGCCAGTCACTCGCGAACCCCACCACCAGCATTTCGCCTTCGACGCCGGCGAACGCCTTTTCGAGCGAACCGTAGGCGTGCGCGAGGTCGAATTGGTCGAGCGCGCGCGTGATGTAGAGGTAGGAGTTCGCGTCAAAACGATTGATGAAGCTCTGGCCCTGGTGGCGCAGGTAACCCTCCACCTCGAACTGCACGTCGAAGGTGTAGGCGTCGGTGTGCGCGCTCTCCTTTTTCCGCCGGCCGAACTTGCGGTCCATGCTGGCGTCCGAGACGTACGTGATGTGCGCCATCATCCGGGCGATCGCCAGGCCGACCCGCGGGCCACCGTCCTTCGGATAATCGCCGTGGTTCCAGGCGGGGTCCTGCATGATCGCCTGGCGGCCGACTTCGTTGAACGCGATGGCCTGGGCGCTTTCGCGGCCGGTGGTCGCCATCGCGAGCACGCGCCGGACGAAGTGCGGGTACTCGATGGCGAACAACAGCGCCAGCATGCCGCCCATCGACCCGCCGATCACGCCTTGCAGTTCGGTGACGCCGAGATGATCGAGCAGGAGCTTCTGCGCCTGCACCATGTCGCGAATGGTCACGAACGGAAAGAGGGTGCCGTAGGGGCGTCCCGTATCCGGGTTGATCGACGAGGGGCCGGTCGACCCCTGGCAACCGCCGAGCACGTTCGCGCACACGACGAAAAACCGCCGCGTGTCGACCGCCTTGCCCGGGCCGATGAGATTATTCCACCAGCCCGGTTTGCGATCGGCCGGCGAGTGCCAGCCCGCGCAATGGTGATCGCCGCTCAGCGCGTGGCAGATCACGATGACGTTGTCGCGCGTGGCACTGAGCGTGCCGTACGTCTCGTAACGCAACGTGAACCCGGGGATCACTTGCCCGCTCTTGAACGTAAACGGCTTGGGGTAGATGAAATCGTGCGGTGTCACGAGCCCGACGTCCCCCGGCGCAAGATAGCGCGGCGGGGCATCAGGCGCGGCGGCCGGGGCGATTTCGACGTCGTCCGTCATACTGGAGCCCCGACGCAACCACTGCGGCCGCCGCGACGCAAGTAACTGACTGGGTTATGACGTGCTGGTTTGAAGGACCAGGTACCAGGTACCAAGTGACAAGTAACAAGTGACAAGTGACAAGAAGCGGTCGCCCTGCCTCTTGGCACTTGTCACTTGCTACTTGTTACTTTCCTACACCACCGCCTCGTCCATCTCTTCGTTCGAAAAAACCGTCTGCACATCGTCGAGTTCTTCCAGCGCTTCCTGCAGCTTCAGCAGGGAGGCGGCGATGTTTTTGTCGGTCACGGGAACCGTCGTCGTCGGAATGTAGGCGATTTCCGCGTTCTCCGGGTTGATCCCCTTCTGCTCGAGCGCCTGCGCGACTTTGTCGAAAAGCTGCACGCTGCAGCGGATTTCGAAACCCTGCTCGCTCGCCAGCACGTCGTCGGCTCCGGTCTCGAGCGCGATTTCCATCAACGCATCCTCCGTCGCCCGGCCTTGCGCCACCAGGAACTGGCCGGCGTGCAGGAATTGAAACGCGACCGCGCCGGAGCTCGCCAGGTTGCCGCCGTGCCGGGCAAACGCCGACCGCACGTCCTGCGCGGCACGCTGCTTGTTGTCGGTGGTCACCTTCACGATGAACGCGACCCCGCCCGGCCCGTAGCCTTCGTACGTGATTTCCTCATACACGACGCCCGGCAACTCGCCCGTGCCCTTCTTGATCGCCCGGTCGACGTTTTCCGCCGGCATGTTGGCGTCGCGCGCCTTCAGCACGAGCGTGCGCAGCCGTGCGTTGGCCTCGGGGTCCCCGCCGCCCGCCTTGGCCGCGAGCGTGATGTCGCGTGAGAGCCGCGAGAAAACCTTGCCCCGGCGGGAGTCCGTCACCGCTTTGAGCCGCTTGACCTTCGACCACTTGTTGTGACCAGCCATGATTGACACATTGGACCTGGAGGGCCCGCCTCTGCGCGGGCCGGGACGACACGGAGGTCGTCCCTCCAGAATCCGCCTATTTCTTCTTCGGCGTCACGTTCTTCACCGGCTTTTTCCACGCGGCCGCCGTCGCGACAGCCGCGGTGCCCGCGCCAGCCGGCCCCGCTTCGCTCGGGTCCTTCATCTTGTTGATCACGAGCTGCTGCCCGATCGTGAAGAGGCCGTTGACAAACGAATACAGCGAAAGCGCGCAGGAGAAGTTATAGCAGAACAGCGTGAAGATATACGGCATGAACTTCATCATCTTCATCTGCGCATTGTCGACGGAAGGCGAGGGCGTGAGGTGCATCTGCACGACCATCGTCGCCCCCATCAGGATCGGCATGATGTTCACCGGCAGCAGCCCGAAGAGCACCGCAATCGTGTCCGTATCGGAAAGGCTCGGCGCCCACAGGAACGGCTGGAAGCGCAGCTCGGCCGCGCTGCCGAGCATCGTGAAGAAGCCCATGAAGAACGGGATTGTGATCAGGACGGGGAAGCAGCCGCCCACCGGATTGATCTTCCGGCTCTTGAACAGCTCCATCGTCGCCTGCTGCTGCTTCTGCGGGTTGTCCTTGTACTTTTCCCGAATCGCCTGGAGCTCCGGCTGAATCTTCGCCATGCGTTTCGCCGAGCGCGAAGCGGACAGCGTCAGCGGAACGAAAATCGTCTTCAGCGTCAGTGTCGTCAGGATGATCGCCATCCCCCAGTTGTGCGTGAACCCGTGGATCCACGTCATGAGGGTGAGCAGGATCTGGCTGAAGAACTTGAAGAAGCCGAAGTCCATCACCTTGTCCTCGTCGGCCTTGAACATGTTGGGATTGGCCAGCCGCCGGTATTCCTTCGGCCCCACGTACAGCGCGCCCGCCAGCTTGGCTTCGTGTTTCGACGCGAGCGCCGGTACCTCGAACTGTGCGGCGCCCATGACGCCATAGGCGCGCGCATCCTCGTCCGGCAGCGTGCTGATGAGCTTCACCCGCCGCGTCACCATGCCGCTCGCCGGCTGGGCGGGCGTGAGGATGCTGGTGAAGAACTGGTTCTTCACCGCGGCCCACACGATCGGTCCCGGGCTGCTGATGGCCGGCGTGGCGCCGTGCGCGCCGAGCCCGAGCAATCCGCTGCCCGACTCGAGCTTCGCGCGCGCGATGAACTCGCGATCGCTGCCCGTGGAGTACCCGGTGGCAAGTTGCAGCCCGGGATCGTTCGCGTTGGCCGGCGCGGCCGTGCCCAACGCCAACGACACGCGCATCGGCTGCGCGGCGGCATCGCCGACGTTGCGCAACGTCGTCTCGTAGTGAATCTGATACGGGTCGGTCTTGTCGGAGCCGTCGGGCGCGATGGTGTAGCGGCGGGTCACCTCGATTCGCGGGTTCTCCAGCATCGCGCGATACACCACCTCGGTCGCGGTTTGCGCAACGCGTTCGAACCTCGCTTTGCGGTCGAGCCCGGGGAAGTCGACGAACGCGAGAATCGGATCGGTGTGCAGTGCGTTGAAGACAAACGGCGCATCCGAACGCAGCTGCTCGGGATAAATCAGCCGCCCCTTCTCGTCGCGCTTGATCAACGCGACTTCACGCAACGCGCCGCCGGAATCGGTGAAGCGCGCTTCGATGTAGCCGTTCGTCAGTTTCGTGACGGTGGCGTCGGCCGCATCGCGGTTGACGGCGGCGAAGGCCGCCTGCACCGCGCCAGCGGGAGGAGGCGGTGGTTGCGCGGGCGAAGGAATCGTTGGCGGGTCCGAATGGGGCGCGTCGGCCGGCGCCTTTTCCGTTCCCGCCGAACGCGCGGTCGACGGCGGCGCGGAACGCGGCCCGAAAAACAAGATCGCGAAGGCCCCAACTAGCAGGAGCGCGCCGATGGTGAAATTCTTTTTGTCCATTACACGGGAACGGGAATACGGGTCTACGGGACGACAGGACTACCGGACTACAGGACCACAAGGCGCTGGGACAGCCGCCGCGCGGTTTGACGGAGCTGCTGCGCAGCAGAAGGGTCGGCTCGTCCGGTGGTCCCGTCGTCCTGTGGTCCCGTGGTCTCTCAATGGCACCGGATCAAAACCGCCGGGATGAAGCGGCGTGCATTTGACCAGCCTGACCAGCGCGAGACCGAGTCCGACGAGTGCCCCGTGTTCGCGAATCGCCTCCGCCGCGTAATGCGAGCACGTGGGCGAAAACCGGCAGCCGCAGCGGCCCAGCGTCAGCACCGGCAAGGCAGGTGACACCGTGCGCTGGTAAACGCGAATCAGCAAGAGGAGCGCGCGCGCCGGGATGCCGGTGATCGTCGCCAGCCGATTGTTGTAGCGGCGGTCTATGACCGCCGCCACGGAAACCGGCCAAGCTTCAGAGCGGCGGTCTGTGACTGCCGCCGACGGCGCCACCCCAGGCGCATCAAAACGGCGGTCATAGACCGCCGCTACAGGTCCGGAGGCGCGGAAAGGCAATGTCATGACGATGCCGCCTTCGTGATTTGCCCGCACGCCTCGGCGAATTTTCGCTCCAGTTCGCGCATCGGCACGGTCGTGGCCGCGGCCCGCGCAATCAGCAGGAGATCACAGCGCGGCGGCAGCTGCTGTTGCTGCTGGCGAAAAACTTCGCGCAACCGGCGCTTCGCGCGGTTCCGTTGCACGGCGCCGCCGACGGCGTTCGTGGAAGCGATGACGCAGACTCGCGGAGCCTTCTGCGGTGCCTCCGTCGCCCGCGGTTTCCACCATACGGTGAACACACGGCAATCCACCCGCCGGCCTTGTTCGCGCACGGCGCGAATTTCGCCAGGGCGTCGCAGATGCTGCTCGGGACGGAAACGCACGGATAATGGACAACCGACGACCGACCTCCGACCGCTGACCTCGAACCGCCGCTCCTCGCGTTTGCCTCGACTCCCGGCGTCCGTGGCCCGTCGTCAGTCGTCTTTAATCACACGACCGTCAGCCGCTTGCGGCCTTTGGCGCGGCGCGCCTTGATGACTTTGCGACCGCCCCTGGTCGCCATCCGGGCGCGATAACCAATCTTGCGGGCGCGCTTTTTGCGGTGCGGACGGAATGTGGGTTTCATGATGTTGAGAAAAAAAGAGGGTCAGACGTGCCGCACGGTGTCGGTGGTGTCAAGGGTGGCTTGACGAGCCCAGTTCGGGGCATCCGTAGCGCGGTCAACCTGACCGCGCATCAGCCGGTAATTTGACCCGAAACGGCGCGGTCAGATTGACCGCGCTGCGGCTACGACGGGCGACCTGCGCGGTTTGGCTGCGCTGCCGTGCCATCCCGCTAAAAGCCCGCCGCCTGCCCGTCCTTGCGGCTCTCGCTCGCGCCAAAGTACACGCGGTTCTTCGCGTCCCATCGGATGGCCTGGTAACCGCCAAACCCGCCCAAATCGACGCGCACGTCGTGGCCCCGGCGCTTCAGTTCCGCGACGGTGCTCCACGGGACGCCGGTCTCGAGATTCACGAAGCCGCCGGCCGCCATCTTTGGCGTGTCGTAATCGGTCGAGCCTTCGTGCTGCCACCGCGCGGCGTCCCCGGCCTCCTGCACGTTCATCCCGAAGTCGATCAGATTCACCACAATCTGCACGTGGCCCTGCGGCTGCATCGCGCCGCCCATCACGCCGAAACTGAGCCAGGGTTCGCCGTCCTTCATGATGAAGGCCGGGATGATCGTGTGAAACGGCCGCTTGCCCGGCGCGTAAACGTTCGCGTGTCCCGGCTCCAGCGTGAACATCTCGCCGCGATCCTGAAACCCGAAGCCGAGCCCTGGCACCACGATGCCGCTGCCCATGCCGCGATAGTTGCTCTGGATCAACGAGACCATGTTTCCCTCGGCATCCGCCGTCGTGAGGTAGATGGTGTCGCCCTCCTGCAACGCCGGGTTGCCCGCATCGTAGGTCTTCGCGGCGCGTTCCATTTTGATCAGCGAGCGCCGCTGCGCTGCGTAGGATTTCGCGAGCAGCGCCTTGACCGGGACTTTCGCGAAGGCCGGGTCGCCGTAGAATTTCGCGCGATCCTCGAACGCCAGCTTCTTCGCCTCGATCATGACGTGGAGCGCGTCGGCCGAGTTGAAGCCCATCGCGCGCAAATCGTATCCCTCCAGGATATTCAACATCTGCAGCGCCGCGATGCCCTGGCCGTTTGGCGGCAACTCGTAGACGTCGTAGCCGCGATAGTTCACCGAGACGGGCTCGACCCAGTCCGAGGTGTGCGACTCGAAGTCGGCTTTCCGCAGCCAGCCGCCGTTGGCGGCGAAGAACGCGTCCATCTTTTGCGCGATTTCGCCGCGGTAAAACACGTCGCGGCCCCGCTCTGCGATCAGCGTCAGCGTGCTCGCCAGATCCGGGTTCTTGAAAATCTCTCCTTTCGCCGGCGCATGCCCATTCGGGGCGAACGTCGCCTTGAAGCCGCCGGGCTGCGCGCCGAGAATCGGCACGCTGCGTCCCCAGTAAAAGGCGATGAGTTCGCTCACGGGGAAGCCCTCCCGCGCGTAGCGAATCGCCGGCGCGAGCACTTGCGCCATCGGCAGCTTGCCGAATCTGCCGTGCAGCGTGAACCAGCCGTCGACGCAGCCCGGCACGGAGATCGGCAGCATTCCGTACTTCGGAATCGTGCTGACCTTCAGTCGCTCGAGTTCCGCCTTCAGCTGCTCGTAGCTCAGCCCGCGCGGCGACCGGCCGGAGGCATTTAGCCCGTGGAGCTTTTTGGTTTTCGCATCGTACACGATCGCGAAAAGGTCGCCGCCCATCCCGCTCCCCGTCGGCTCCATCAGCCCGAGCGCGGCGTCCGCCGCGATCGCGGCATCGACCGCCGATCCGCCGGACTTCAATACCTCGAGCGCGATCTGCGTCGCCAGCGGCTGGCTCGTGCACGCCATGCCGTGCTGCGCAATGACTTCGGAGCGCGTGGCGAAAGATCGTCCGGTGACGCGGTCCATTTGAGCGAGGGTTGGTGAAACAGCAGCGAAGAGGCCGGCGAAAAGCGCGGCGATCGGAGCGACGGTTTTCATCCGGCGAGCGTTATGCAGCGCACCCCGTCCGTCAACGGGCGTTGCCGGATTCCACCCGACCCGGGCATCGGCGATTTTCGGTGGAACGCGCTGCGCTCGTGATTTTCCCGTTTCAACACCGCCGTGTCTCCCGCGCAGACGATTACGATCAAGTAGGTGCGCGCCCGAAACCAGCTCATTTCAAAACCTCCTGGAGCGAACGAACGTCTTGGGTAGCGCGGTCAATCTGACCGCGTTCGGCTCACCGGAGAGGCTCGAGCACGGTCAGGTTGACCGTGCTACGGCTGCGTTCGCCAGCGAGGAAGGCGGAATGGCGGGTGTTTGGAATCGTCGCTCACTGCGACAACGGCACCTGTCGGTCGCTGCGCAGAGTCCCCAGTGCGGGTACGCGTAATTCTCCAGCACCCAGAGCCGTCCGCGCTCATCGATCGTGAACGCGATCGGCTGGTGCACCGCGGGCTCGCCCGCGAATGGCGTCGCGTGGAAACCCGGCGGCAGCGCCATCGCCTTGGCGGCCTCCTCGGGCGTCAGGCCCTTGGTCGTGACGACGGGAAACGCGCCATCCTGGGCGAAGCCGGCGACCGCGGCGAAAAGACCCAGCAGGAAAACGGAATACGCGACGCACAGAAGTGGGGGACCATCATAAGAAAGCTCAGTACGTTCAGCCCGGAAGGAGCCAGAAATCCAGCCGGATCTCTCCGACCGCGGCGGATCGCGCCGCTCCGGACGATTGTGACCGGTTGGGAACTACTCAAAAAGTAGGAGTTTTCGATAGAGTCCTACTTTTTCCATTTGACCAACTCAGGGGCCGTGGTTTTCGTTTTGGCATGGCGTCGGAATCCGAAACCGTGTGGTTTACGACCAAGGGGCAGGTGGTAATCCCCCGCCGTCTGCGCAAGGAGTTTCACATTGAGGAAGGCACGCGGGCCGTGGTGACGGCGACTCCGGAGGGCATCCTGATCAAGCCGGTGACGAGTTGGGCCATCGAGCGCGGCTTTGGGCTGCTGAAGCGGAAAGCGGGCAAGTCGTCCGCCGAGGAGTGGGCCGAGCACAAGCGGCAGGAGCGGGAGCTGGAGGATCGCTAGGATGGCGGCTGCGATCCTGGATTCGCATGCCTTGCTGGCCTTTTTTCGGGGCGAGGAGGCGGCGCTGGCGGTGAAAAACCTCCTGCACAAAGCCGCGACCGCCGATCGGCCGCTGCAGATGACCGAGGTGAACTACGCGGAGGTGAAATACATGTTGCTCAAGAAGGATGGCGCCGAGGCGTGGGAGCGCGCCGCGGATGTGCTGAAGAGCCTGCCGATCGAATTTCAACCGGCCGACCGCGAACTGGCGGATCTCGCCGCCGACTTCAAGGCGCGCTACAAGATCAGCCTCGCCGATGGATTTGCGGCAGCCCTGGCGAAGCAGAGGAAAGCCGAGCTCGTCACCGGCGATCGCGAGTTCGAAGCGCTCGACAAGGAGATAAAAATCGTATGGCTGAAAAGCACGTGACGCCAGCTATCACGGCCCCGACCTTCATCGATCTATTCTCCGGCTGCGGCGGATTCAGCGGGTTCGGTGAAGTATCACTGCCAATCACGCCGAAATAGTCATTCGCGTGAGCACGCCTAATTTCCCTTAAAGCAGCGCTCGCGATGGAAGCGGAGAAAGGATCGATGAGGGGCGAACATTTTGTCCGTAGGCAGGATGATTCGCCCGTCGGGATTCAACATGCGCTTCACCTGCTCCGGGATGAGGTTTCGGGCCACCAATATTCGTCCATCGTCTTCGACCGATAGCAGGCCACGATCGAACATCCAATGGATGGTCCGCGAAAGTGCGATGCCGTTCCGCGGTGAGTCGGGCCCGTCGAATTCCACTGCCTTGATGTGCGCCGCTTCAATTTCGCAACGGCCGCCGCCATTGATGAGCTGCAAGCCAGTCATTGCACAGGTGCGATTGTAGGCGTGTCTGACAACTCGTGTGAATGCGGCATCGCGAACGGGGCGCGAGATCATGACCTTGCCGCGCGGGCCACCGTAAGCCGCCTGCGTTTCCGCCACCGCCAATTCAGCCTTTTCCATCGGGCCGAACTCGGCGTCTACCAACGCCGGCGCCATCCCCATTCGGCATATGAATTCGAACTCTTCGGGCGGTAAAGGTCGAATGGCCATGATGAATCGGCCGGGGTTTAGGGTGCCGTCGTTATTGCGCACGGATGATTCAACAAGAGTGCTATTCAACCTGAACGAAACCGGCTGTGCGAACCCCACATAATCGGAAATGATCGCGTAAGAATGATCGGTGCGCGTGGGGTCTGGCTCAATGCGTTTCACCCGAGCCATGGCGAAGTAGACCTGCCGTCCATCGCGATTGGAGTCAGAGCTATCCGCCCTCCGCGGCTCGTAATAAACGATCCAGTCGTCGACGGTTTGCTCGACGCGACTCAAATACCGCCGAGGAAAGTGATATCTCTCCTCAGGCGTATCGTCGTAGATCGGTGCGGGCTTGGTCGTGAAGATGGCGTTTGCCACAGCCGATTTCTAGTGGGATGTCCGGTTTCGCACAAACCGCATTTCGTGGGTCCACGATTCTGGCGCACGAAAATCCTCGGCAATCAGCGGCGGGATCGCGCAGTCCATCGACTGCCCAAGAAAGCGGGCTGGCGCGTGGTGCCTTTTGCTACACTTCGCAGCGCGCCTCCAGCGCCCTTGCTTAGAATTTCTTGAAGTAGAAATCGTCGCGGTTGATGCCGAGGTCCTCGACGATATCGGCGATGATGCCGCGCGGTACGTCGCCGGGATGCCATGCGAACGTTATCAGGCGGGCCGGGCGGAATGGATTGGAATAATGGCGGTGGCTGCCGGTCGAGCGAATGGGTTCGCAGCCGATCTCGCGCAGGCGCCGGTCAAGCTGGCGGCAGCTCCAGGACGGATATTTGCCCACGGCTCAGGCGGTGAGGACAAACTTGTCGCGAAAGGCGGGCGGAATCGGGCGACCGGTTTCGAGCAGCGCTTCGAGATGGGCCTTGGCCGCCAATTGAAACCGGAGTCTGGCCTCGCCCCGGTCGCGTCCGTGGGCGTGGCAGCCGGGAAGCAGGGCCGACTTGGCGATCCACACCCCATCCTCGTCACGCCGCAATCGAATCTTGGTGAGAGGGACAATCATGGTGAGCGAAAGTTTGCCGGTGAACCGGAAGACGTAAAGGAGATGATTTCCGCCCGGCGGTTGCTGCGGTGAGGCGAATTTGAGGGCGCGGACCGTAACGTCACGCGGCGTTCTGGTGGTCCTCGATGCTCGCGACGTGCAGGGGATTTATTTCCACGATCCGCGGTTCATCCGTCTCGACCTGGATCCGCCGCAGCAGGCGGGTGATTGTGATATGATCCGGCGTCGGAACCTGGTGCCGGTCACCGTTCGACATCACAATGTCGAACGGTTTGAAGGGTACGGCGGCAAGCCGCTGCTTCAATTGCACCAGCACGATCGCATTGGGATCGAAAGGGTCGCCGTTCATGACTTCGGGTTGCGCCACGACAGACCAGCACAACCCGCCTTACCGGTCTAGTTTCGAATCACCCCGAATTTGGGTATTCGTAATCATTGGCAATGCCGACCGAAAATGCCAGCGCGGCAGAACTCAAAAATCCTTCTTCACCCGCACGATGTAATCGCGCAGCCGGACGTTGCCGTAGCGCGAATAGAAAAAGGGCGTCGGGATTCGGCCGGTGTCGAAGGGCGGCAAGGTGTTGAAGAGGTTGTTCACCGTGAACTGAATCGACAGGCCGGCCAGATACGAGCGCTCGGGGCGGGCGCCGAAATTGTAGCCGAGACTCACGTTGTGATACGTCTGCGACGGCACGCTGTCGCCACCCTGCGGCGCGGTGTAGAGCGTGTTGAGGGTCGCATTGCGATCGCCGAGGTAGTTGGGATCGCCGCGGGAATTCCGCTGCTGGTAGTCCGTCTGGTACGTCGTGATCCAGGAGGCCCGCCAGTGGCGGCCACTGGACCAGCTGATCGTGCCGGTCGCCTTGCCGCGGTTCACGCCGTCGGAGTTGACGAAGCCGACATAATCGACGGGCGCGAAACCAATCGCCGGCGGCAGCTTCAGATGATCGGTGAGAGTGGCGCGGGCGCGGAACCCGAACGCGCCGATCGGCGTGGTCTTGCGGTAGTCGGCGGAAAGATCCCAGCCGTCGGTCATGCCGTCGCCGACATTGTAGAAGGCAAAGGTGAACAGGTCGACGCGGTGAGTGGTGGGATTGCGCTCGACACTGCCGGCCGGCGCGCGCTCGCCCATGTTGGCGAGCTGTTGGACGTTGTTCACGTTCCGGATGAGATCCTTCTTGTCGATGCGCCAGTATTCGACGTTGAAGCGAAAGTCCTTGAGCGCGCCACCCGGCTCCCAAATGACGCCGCAGTTCCAGTTCTTCGAAGTCTCCGGCCCAAGGTCCGGATTGTTGCCGGCGACGCTGAGCGAGGTGTAGCTGGAATTGGTGACTGGATCGAAGAAGATGGCGGTGGGCGTGGCCGCGGCCAGCCCGGCGGTGTTGATCCGCTGGGTGAGCTGGGCGAAGGTCGGCGGGATAAACGCCTCGGCATACGACGCGCGGAACGTGACCTCGCGGAACGGCTGATACTTGAGCCCGAAGGTGGGCTTGGTGGCGTGGAGCTTGGCGACGTCCTGCCGGCTCACAGCCGCGCTGTGGGTCTCGCGCGGCGGGATCGCGTCCGGGAAGAGGTTTATGCGGCCGTCGGGATTGGTGTAGACCTCGAAGTATTCGGTGCGCACCGCGGCCTGGAACTCGAGCGCGCGCAGGAAGGGCTTTTCATTCTGACCCGAGATGAGAGGCACACTGAGCTCGGCGTGGCCGGCGTAGGTCGAGATGCGCTGGCCGATGAAGTACGAGTATTGGTTGGTGGGATTGGCCGCGGCCGGCGGCACCGGCGGAAACGCGCCGCCCACAAACGCCTGCGGCAGCCGCTCGGTGTAGACCTCGGAGCCGAGCGTCAGCACCGGACGGCCGCCGAAGAGCCGGAAGAGCGGACCGGATGCGCGCAGGTTGTAGTCGAGCATCGTGTCGTAGTTGTAGCCGGTCCACTCGCCGTAGTAGCGGCTCCAGTCGATGGGATTGGCCAGCGTGTCGACGAAAGGATTGATCGCGCCGGTCCAGAGCAGCGGGGCGTAACCGCCGAACGTCGTGGCGTTGAAAAAATTCGCCAGGCCGTAGCTGACCTTTTGTGACGAGCGCGAGTAGTTCACGTCGGCTGCCAGCCGCCACTCGCCCGGCAGCTTGAGCAGACCGCCCATGACGCCGGCGGCCACCTGGTTGGTGATGTCGTTGTGCGAGGCTTCGTCGGCCGCCATGGGGATCGAGACGAAGACGTTCTCGCGAAACGGATTGGTGGGCGCGTTGCCGGGAATCGGGAACTGGTACTGGCCATTGCCGATCGGCACCCACTTCGCCTCGAGCGTCGCACTGCGATGGAACGCGAAGTCGGCGAAGAGGCTGATCCGCTTCGTCAGCTGGTGATCGACGCGGGCCATCAATGATTCCTTCCGCGGCACTTGCGTGAGCGTGCTCTCGTAGCCGCGCCAGACGCTCGGGGCGAAATCGACGTTGTATTTACCCGCGTTGGCGAGGAGCCCGGCCGCCAGGGTCGCGGGCGGGGTCGAGGCCGAGCTGCCGTAAGGGATGGAGGTGAGACGGGAGCCGAGCGGCTGGCCGGTGGACTTCAGGGTGAGCGTCTGGTTCTGGGCGTTGGCGAAGCCGTTTACCGCGGCATTGTTGAGAACGATGTTCGGCGTTGCGCCGCTGGTGAACGTCGCGGTGTTGGTGTAGAACGAAGCCGGACCGTTGGCCACGGCGCGGTTGAAGTAGTCCACGAGGAACGGCCGATCCTTCATGCGCAGCGGCTTTCCGTCGCTGTAGCTCCCGCTCAGCGTGACGTGGGTGCGGCCGCTCTTGCCGACGGAGAAACCGTAGATGGCGCTGAGCGTTCGCATGGGGGCATCGCTGTCGAAGGTGTTCTGATACGTCGCGCTGACCTGGCCGCCCTGGTAGTTGCGCTTCAGGATGACGTTGACCACGCCGCCGACGGCGGTGCCGCCGTAAATCGCGGACGCGCTGCCCGGCAGCACCTCGACGCGCTCGATCGCGGCGAGCGGGATCCCGTTGATGTCGGGCTGGAAGGTGGCGCCGCGATTGGCGAAGTTGGAGGTCCGCTGGCCGTTGATCAGGATCAGCGTTTGCGAGGAGCCGAGACCGCGGAGGTTGACCGAGCTCGACGCCCCCATCTGCAGCGTGAGCGCGCTGGGATCGACCTGCGCGTTCGTTTCGGCGAGCGTGTTTTGCGAGAGGCTGTCGCGGAGGGCGTCGTCGAGATCGGTTTTGCCGGAATTCTCGAGCTCCTCGGCGCCGATGATGTAGTAGGCCTGGACGTCGTTGATGCCGCGCGGAATGTCCATGTTGGCGTCGGTGAACGGGACCGGCTTCTTGTCGTAGACCTTGAACTCGGTCATCACGCTGACGTCCTCCTTCTTCGTGGCGCCATCGGGCGGGGTGGGCGTAGTCTGCCCGAATAGAAATGGGGCGAACGCCATCGCGGCGAAAAGTTGCACGGCGGCTCGCGAAGACCGGCGGGCAGGGAGCATGGGGTAGCTCATGGGGTAAAGCTTGGCAGGTGGGAGCGGGGCGTCCGCGAGGTGAGCGGAGGCCGGGGTTACTCGGGGCGGCCGAAACCCTGGAGGCCGAACTCTACTTTGTCGCGGATGATTTTTGCGACAAGAACACAAAAGTTCCGCGCTTGTTCGCCGACACGATATCGGGCCGGCCGTCGCCCTTCGCATCGCTGACGACCAAATGCACGCCAATGCCCGAGGCGTCGTCCACTTGCTTTGGTTCGAACGCTTGCTCGCCAGAGGCGGCCCTCCAGGCATTGAGCCGTGGATTCATTTTGCCGGCGCCCGCAGAAACTCGATCAGATCGAACAGCTCCTGTTCGGACAGCACCGTCTCGAACGTCTGCGGCATCGGCGACGCGGCCGACGGAACAACCTCCGTGATTTCGGCCCGCGGCAGGGCCGTCTCTTCGCCCGTGGCGGGATCCTTCAGCAACAGCCGGTCGCCCTGCTCCCGCGGATTCATGCCGGATTTCGTTTCGCCCGACTTCAGCGTTACGGTCGAAAGCCGGAACGCGGGATCCACGTTCCGGCTCGGATCAAGGATGTCCTCAATCACGCGCGCCACACTGCGTGCGCCCAGTCCGTCGAGGCTCGGCCCGAGCGTGCCGCCATTGTCGCGGAACTTGTGACACGCGGTGCAATGCGTCGCGAAGAGGGGCGCGCCCCGCGCGGGGTCCGCCTTGCTGCCCGCCGCCGCGGCGACGCGATGCGCGATCACGGCATCGAGCCGGGCGTCCTCCGCTGGCAGCGCTTTCGTCAAGGCCGCCGCACGCTGGCGCAGCTCCGGCGGCCTCTTTTCGAGCGCCGTGCTCACGTAGCGATGCCGCAACAGCGTCGCGCGAACTTTCCCGGCGGCCGCGAGATCGAGCAGGTCCGCCGCCCCCGCATCGCTCTTCGCGAGCGCCGTGGCCAGGCCCAGGGCGAGATCGGCGGACGCCGTCGGAAACGCCGAGACGAGTGCGCGCCGCGCCTCGGCGCTCGCGTGGGCGGTCCCGAGCAGATCGGCGGCGGCGCGCCGCAACGCATTCGAGTTCGGCCCGGCGAGCACCTCGACGAGAATCGCCTCGGTGTCCCGCGTGCTGGCCTCCAGTGATCGCAACGCCGCCATGCGCGTGCGGTCGCTCGTCTTGCTGTCGAGGGAAACGCGCCGCAGTGGCGGCAGCTTCCCGGCGAAGGGCAGATCCTTCACCGCGATGATCGCGCGGTACGCCAACAGCCCGTCGCGATCGGTGATCGCGGTCACGAGTTGTTCGTGCATCCACCTTTCGATGTCGGGCGGCAGGGTGCGGCCGGGTTTCGCCGCGACGAGCGCGAGCCCTTCGGCGAACGCGGCGCGTTGCGCGAACGGGGCGTTCGCCAGCGATCGGAAAAGCGGCTCGATCAACGAGAATTTTTCCGGCGGCAGATTCGTGACGGCGTGCCGCGCGTAGTCGCCGGCGCGACCGCCCGCGAATTTCGTCCGCTCGAGCTGATGCAGGAGGAATTCCGCCGCGCCACCCGTAGGTACCGCGAGGCAGACATCGGCGACCCGTTCGGCCGCCGCCGGGTTGAGCGCCGCCCAATCGTCCAGCGTTGCCGCGTTCGCCCCCATGGCGTGGGTCTTCAACGCGACGCGCAGCGCGTAGGACAGTTCGGTGTCCGCCGCCGGCGTTTTCGCGAGCATCCCGAGCATCAGCGGCGGCTGCCATGGCTCGGGATGAACGCGAAATATTTCCGCCATCAGCCGCCAACCGTAGCCGGGCGCCGCGGTGTACGCGCCGATTTCCGTCTTTGCGGCCTTTGCGCCAGGCGCTGCTTTGCCCTTGGCCTTCCCCTTCGCGCCGTCCTGCCGCGGAGTTCTCGCGGTGTCCAGCCGACCGAGCAGCGGTTGCAGCCAGCGCTCCGTCTCCCGCGGCAAGGTGTCCCGCGCGGCGAGCGCGCGCAGTGCGGCGAACGCCACATCGCTATCGACGCGCTGCAGCGCGCGCTGCAGCAGCGCATCGTCGCTTTGGCCGAGCCGATCGAGTGCCACGAACATCGCCATGGCTGCGGTGCCGTCCGCCGCCGGGTCGCCACCCGCCACGAGTTTCGCCGCGGCCGCGCGGAGCGCGGGCGCGGCACTGGCGGCATCACGGCGCACGAGGAGTTCCGCGATCGCGAGCGAGCGGATCACCACGTTGGGTTCGGCCAGTCGGGCCGCCAACGCAGCGGGGGTTTCGCGCGCGAGGTTTGGCAAAGCCGGCACCGGCGCGTTGCCGTCCAGGCCGCGCCAGACGATTCGCCAGATGCGACCGTGGCTGTTGTCGCGGCCTGGATGCGTCAGTGGGACTTCGTAGTGGCCGATGATCGGATTGTAGAAGTCAGCCACCCACAGCGCACCGTCCGGGCCGAGTTTCACCTGCACCGGCCGGAACGCCGGGTCCGCACCGAAGAGGAAGTCCGGCAGCCGGGTGGCCTGCGGCGTCGACCCGCGCCACTCGAGCCGGGTGCGATTGATCCGGCGCGTGACCGGGTTGCCATTGAAAAGATTGTCCTGGAACTCCCGCGGGAATTGCGCCGCCGCGTAATGCGCCACGCCGGCGATCGCCGTCGACCCGTGATCGTCGAGCGTGATCGGTGGCCCGAAGCCGAGCCCGTCGTGCTGCAGCCCGAGTCCCTCGTAACCGCCGCCGGGGATCAGCAGGTACACCGGCTTCGAGTGGGAGTCGGCCGTGTAGACGTCGCCCCGCGGATCGAAGGCGAGCCCGAAGGGATTGGTCTGCCCGCGCGTGAAAATCTCGAACCGCGATCCGTCCGGCCGAAACCGATACGTGTTTCCGCTCGACAGCGTCGTCACCCGGCCGCGGCGATCCTTCACCTCGCTCTGGTTCGAGAACCCGTGCGTGCCGTAGACCCAGCCGTCGTACCACAGCCAGTAACTCGACGACATGCCGTGCGTGTCCTTGAAACCAAAACCGTCGTAGAGCTTCTCGCGCCGGTCGGCGCGGCCGTCGCCGTCGGTGTCCGTCAGCCGCCAGATCGCCGGAATCGAATACACCAGCACGCTGTCGCCTTTCGCCCCGGGTTCGCGCGGCAGTGGCAGGACGCCGATCGGGATATTCAGCCCGTCGGCGAAGACGGTGACTTTCCGTGCCCGGCCGTCAGGACCGAAGTCCGACAGGATCCGCACCGTGTCGCGCCCGTGTTCCGGCGGTTCCGGTGGCGTCGCGGCCGCGCGGAACGCGATGGCGGTGTCGCTCCAGTATTTCTCAAAGGTCGCAATCGGCTCGTCGAGCGCGTCGCGTTTCGCCGGCCACGGGTACAGCGTCGATCCCGTCGCCCACACCCGGCCGGCCGAGTCGAACGCAAGGTTCATCGGCTTCTGGATGTCGGGCTCGGCCGCGACGAGTTGAATCTCGAAACCCGGCGGCAGCTGGAAAAGCGCGCGTTCCTCCGCCGGTGGTTGCAGCTTCGCATCGAAGACATCGCCGCGTTGCGCCCGCCCGGTCGGGCAGACGCCGCTCGACAGCGCGATAATTGGAACGAAAACCAGGCAACGAATCTTCATGGGGAAAGAAAGCAACGAACGAAACACCGCATCCAAACGGAACCCGGCAGCGGCGCGCAATGGTCGATTCGAGGTCGTAGCACGGGCAACCTGCCCGTGCTGCCCCGAAAGTCGCGGTCAGGCTTGTTCATCTTTGGCGCATTGACCGCGCTTTCTTTGCCATCTCTGCGCCGCAAAGTTAGTGTCCCGTTAGTGAGCGTCAGTGGTTCAAACCTCAGCTCAGTGGTTACTGATCCGAACACGGAGTGAACCACTAACTGGCGCTGACTCTCCACTTGCGATCTGAATCAATCTAATCTCCGTCAGAAACCGCGTGCGCGCTGGCGGTTTTTCCCAAAGGTTAGGCGTCATGCGCATCGCCGTGATCTCCGACACGCACGACCGCTACCCGTTGACGTTGCCGGAACGGTTGCGCGGCGCCGACGAGATCTGGCATCTGGGCGACGTGTGCGCGCCGCAGACGCTGGTCGAGTTCGAGCAGCTCGGCCCGCCGCTCCGCGTCGTCATGGGAAACTGCGACGCGTATCCGTGGCCGCTGACGCTCGACCTCCAGCGCGAACGCCTGCGTTTCCACCTCGTCCACATTCCGCCGCGCAACCTTCCGCAGGGCGCCCAGTTTATCCTGCATGGCCACACTCACGTGCCGCGGGATGAAACCGACCCCCGCGGCCGGCGCTGGCTGAATCCGGGTTGCATCACGCGGCCCAACCGTGGGGCGCCGCCCAGCTTCGCCTGGCTGACGGTTGTCCCCGGAAAGCTCCCGGAGTGGGAACTGGTTCGCCTCTGATGCGTCTGCATAACGTGCGCCGGCCGCACCGCCGCGATGTTCAACCCGAAACTCTGGCCCAATCTGCTGAGCGCGACCCGCATCGCGTTGATGCCGGCCGTGCTCACGTCGGCCATCACGGGCTCGCGCGCCTGGTTCGCAGCGCTGGTGGGTGCGTCGCTCGCCACCGACGCGCTGGACGGATTCCTCGCGCGGCGGCTGAACGCGTATTCAGACTTTGGGCGCAAACTCGACAGCGCGGCGGATTACCTGACGATGGTGACCGGTCTCGCCGGGATCGCGCTGCTCTGGCCCGTCATCGTGAAACGCGAGCTGCCGTGGATCGTCGTCGGGCTCGGGGCTTTTTTTTCCGTGATCGTGTACGGCTGCGTGCGGCTCGGCCGGCCGCCGTGCTATCACACCTGGGCCACCAAGCTCGGCGCCGTCACCTGCGCGCTGGCGATGGTGCCGCTGCTGCTCGAATGGACCGCCGTTCCGTTTCACATTGCGGTGGGAATCATGATCGCCGCCGCGCTCGAGGAACTCACCATCGTGCTGCTGGTGCCCTCGCACGCCGGCGAGATGGCGACGGTCTGGCATGCCTGGCGCGCGCGCCGCGAAAGCATGGCACTGCTTTATCCGGCGCGCGGCGCGCGGCGATGGACGAAAGTGCGCTGAGCGGGCGTCGAAAATGCTCGCCCCCAAGCGCCATGGTAGCGGAACGCGTGAGCGTTTCGCCGGGTGCGCGAAAACCTCGCGGCTTCCGCCACCTCCTGCGAACTGCCTTTTTTGACGCCCTCTGAGCCGGGATCCTGCAGTCGAATCCAGGTGGAACGCGACCTCCGGGCGCGTTCTTGCGGCGGACACGACCAGACGGCGCCCGGAGGTCGCCGTCCACCATTCGGTGTTCACCGCTGCGAATGGAAAATACCTACAATTGCATGAGTCCGGCTGAGCGCTCTGCCCGGCCGGGATCAGCGACCACGGCTACAAAGCTCGTCGCTGTAGCC
>Ga0080064_1002261_pt1 | contig 33558 bp, 43 predicted proteins | sample Subgrocontami54m_FD_69260 | JGI IMG/M metagenome (GOLD analysis project Ga0080064, IMG submission 69260) | Subsurface groundwater microbial communities from S. Glens Falls, New York, USA - GMW46 contaminated, 5.4 m (SPADES assembly) (version 2) ...
CGGAACGGATAGCTGGGCGGGAACCGGAGCGGGTTTCAACCCGCAACAAGCTATGCGGCCATTTGTTTCGTGCTTCCGATTTTTGCCCCCAGTTCGCGCTTCACTGCAAGATGAACATGGTATCTTTGCATCACACATGCGGTTAGCGCTTCTTCGGATAATGCCCGCTCGATTTCTTCCGGTGTCCATTCCTTGCTATTCCGCAATGCTTGAATGCCAATCACGGCCTCAACAAGCGCCTGCTCGAACCACGCCCGAACCGCGTCTTTCACCAAACTTTCAGCGCCAGCCATATCCTTGTAGTTGCGCATGAAATGAGTGGTGAGATCACCAAAGACGCGAAAATCCGCATTTACCAGCAAGTGATTCTGGTCAGAGAGACATTTTGCTGCTCGATCTTCCATATCGCCCGCCTCGCGAGAGCGATCTTGAACCGACACCCAGGAGACGCGAGGAAAAATATCCGGCTCAACCTTTTCTGCTGGTGTTCCGTTTTTGCGTTCAAATAGCGCGTAAAGATTTCCATCTTTGCCGCCGGGAGTTGTTTTGTCGTTGGACCCCGACGTGCCGTTCGCTTGCCGAGGTGCAGCCAGTGAGGCCGCTTTGCCTCCGCGCAACATCTGATTCAGATCCATCATAAGCAAACCCGACTGAGTAGCTCGGTAACGGCTCACTTTATACAGATCAATGATCGCACGTAACCGGTCGCGGATGTTCTTCATGTGATCCGTTGCGTTCGCATCTGGCGCGTGAGATTCCACGAAAGCCTTGAGCTCTGCGGGCAATTTTTCTCGAAATTCTCCGGCCCAGTCACCCCAAGGAAGAGGTTCATTCCCTATAAGAAGAGATGTTCGCGCAGTGTTCGTCGTTAATCTTTCGCTGCTCGGGTCTGGCTCAACGTAGATACCCACCTGCCTGTAGCCAAATGTGATACCAAATTGCTGAAGACGTGACATTCCACCGCGTCCGGTCGACATCTCGTATAATTCATTTTGGTACAGCGCTGCCACATGTCCTGCCGATTCAAGGTGGCCAGCGTATTTTTCAACTGGATCGGTCGCGTCCTCGTCTTTTTCGCGGATAATCCACCAACGCGCAACCGCGCCGTCCAATGCAACAGTCCCCGCACTTTTGGCGTATCTCTTCAAAAATTCCGCCTGCCCGAGAATTCCCCTTCGCGTTCCAATGTCTTCAGGTCCTCCTCCCACCAACAAATTACCTTCACGACACAGGATTTCAATGTTCGCGGGTATTTCAAAATACCTCGAATTCAAATAGCGGGTTATCCACCGCTTGGGAGCAGGAACATTATCTGGTGCCACGAGTGTGTTCTCACCCGGGTTTCGACCGTGAAGAACGACCATTGTGCCGTGGTCTTGTATGATAGACGGCTTTAAATCATCTTCGATTGGCAGGTAGTGCGCCCAAGTTTTATCAGCCCTTTCCCATTGCTTAAGACCGTACTGTCCGGTGAGATCATCACGGTGCAAAAGGATCATAGAACCCTGACCGTTCTTCCATGAAAAGTACGAAACCCCAGCCGGATTGCGCGTTGCTGCGGCGATTTTTGCGCCGACGCCATAATTTCCATGTAGCGACTGCGTGCCCATTGATGACGAGAGCTGGTTAATGAATCTAACCATCTCATCACCGGTCATGCCATCGCCCGTGTCGATGATAGAGAGTTTCCGCACGCCTTGGTGCTCGAACATGATAGGTTCGTAATCCCAAACGATTGCTCCTTTAGTTCCCGTGCGCTGTACGGCCTCCATCGAATTCTTGGTCAGCTCTCGAATGAATTGAAGAGGATGACAATCTTGTCCTAAGCGATCTAGGAGGAAGCCGATGTTGTGAACTGTCATCGCGAGAAGGCGATGACCACCTGTATCAGGATGAGTCTGCATGTTGCCTTTCTTTCCACGGTGGGTTAACGCGACCGTAGAGTTGAGGTTTCAGTTTATTCTTTGCTTGTAGGAGGCTTCAGCCTGCGACTCGCAAAGAGCACGGCGCTATTCTAGGAGCTCCACATTTCGGCACAAGACTTTTGTTTCAGCTTTCCATTTTCCCAATTTAACAGATTCCCTTTCTCGCTTACTGGTGTTCCTATCCCGTAAAGCGGGATCGTTGTTACGAAAATTGCAGAGAAAGTTTTTGATGTGTCACCGGTGTTGGATTGAGCGTGAGCTTGGAATTTGTTTCACGACCTCCCTCACCCTGACCCTCTCAACTGCTGTTGGGTTTTTGTCATTTCTTCAGAAGAGGGCAGGCACGAGAAGTTTATGTCAATCTCGCGGTCACCGATGACGATCTTTTCGATGATGCTTTCGGCAATCTTGCGCTTGTCCTCGGTTGGCAGTTTCGGCCAACGGTCATACAGGGTGTGCGCCTCCGTAAGCACCTCGTCAGCGGACAGGTTGTTGACCCGCAGAAAATCCACTTCGGCTTGGAGTTTCGGCAGTTCGGCAACCAACTGGTTTAATCTGGCCTCGGCGGGCATGTAGAACTCGCGGAATCCCTGCACGGTAATGCCGCCGTCCAGATACAACCGGTGGGTGCGGGTCATGTCCTCCCGCACCTTCTGGATTTCCCGCTCATGGGCGGCAAGCAGGGTCTCCTTTTCGGACAGGTTCTTGGTGGCGGATTGCAAGTGGTGGGCAATGCGTTGCGGATTGGCGAAGAACCCCTTCATTTCCTCTTGAAAAATGGCTTCCAAGTCCACAATCGGAATTTTGTTCTGGCACTTCCGACAGACGTATTTCGGGGAATTGGAGCGGACATACATCTTGTGACCGCACGCGCAGTGAGCAAGGTTGCCGAACACCTGCACGGGAAGGCGACCCGGCCTCTTCCAGCCCTTCAACTGTTCTTCGATGATTTGGTTGACCTGATTCCAGAGCGATTCAGGGACAACCGGCTCACACTCGACCTTGCCCCATTCGCTTTCCGGTTTGTCGGCGAAGCGCCAATTGCCGTGCTTGCGATACCGGTTGAAGTAGTAGATGCCCTTGGCACTCGAGTCGATGAGCACGCGAGTCACATGCACGTCGCGCCACGGCAGACCTGCGCGCGTGCGGTAGCCGGCGGCATTCAGGAGTTTTGCAACCGTGCCTTTGCGCCTTTGCGCCAAGAATAGTTCGTAAGCCCTGCGACGGATGGGAGCTTCGTCGGGATGGGGAACAAGCTTCCGGTCTTTCCAGTGGTAGCCGTAAGGCGCGCGGCCGTTAATGGTCTTGCCAAGCTTGGCGCGGATGGTGACGGAGGCTTGGACGCGGTCGGCGATTTCTTCGCGTTCCCAATGCGCCATCGCCGCCACCATCGTGAAGAACAACCGACCGGACGGCGTGCTGGTATCAATGCTTTCCTGCAAGGAAATCATGTCGGCGTTTTGGGCGCGGAAGTATTCGGCAAAATCCTCAAGCTCGCGTTTGTTGCGGGAGAGGCGCGCCAGTTTGGAGAAGATGAGGCCGGTGATGTGGCCGCGCTTCACGTCGGCGAGCATCCGTTTGGCTTCGGCATGTTCCTTCACGGCCTTGCCGCTCGTGCCCGCAAGGTCATAGACATCCTTGACCGTCCAGCCTTTCACAACGGCGTAGGCTTTGGCGCGCTCCAAGTGATGTTCGGGGCTTTCGCCCTTGGCTTGGTCATCGGTGCTGACGCGAATCCAGACGCCGACGTCCTTGGTATCGGGGAGAGATTTCTGTTTCATGGCAGAGTTCTGCTTTCTACTACGAGTTCATGCCAAAACGCACAATGAATTGCAAGAATAAACCGTCGTCCAGCGGCGGATATTTTGTGGTGGCGCATCATGAGAATCCAACCACCGTTTGCGAAGACCGACGGAGCGCCACTGGGCAAACGATTCCGCAAGCAAGCACGAAAAAGCCGCGCACAAATGGTGGAAAGGTTCACGATGATGATTGAGCCTTCCTCAAGCGCCTTGCCGAGATCAAGGGACAATGGGTGGGTTGACTTGGGGTTATTAAAAAAGCAACTCGCCAAACGCCTCACCAACCTGTTTCTCCAGCAAATCCTTCAGCAGTTCAATGAGGGGCTGATCGACAGCACGGATGCCTCCTTCCAACTCCAGATCGGCCACACCCAGCTTTACCGATTGCGCACCCGCTTCCTCAGCGAACGCTCCCACTTCGCCGCCAAGCTCTCCGGCGGCGATCATTGGCCCGACTGGCCTCCCGAAGCCATGGTCTTTCTCAAGGAGTTCCTGCCGCTCCAAAAGCCCCCCAACTTCCAACTCGTGGCCGACGAACTAGAAACCCGCTTTGGGTTCAAGCGCCATCGCGAGTCGGTGGCCGCCTTCGCCAGAGCCCATTTTCCAGATTTCATCTGCCAGCCGGAACCTCGGCCCAAAGCCCGTCGCCGCTGGGAACGCTCCCGCATCGATGAACTGTGGCAGCACGATTCGTCCATCCACCAGTGGTGGCCCGCCGCTGCAAAGCAAACCCTGCTGCTGACCGTCGATGATCATTCCCGCAAACTCCTGTGTGGCGTCTTTGTCCCCACCGACACCACGTGGAATCATTTCGCGCATTTCCGGCGTCATTTCGAGCGGGACGCCTTTGCCGTCCATGATGCCTAGCTTCACCGCATTGCCACGCTTGGGACGCATAACGGAACGACTGTATTCAGAGCCCACGGAAGTGTCGAAGAATTTTGACTGTCAATTATTCGCAGTTGACTTGGAAACAAAAATAGATCCTTTATCGCAAAACTTAGCAAAGGGAACTCAATGTCAGACATCACAAAACATTCGATTGCTCATGTTGTTGGGGGGCTCGTCGTTGCTATCCTCGTTGGTTTATTTGGGTTAATTTCCACCAAGTTTGGGCAAGCCGATCCTTTTAACGCCCCGGTCGGCTGGGTGTTCTGGGCTTACCTTGTCGCTGCATGCCTGCTGACGGTGTTGCTGGCGGGGGCATTGAATAAAAGATTCAATCGTCTTCGGCCAGTTTTCGAACCAATTGATTGTGACTTTCACATCCTGAAGAAAGAGATACTTTACGAATACAAAAACCCTGAAAGAACGCAGTTGGGTTATTCAAAAATCGTCACAGTCAAAGCATTGAAAGATGGGTTGGAGTGCTATCGCGACAAGTATTTGTGGACTGGCCGTGGAGACGTAAACATCAAGAGCGGGATATCAGCGCAAGTCCACAGGGACACCATTAAGAAAAATGTCTGGCAGTTCTACGAGATTAGATTCAAAGATAAATTAAATCGAGGAGAACAAACCCCGACTATCCTTAATTTTGACCTGGATGACCCTCTTAAAAAAGCCGTCCCATTTTTTTCTGCAAGCATTGAAGAACCGACTGATTTGCTAATTCTTGATTTAACATTGCCAACAGAGTGTGGGGTTCAGGAAGTGGTATGTGAGGAATCTTGCAGTATCGGCGCTAGGAAACCTTATTCTGAGACGACAAAGATCCTAAAGGATGGTAAAGTGAGGTGGGAAATACCGCATCCCAAATTACTCCACCATTACGAGATGAAATGGGTCTTCCCATCTTAAAATGAGCCTGCAACCAATAATACAATTAAAAGAGGGCGATTTTCATAATAAGGATACAATTCTGCGTAAGAAAAGCGCGGCTGTGGCTGAATTTGACTCAAACCTTCGCAATGTTGTAACCAACCTGCTAGACACCCTGAACCACCATAGTATCGCTGTCGGATTATCTGCTCCTCAGATAGGAGTATTAGCACGTGTGACGGTGATCAACGTTAAGAAGAAAGAGAACAAGCTGCCCCTGGTGTTGGTCAACCCGGAATTGCTGAAGGCGGGCACGGAGTCCGCAATTCGCATGGAAGCGTGTATGTCTTTGCCATTCTTCCAAGGCGAAGTGGAACGCTCTTTGAAAGTCACCGTTGGATATCAGGAGCTTACCGGTGCAAAACATCAATTACATGCTGAAGGATTTTTGGCGAGGGTCTTATTGCACGAACTGGACCATTTGGACGGCATTTTATATGTGGACAGGATGCCGTTAGGAGGTAAACTTGTCGCCGCTGAGTTTTTTAAGAGTGATCAAGCAGCTAAACAATAATTTATGGGTTAAACTTTTTGGCAGTAGTTTCAGTTTTATCTTGGTGCTCCCGACTTCGCGAGGAGCGCCGGCAAGAGGACGACGACACCCCAGGAAGGCTAAAAGATGCGCGCAGGCGTCGCGTCCACGGTCGAGGGGTCTAGGTTTGTGAGAAATCGTGTCGCTGCATGAAAAATTTTGCATCCGGCACTTTAATCCCGTTGCCTTCCCACCAATACCGTTGCTTGGGTTCAAAGTCGGTTGCCAAATTGAACGTCTGTCCGCGCACCGCAGTTCGGTGTCGCGTTGAGCGCTGGCTGTAACCGCCACCAGTCATTTTCTTGCCGTCCGGTGAATACCAGGTCTTCCTTGGGACGCTTTTGAAATGCGGATCGAAATGGTAGCTCACCACCGTCAAGCCTTCGGTCCAGTAATACACGAGACCGAAATACGCGTTTGGCGGAGAGCATGGGTGAAAATGATGCCTCCATTTTACCACGTTCAATAACTTGATGTTTTCTGCGACGCTGCGCTGAAGTCCCCTGAGGGAGAAATCCGGCAATGCGGTTAGGATTGCTTCCGCATCGTTTCAGCGATCACCTGGATGGCCGCATCTTCCGACGCCTTGCGTTCCTCGGGTGACATCTTCGGGCCATGCCGTCTCACCGTATATCCGCGGGTCGTTCGCTCGGTTTCGGTAACGGGTGCGGCAACCCTCTCCGCCAGTGTCCGCAACTCCGCGATGAACTCGTCCGGGGTGTGATAGCTGACACGGGATCGTTGCGCTTCACCAAGCCCGGCCTTCACGGCTTCCGCGATGGCCTTCAACCGCGCGGACCTGGCGGACACAACGGCAACGCGGGTAAATCCGGCGGCCAAACATTTTTTCACATTGCCGAATTCATGGTCGGTGGTGGTCGTCACCGCAATCTCAACGGCAATGGCAAGGTCGCCTTTGCGCAACACCACGTCGGCAGCCTGATTCGACTTTTCCGCAAGCTGGCGTTCCACCCCGGCGAAGAAGCCCAAAGCGTGCGCCTCGGTCTGAATGCGTTCCTGAATTGTTTTGTGCAGCGTTCCACCCCGGCCCAAATCTTTCGGCGTTTCAGGGTGTGCTTTTGCGTCCGACGCTTCCTTTGTCTTTGGAGTTTCGGCAATCTTAGACGGTTCCGTAGGTTGCGGCAGGATAACGGGCGGCGAAGGCGGGGAAAGTTCTGCAACTTTCGCTGGTTCGGAAGAAACTGGCGGCGAGACGGGAACTTTCGTTGCTGGGGTTGGCGGCGCGACGGACGGTGTTGTTGCCCGCGATTTCGCCAGCATCGCCTCCACGTCCGCCCGTGCCGTGCCATACTTTTCTCTCGAACCCGTTATGACTTCCTGCCGGCGTGCGGTGGCTTCCGCCTCGTCGAATTTGTCCGGCAAGGGAATTGTGAGATTGAAATCGTAGTCACTGCGCTCCACACGGGCAATAGCCTGACCCGTCTCAAGATTTTTCAAATCCCGCGCTTCAAAGAACGAAAAGCCTTCACCCAACTTTCTGGCATCCTCGTCGCCAACCCGGAACACAATGCGCGTGTAGGGATGCGACATGACGGCGCTCGCCACTTCGGGGTTGCGCTGCAACTGGTGCAACTCGTGATGCGCCAGGGTGAGGCCAATGCGATATTTCCGCGCTCCTGACAGGATTTCCGCCATGCTCGGCGTGATGAAGTTGGCGAACTCGTCAATGTAGAGCCAGTAGTCCCGCCGGGCGGCGATCTGCTGCGCCTGCCGGCTCATGGCAATCTGTTGGAACTTGGACACCAGCAAGGTGCCCAGCAGGTATGAGTTTTCCCGGCCAAGCAATCCCTCTGGCAGTTTCGCCAGAAAGATTTTGCCCGTGTCCATGATGTGCGCAAAGTCCAGCCGGTTCTCCGGCTGCGAGACCATGTGACGGATGGGCTTCTGGGCCAGGAACGTGTCCAACCGCGTCAGAATCGAGCCGATGGATTTGTTGCCGGAGAGGTGCGGAAAACTTTTCTGCCAGTAATACACGACTTCGGAGTCTTTGACGGATTTCAGGAATTCATTCCGAAACACCGGTTCAATCAGGAACCGGCGCAATTCGGCAAGTGTGCCGCGCCGGTCGCTTTCCAGAAAGGCGAGAATGGCATTTTGCAACACGCTGTTCATCTGGTCGCCCCAGGAAGTCGAGAGCCGTTGGAACACCGCAACCAGGTCAGAGGCCAGCAGATTTTTCTCAAGGTTGCTGTGGGCCGACAGGATGTTGAATCCAACAGAATGCGATTCATCCGATGGATCAACCAACACCACGTCACCAATCCGCTCCGGCGGAATGATGCCGCAAATGCGGTCAATCAAATCGCCGTGGGGATCGAGCACCGCTACACCCTCGCCGTTCTCAATATCCTGGCGGATGAGATTGAAAAGCAGGGTGGATTTTCCAGTACCAGAAGCGCCGATAACATGGCAGTGTTTTGTGCGCTGTTCAGGTGACAACCTGACTTCGACCGTCTCACCACCCTGCTCGTTATGACCCAGCAACAAACCTTGCTGCCGGACAATGGCCGGGGCGGCCTTGGTCTTGGACGTTTGCCGTTGAAATACCGGCGAACGGACGGCGCTCGACGGGATATGCACAAAGCCGGTCAACTCGTCGCTGTTAAGCAGCATCCCCGTTCGCCGCGTCTGACGGCGTAACACGTCCTCAATGTGTTCCTCGAACGGGTAATCATCATTGTGAAGCGGGATGAGTTCGTTGCCGTTTGGGTGCGCGAATATGCGCAATGATCCGGAGAGGTCGCGGGCCAGTTGCAACAAACGGTCAAATTCACCGGCGCGAAGCAGAAGGCGGACAACGGCGGCATACAATGGGCGGGCGACTTTGTTTTCCGCCGCCCCGGCCAGTTCCGGCGAATTCACGAAAAACGGCTTGCCGTCCGCATGGGTGACGGAGCGCATGATGCTTTCTGTCCACGGATGCTGCACCGGCTGAAACAGGACTTGAAACAATCCAAGCTCACCCGGCTGCAACTCGGAGAGCGCGCCCACGATGCCGATGAACGAGTCAAGCCTGCCACTGGCGAGCGGCAGCATGAATTCGTGTTTGAGCCCAAATTCCACCGCCAGAACTTCATCGCCCAAACTTCCATCCCACGCCTGATCCAATCCGCCTTCGCGGGGAACAAACACGGCTTCGGGAAAATACGCCGACAACTGGCGACGGAGCAACGGAGCGTCGTTTTTACCGGCAACAAACTGTGCCGCCACCTTCTTATGAGTTCCCACCAGTTCAAAGGCGATGGGTTCGCGGCACAGGGACAGGTTCAAAAGGAACTGCTCGAACGCCTCCTTGGAAATGTCGAGTTTGTCCGGGAGCGATGCCTGCAATTCCACCAGTGATTCACGGATCAATGGAGTCGGCTCCGGTTCTTCTTCGGCTTCGGGAATGGCCGGTGGCACTGCCGCCTCGGTGCTCAACTTCCGGCTCAATTTCTGCACCAGCGAACTCAAGAAGGTCGGCTTGGCTCCGTCGTCAATGGGTGGGGTTGCAGGAAGATGATGGCCGTAGAATGGGACAAAGGGCGGTTCGGGAAAAACGGGTTCGGGAAAGACCTGCCAGCCACGTCCGCGCCTCTCCCAAGTGTGGAACTGTTCGCTCAATTGTTCGTCGAGCCGGGACATGACGTTATGGTTTCTTGGGCAGCGACACGATGGTTGGTTTGTAGAGTTCGCCAAGAATGGGGCTGTATTCGTTGAATTGAACCAACTTGATTCCTTGCGCACCGGTGGTTTCCTCCACCTTGGCTTTGACGACGGTGTTCACCGTGTCGCAATACATGAGCCGGGTGTCCTCACGATAGTAGGTTTCGCGCCGAAACCAGCGCTCGTAGATCGGTCCCAACACAGGCGACTTGATGAGCGTGGCATCGAGGTTTTTCAACCCGAGTGACACTGCGTTGCGCATCACATAGATCGCCAGAATAATGAACGCAATCCATCCGACCGGCCAAACAAACATGGCAAGCCCGCCGAAATATTTGATGCAGACCGCGAACGACAGCGGAAGGCAAATGCCGAACGCGAGCAACAGCACGATAACTTGCCAGAGTTCGATCATGGCGGGAATTTCCGCAAACCGGCAACTGAAGAAATATGCTGTGCCAAAAGGCGCGGCACAGATGTCGAACACCAATCGCTCGCGCGTCATGCGCAAATATTCGCGCTTGGCGGAAAGTAATCCGCCTTCGGCGAACTCGACGTGGAAGAGTTCAAGGCCGGGGACTTCGCGTGCTTTCAACTCCTGCTCGACAGCTTCGTAAAAATCTTCGGTGGATGTGTTGAAGCCGGGGATGAGCGCGTACCAGTGGTCAATGACGTCCGCACTTTTTTTGAAGAATCCAAACATATTTTATCCCTTGTGTGGGTAATTTTAATTTGCGGGGTAGGATGAATAGGGCGGTTCCGAAAATCAAGGAGAGGAAAGCGCACATACATCAGAATGTGCGTCAGGTCGCTGCCGAGTTTGTTTTTTTCGTGCTACGGAAAACCCCCATGGACATTCGTGAAGACACGTCCTTTGATAAAGGTTGTGGAACTGCAAAAGTCTAGAGCTTGTGGCTACCGGCGCAACCCAAAACAAACCCGGGGTTCGGTGGAAAACTCGGGTTTACTGGACTGAAATTAAAAACGTTTTTAACGCTTGTGATGCTACGCAGCATCTGTATTTTTTTTGCCAATGTTTTACTTTTTGGTTTGTGCATCGTTTTAGCTAACCGAATATGGTTGGCAACGGTGACAAAAAAGTCAGTTGGGCAGCCGATCATATCCACGGCGCGATGCCGATGTCTGCACTCGACATGGGGCTGATTGCCACGGAAACCTACAATCGACTGCACAATGTTCTGCAAAATTCCACGCTGCATTTTACGTTTCCGGCCAATCGAACTTCCCGGTTCATACATTCATTAGGATGCGCCCACTTGGCCGGGAAAATTTTCCAAAGCGCCTTAACAAATGCGACCTCCCCATGCTCGCTGGCTTTTTTCAAAGAATTTCGAAAAGTTTTGAAAGGTGAAATTAGCGAGCGAGGTAAAACCGAAGAAGGAAAAATAAAGTGTTCCCGTGACGAATTGATCAAGGAAGATCCTTCAGAATTTTCAGATTCTTTTTATCGGTCGGTTATCCCTGTCGGGCTTTCGATTAAAGAGCAGTATCTTTATATTTTACTATATCAATCCGTTCGATTTGCAGGATTGCTCCACGACATCGGGCATCCACCATTCTCGCATGTTGTTGAGGCAGCCCTGTCCGAAATACGAGCTTGGTTGAAAGATAAAAAGACTCCCACACTCAAGCAACTCAAGTTGCTAGGGCAATTGGAAAAGGCTGGGGCGGTTTTGCATGAAGGGCTGGGGCACAAGTTGGCTGCTTGTGTTTTGGATGACCTTTTGGAACAGGTGCCAACCGATGATCACAAGCTGAAATTTGACGTCATACGGATAAAACATCTGACCATAGCCATTCTTGAAAAGAAAAGTGAATTTTTAAAAGCCGTCGGATCGGTCATTTCGGGGGATTTTGATGCTGACAGATTAGATTATGTCTCGCGAGACTCTGTAATGTGCGGTTTGCGAAAGGCGCCGATTGATACAACTCGACTGGTAGATTCGTTTCACCTGCTGCAAGAAGTTGATAATAAAACCGCCCAGAAAAGCTTCATTTTTGCACCATCAACACGTTCGTTAAGCACTTTTGAAGAATTCTACCGCCGCCGCTTCAACGTATACAGATATGCGATTTACCATCATCGTGTCGTTAAATTTGATTCTTTGCTGCAAGCCTGTGTGGTGGATTTGGCAAAGGAGCACGTGGATAATCCACCCAAAAGCAAAAAACAGAAGAAGAATCCATCTGACAAGAGCGGGCTGTTGCACGACGACATAAGCGGACTTTGGGAAGTTTTTCAATATTTGGATTACGTCAAGGAACGTATAGATTCATTTATTCAATGGGACGATGCGTGGCTTCTTTCCGTGTTGCGACGACATTATTTCAAACACCCAGCACGCAAAGACAAAGGGAAGGCGGATGCGCTTTTCTTCAAGCTACAAGAATTGCTCTCAAACAGAAAATGGTATTACTCGGTGTTCAAAAGAGCCGATACGTTTTCTGAGGTTGAAGCCGCTTTTTTGGCGGAAATGCCGGAACAATTTGATTGGTCCAGTTGGGCTAAAATTGAGGCCGGAGAAGCGGCTATCCTTTCAGCGGCAGCCGAAAAAACCAGAACTTGCATCCGCGAAAAACACCCGTTGGACGGGTTCTTCTTAAGCAGGTTGTTTGAAAGTCTTCAGGTTGGGGGCAAGATTCATTTTGGTGATGAAATTTTGAAAAAGGCGTGCGCTGAATTGCAAAGTCAAGACTTGGTCGGTGAAGCTTTTTTTAGTTTGAGACGGATCAAAGCAGGGCTTAAACCCGAATTTGTGCTGGCTGACAGCGTTGGGTTGCCATTGCGCGTTGGTCAGGTTTCCCGAATTGTCGCGGAATTACGGGAAGCCGGCAGGTTTTTCCCCCCATTTTTCGTGTTTGCAAAACCAAGTTTACAAAACAAAACATTCACACAATGTGAGCTTGTCAACATTCGGAACATTTTAGGCAAGTCGTTGGCACAGAACTTGCTATATTGTGCAAAAAACTATAAAATTCAAGTAGATAAAGGAGGTAAATAAAGTATGTGTAAGGAATATGATGAGAGCCGGGAGAAGTTGTCGGAGTTAATTTTCACGCTTCAGAACTTCACAGAGGAGGAATTGAAGAAGCAATTCAAGAGGAAACGTCATGGAAAGACAGAAATTGGCCGGTCGCAAACGATCCATGATTATCTTGATGAACTTCGTGAATTCGGAGCGCTCGGGTTTGAATCGGGACATTATTATGTCCAAAAACGAACTCTGGTTCTAGCCTGAAATCATTAAGACTTGGCCATGGCCAAGTCTTTTTTATTTCCTAGGAAATAAAAAAGGGTGATTCTCGAAAATTCGGAATCACCCCTGACTTTTAAACTGCGAAGTAACCCAACTCCCTTAACGATGAAAAGTTCGGATTCCCCATGATGACATGATCCGTGATCTCGATTTTCATCAACTGACCAGCCCGGATCAAATCCCGCGTCACTTTGATGTCCGCATCGCTGGGCGTCTGATCGCCGCTCGGATGATTGTGAATCAACACGATAAACGCCGCTTTCATCGCCACTGCCACAGAGAACACCTCGCGCGGATGCACCAGTAAAGTGTCCATTGTGCCAATGGTCACCAGATGATGTCCCTTCACCCGCCGCCGGGTGTTCAAGAGTAACACCACGAAACATTCGCAGTCCGGGTTGAAATACGGATGCGTCGCAATGTGCAACCGCCAGTAGTCGGCAACCTGCTGTGGTTCCTCACAGATTTTCATCTGCTCTGGCACCGGACAGTCCCGCAAAGCGACAACCTTGAATTCCTTCGGATTGAAGTCTTTCATGCTGCAACCTCCGCAGATTCAATGAAGCTTTTGCCCAGAATGAAGTCTGCCGCCTTTTGTGCCTGCGCTGCCGCCTGCACAATTAGTGTCTTGTCCTGGCGCAACCGCTCAAGCCACCCTTTGATATACGCGGCGGAACTGTCAATCGTCCGCTCGCTGATCTCGGCCTGACCGCAGATATACGCCGCACCCATTTCGGCAATCAATTCCTCTTTGCAGTAGGGATCGGAACCGAAGCCGTTGTGTTCGGCAAGTGTTGTCCGATTCAACCGCTTCTCGTGGCCGGTGGCATGAACCAGTTCGTGGAAGAGGGTGGAATAATAATCCTCCGTCCGCTCGAACCGTTCCTTCATCGGCATTCCCACGCAATCTTCACGCGGGAAGTAGTAGGCTTTGGTCATGCCATGTTTGATGACGGGCGACTGTGGCATATTTGCGACAATGTCCTCCGGCTTGGATATGGCGTTTTCAGTCGTCGTCACCGGTGCGGTGCTGGTTTTCAACCCGTCGCATTGAGCGGCATTGAACACATGATAATACCGGAGCATCGGGATTTTATCCGTCTCCCCGGACTCCTTGTTTTCAATTACCAGTTGTTTCCAGAAGACGACAGGACACGCCTTCTCACCCTTGCGGACACTGCCGCCAAGCTGGTTGGCTTGGCGAAGAGTCAGCCAGCAAGGGGATTCATAGCTCATGGCATGAAGCAAAAACACATTGATGCCACGATACTGCTTTTGGGAAACGTAGTTTCGGGGCCATCCTGCTTTTGCTTTCCACGGCTTGTGCCAGGGAACTGTGCCTTGCTCCAGCAAGACCACGATCCGTTCGGTGATACGGTCATACGCTTGATTTTTCATCTAATTCTCCTGTGGTTGTTGTTTTGAAAAGAACCCTGTGAACCCACTGTGAAGCGTATGTCCCCGCGCAATTTCAACAAAGACGGTCAATCTTGCCGGGGACGGCAATATGAAAAAAGAGCGACCCGGATGGATCGCCCTTGTGTTATCACCCAACCTTCCTGTTCAGGATGGTGACTTCGGATTGCGGTGAGATGCGGAACATTGCGGGTGGCGGCTGGAAACGAACGGGCTTGTCAAAGCGGGTCTTAAAATCCCTGACGGGCCGGTTCATAATGACAACCGCTGCGCAATCGTTGACGCGGATAACGCGGCAAAGACGGCCGTTGAAACGGATGACATCCCCGGCACGAAGCCGGAACAGATGTTTCAAGGTCTGCCAGATGATGCCAAACTCAATTTGGTTCGGGTCAACAAAGTCGCGTTTCTTGCGCCGCAAGGTGCCGGGTGGCGGTTGCTTCGCGCTCATAACCGATAGTCCTCGAAGGTGGCGGCCAGTCCGTCCTCGTCTGCGCCCAGGAGTTCTTCCAAGGCGGCTTTGGTCTGCACGCGTTCAAGGTTGGGCTTGGCGTCCTTGGGACAGCCCGGGCAACGAATGACGTTTACGACGCCCCGCCCGAATTCCCAGCCAGCGGCGCGGAATTCCTGCCGGTAACGGTCGGTCAATTTCTGAGCGTGGGGAAGTGAACACCAGGCTTCGGCTTCCTCATGGCTTAATCCCGTTTCAAACACGGCATCGTGCCAGAGGTGATATACGTCCCACGGTTCTCCGCAGGTTGAACAATGAACATCCATGATGAATCTCCTTTCAGATGAACAACGCCGAGACTTCCTCGGCGCTCAAGTTCTCCGGCTGCTGTCCGTCCTGGTCAAAGGTGTGAACCTTCACGAATACGAACTTCGCCAGACGAACGGCAATGTCCTCACGTCCTGCCCGCCCCGCCTCGTCTTCGTCAAGCATGACGATGACCTGGCTGTTGCGGTCGGTGTGTGTGCGGATCAACTCCTCCTGCGCGGCTGACATGGTGCTACCCATGAGGGCAACCACCTTGCGACAGCCGAACTGGTGAAGCTTCATGCAGCCAAAGAATCCCTCAACGATCACCAGTGGCCCCGATTCTTTGTTGGCCCGGTCAATGTTGAACAGCTCCAACGATTTGCGGAAGCCTTGGGGCAGTTTGTATTTGGGAGTGCCTTCGGCGGGTTCACCGGGGAAGCGACCGGCATAGGCAACGATGTTGCCTTCCGGGTTGTGGATCGGAATGGCAATTCGCTCTGCCATCATGCCTTTGGCACAGTAGCCCACGCCAAAATCCACAATGGTTTCGAGTGTGAGTCCGCGTTCGGCAAGGTAGGGATGTTCTCGCTCAAGCTTGTCCAAGCGAAACTTCAGCGGCGTGTTGGGCGTACTTTTCTCCGGGGCCACAACGGCTTTCTTTGCTAGCGGTTTCGGTGGGGAAACTGTGTCGGCCCTTGCGGCTTCACTTGATTGCTCCTCGTCGGAATTTGCCGACATGGCCTCGGGATCAAGATGAAACCATTCAATGGCCTTCAGAGCCGCCGCGTGGATGCTGACGCTCTCCATTCTGGAGATGAAGTCCAAGGTGTTGCCGCCGTGTTTGCATTCACTGAAACAGTTCCAGATGTTTTTGCTCAGACTCACCCGGAACTGATTCGGGCTGCTTCCTTTGTGGATCGGACACGGCCCGTTCAGGCTGTCTCCGCTCCGTTTGAACCGGTCAAGCAGGCCATAATGTTCAAGCACCTGCTCCATGGTGATGGCCGCTTTGACGGCCTTGAAGTCAACGAACTTTGATTTGGGCATAGTTTTCCTGTGGTATTTGGTTGTGGTGAACTGTTGCGGCTCAAGAATTGAACCGCCTCCAGGAAGCATTCTATCGCCCCTGCCAAAACCCACTAGACGGCGAGATTTGCCGTCCTGGGCAAGAATTCTAATCTAACAAACTGCCGGTTTCACCTGGCTTGCCGGTCTGCCATGCTGTGGAAAATATATCCTCGGGCCTGGCCAAGACTGTCCGGTCGGCAAAGAGAAAAAGGCCGTGACCGCGTTCCAATTGTGAGCAGGCATCAATGAGTGATTGAACTCGTTTGGGACTTGTCGTGACCGTAAGCACGCGGAAACGATGGAAACCAAAACATGTGCGATGGATGGATTGCGACCAGGTCGCTTCGTAGGCGAGGAGTTTCCGATAGAAAGAGGTCTGGGAGAGCGTGTGGCGTTTGACCGGCATGGTGCCACGGTCGGCTTCGAGAAAGAAGTATGCGTGCTGGTTCTGGCCGTCCTCACCTAGAAACTCCAAAGCGAATACGCGGTCGGGGATGACACCGAGTCTAACGCCGCTTTTCAATTTCACCTTCCAATTGAACGGCTGATGCTTTTCACTGCTCTCACGTGGAAGCGCAATCTCGCGTTCGGTCAGAAGTCGAATGTTAGCCTTACGACAAGCGAGTTCAATGGTCGCCATAATGTCTGAAATCAAGAGTGTGTGTTCAAGGAATACCCGGCCCACGCCACGGTTTTTCTCAGCCCAAGAAAGTTCACGCAATGTTACGCCAAACTCTTGCTCCAAGAGCAACCCACCTTCGTTCCCTAAACCGTAAACGATGTGACGGGAACCGCCGCGATGGTAGTAGTCAATTTGCGCGCGGGGCCGTTCCAAGTAGCCGTGATGGTAAAGTGATTGCAACCTCCTCAAAATCTGCTGCGGACTGCCGCCCACGAGTGCCGCGATCTGCGGGGAACGGAGAAAACGATGCCGATACACCAATCGGATGATTTCGCGGTCGCGCTCGGTCAGTTCGATGGGGGCAACTGCGGGGGCGCGGTTGAAACGGGGAAGGCGTGGAACCATCGCTCCACCTTATCGGGGAGCGAAGAAGTGGAGTAGGCGTCAAGGTTTGCGCTTTGCGGCAAGTTTGCGGGCCTTTTTGATGATGAGGGACAAATCAACACCAATGCCGTCGGCCATCCGCAGCGCAGTCTCCAGCGATGGCCGGCGCAAGCCGCGCTCGACGTAGCCAACCATCTGCTGGGAAATGCCGCTCCGTTGTTCCACAGCGTATTTGGATAAACCCTTGCGAATTCGCTCATCGCGCAGTAAGCGGACAATTCGCTCGTTCAATTCGACATAGGATTTTCGCGTATTCACGCTCAAAAATTATGCGCGAATTCATTTGACACGTTACGACACAACTGTTACGTATTCCCGCATGAACTTTATCAAGCGCATTGGTCCAGACCCGCACGCCAACGGAGCCCAAAGTGTCGGCTGCCGCGGTTGCCCGGATATTTGGGAACTCGACAACGGCGACTTTGCCGTCATCGGCGCTGACATCACCGATGTCGCCACGCATCTGCCGCCTTCTGCCGGTTGTGGTCCGGATGAACGCATGGTGAGAATCCCTCGCAAAACGCTGGTCCTGGCCAAAGCTGACATTCCCGACCGGCTCTGACGCACACCTCCGCTTGTTCCATCCTGCCGGCACATGGTATGATGGGGGACATGGAAGGTTTACGCTGGATAGTCGAAAATTGGTTCACTGCGCTGAGCGCCATTGGTGTTGTCGGTGGACTTTACTTTACGGCAGTTTCCCTGCGTTCGGAAACCAAAACCCGGAAAATTGCCAACCTGCTCGCTATGACGGCGAATCACCGGGAAGTTTGGAAGGAAATTTTTCACAGTCCTGAATTGGCGCGAGTCGTTGATTCATCCGCTGATGTGGCAAAACAATCCATCACTCCTGAAGAGCAGGCGTTCGTCAATATGGTGGTTCTTCATATCAGCAGTGTGTATGAGACGCTCAAAGACGAATTGGTGATCAAGCAAGAGGGGCTGCGCCGGGATGTGGGATTGTTTTTCTCGTTGCCGATACCACGAGCGGTTTGGGAGAAAACCAAACTTTTCCAAAATCAAGACTTTGTGGCATTCGTCGAAAAGTGCCGCCGGGGGGGGCATACGTTTTAAGAATGGTGGCGCTTATCCTGGGACTCGGCGAAAAAAGTCACGACCTCGACGCGCTTCAAAAAGACAACGAGCGCTGGTTTGTTGCGTGAGTTGCAAGTCCGCGCTTCCTTTACAAGCATTTAAGCAAACATATTATCGCCCAATGTTTGAAGCGGAATTGAAACGAACAAAAAAAGCATTGTGGCGTGTGGCATTTGCCAAGATGTCCATTGCTAGAGCCATCGAGTCTTGCAATTTCATCATCGTCAACGTCAAAACGACCGACGACCCAATTTATTACCCGCTCGTAACAGCGGTTTTTGTTCTTTATGCGAAGCCGTTCGGGGACAACAACGGTGCGGGTCGGATTTCTTCAAAACATGCAAGCTACGATTCTCCAGAGAAAAGGAACCTCCACGACATGCTCATGCAGGGGCGAAACAAGTTTTACGCCCACGTAGATGTGGAATCCCAGTATTACGATCAAGGCGACAATCCAATAGGCGAGTTATTCCGATTGAACATAATAGTTAGAGATATGAAGGATGGAACGGACGAATTCACCACTCAAGTTCAAGAGCTCACGTTGACCCTTGAAACTGTTCCTCGAATTTTAGCTGTGTGCAAAGACCTGCTGAAAACGCTCTGTGATGAAGAGAAGAATCTGTTGCGTTGCCTCATAAAAGCCGGATACAAACTGAAGGTGGGAAAAAACGTAATGGATTTGAAATAGCTACCAATTCTCGTGTCTTTGAAAAGGGGACTTGTTTCCTTTGGTGATGAGTTTGTCCTTCCGGCTAATGCAGTTTTCAAAAGGCGGGAGTATCTTCGCCCAAAACGCTTCTGATCAGGATTCCGGCTGCGTCTTGACCGCATAAGCCACGAGTGCTGTAGTTACAATTATCAACATTTGTGCTTCCATCTGATCGAAGTTCAAAGAGGACAAATGAACTGACTTGTTGGTCGCTTGTTTTACGGTTACAAGCGACCCGTTCAGCCATTCGTATGTTCTCTGGCCCAAGCGCGTTTGCCATTCGGCTTTCAGGGTGGGAACTTTTCTTACTCCGCCTTTGCCGTCGGTCTTGTCGGTTATTTCAAGAAAAGCTTCCAAGGCGATGCGGCATTTGGCAACCGCCTCGTTATAGAAACCCTGGCCTTCAAGCTTCTGTGCTTGTTGGAGAGCGTCGAATGCGGCTTTCACGCCTGCACAGCTCTCAATGGGGATAGTAGCAAGCTCCATGATATGCGCCCTGCCAAATTCCATACCTGGCAACACCTGTTCCACCCATTTGGAACGGGGAATGACGACCCGGAGTTTCGTCTGCATGTGGTGACGCTCGACGAGCCCCCAAACGGATGGTTGCAATTTATCTTGCGTGTGAGCTACCTCGACGACTTCATCAGCCAGCAATTCAAGATCAAGTCTGATCTTCACATCGCCACCGTTGCGGAGCCGGTTGATGAGGGCCAGGCGCGTGAGGTCGAGTGGAATTTCCACATGCACCCAATCATCCTTCCTTTCCTCGCCGGGTTTGACACGCACCTTCAAATAAACAGGTAGACTGGTCGCGATGTAGGTGGCGTCAAAGGGAGATACGCGGCATCGGATTTCGCGAAAGTCGAGGCTCGTGCCAGAGCCCCTTGGGCTCCGGAAAATGAGTCGCAGGTTAACCACCAGCACAGGCAACTCCGCTCTACCGGTGCCATAGGCGTTATTTGAACCAACTTCTACTTCCGCGACAATATAGCTTCTTAATGTAAAACTTTCGCTCATGACTACGCGCAGATTGCATTTGAAGTTCCATTAAATCGAGCATTGATTCGTAACCGAAAGGTCTCGTTTCAATATAGACATTTATCATGAACGACCTGTTTGCGATGAGTCACCCATCGCACCCATCCACCGCTTCAACTTGTCATCAATCTTGGCGCGTGGCGTGGCAAATCGCTCGCGTGATCTGGCGATGAGTTTGTCTTTCCGGCCAATGCGGTTTTCCAAAGGTGGAAGCATTTTTGCCCGAAACGGCTCCCGGTTGGTTCCATCCTCAAGCAGTTTTACCACCGCCTCATAGCGGTCAAGATCGGCAAGGGCACTTGCCGGGATTGAATTACCAAACTCCTTTTCCATCACCTCGGCGTCGGTATTGCCGATGCGGAAGGCAATCAGTGTCCCCACGTTGCCGAAAACCGCCTGACGGATTGGGAGCGGTAGCTGGTCGATGTATTGATGCGAGAGAGTGAGGCACAAACGATACTTGCGGGCTTCCGCCAGAATCGAAGCAAAAGCATCGGTGGAAAAATTCTGGAACTCGTCGATGAACAAGTAGAAATCACGGCGTTCATGCTCGGGACGGTTCGCCCGCGCCATGGCACCAAGTTGAAATTGAGTCGTCAGCAGGGAACCGAGCAGATTTGCTTTGTCATGGCCAAGCCGTCCTTTCGACAGGTTGGCGATAAAAAGGCGCTGGTTGTCCATGATGAAGGGGATGTTCACCTTGGTTTTGACCTGGCCCAAAATGTTCCGGACCACCGGGTTCAACAAAAACTGGCCGAGCTTGTTTTGAATTGGAGCGATAGCCTCCCGCTTGAAGCGTTCGTCGTAGCCCTCAAACTCCTCTGCCCAAAACGATCGGATGAAGGGGTCTTTGATCTGACGAATCACCTTGGCCCGGAAGGTGTCATCCGTGAGCATACGGTTGACACCAAGCAGGGTGGCATTCCGGCAATCAAGTAATGCCGATACAGCATTGTAGAGGATGTATTCCAAACGTGGTCCCCATGAGTCCCGCCAGATTCCCTTGAATGCACCCACGATGCCGGATGCCACAAGATGCCGGTCATCCGGTGCAACATTGGCAAGCAAGTTAAGCCCAATCGGGAACTCAATGTCCCCCGGATTGAAATACACCAGATGATCGGCCCGATGCGGGGGAATGTGGTTTAACAATTCCTCGGCCAAATCCCCATGGGGATCAATGATCCCGACCCCATGCCCCAGGGCAATGTGCTGCAAGATCAAATTGCGCAGCAAAGTGGTTTTCCCAGAGCCAGTCTTTCCAATGACGTAAATATGCTGGCGTAGGTCTTCGGCAGATATGCCAAAGGGCTGGGGTTCTCCCCAGCCGTGCCGTTCTCCAATTGTGATGGGGTGGTCATTCATGGTGCCAAAACCAGTCACCACTCCTGCCACAGAGAAAGTCCGGCGTGTAGTGGACTTCCGCTGTGGTCACGCCGGCAAAATGCTGTTTGGGGCAAGCCGACGAGGTAATGGTGACTGGTTTTGAAATCCGAATGCGCGGGTGCTGCATCATACCACCCGTGCGAAAAACGGACGCGCCAATTGGCGCGGCTGTGTCAAAAAAGCCCCATTCGGGGCGACTCTTTCTCCAGAAACCGGAGATTTTGTGCGTCTTGACGGTAACGGTCGTGTTAACCAAGTAACACCCGTAGTGAATCCGCCTTCGGGCGAGCCGGTCGCGATAGCGGGCTGGTTGTCGGTGCGTTAGCACCTTCTCTTAAAACCAGTCCCCCAACGTGTCGGCGTATAGCGGCCGACTTTATCTCTTTTTGCTTAAAGGACATCGGGTAGTGTCCTTTAGGCCGGCTAGCCCGAAGGGAGAAAGAGATAAAGTCGGGCGGTAGCCGACGACACGTTGGGGAGCTAGTGGTGCGGCGGTTAAGCTGTGGAAGTCAATCGTGATGGGCACTCGCCCCTACATACCATGTATGTAGGCCGTGGGGTGGTGAGTAGAAAATCTGACGGGTAATTCCCCAAAAGAGGTGATCGCAACAGTTGAGAAAGTTCAGAAATAAAAAATTCATTCCTGCTGTTGACAGCCATGAATTCAAAGCTGAGTTTACGTCGCAGTTCCCGTGTTCTTTCTTTTTGGAAAAAGAAAAATCCCCGCGTCACGTTAATGGCGTGGGGATTAAAACAGGGATACCCGCAAATTAAGTAGAAAGGTAACCCGATGGAAACTATAACAAATGCTGGCAGAAATGCAAGTCCTGTTTCCACAAATGAAACAGGGGCGACAGGACAAAAACTCACCATTCAGGTGCGCGTTGAGGCGCATGACAATGGAATCATCGTATCATGGGTTCAAAATCACCACATGTTGGTCGACAGAAATATCTCTGATCGGACCAAAACAAGCGCGTGCAAGCAATTGACCCTGGAAATAGTCAAAGCCCTCCTTGAACACGAAAATTGTGTGGGGGACAGGTGCGCAATTGGGAAATACGGCTGTGAGACTAGGTGAGGAAAGAATGGCAGGTTGTCCACCAAATCAGGGCAAGGTCAAGGCTGGCATCGTGAAGTGAGAACATGACGACGTGTTAATCCTTCGTCACTGGATGATGTTGCCGATAATCATCAATCGCCTTGGCGAGCTTTTCCGCTTCGTTTTTTAGGTCTTGGTAACTCTCTCTGAGATGCGGAACAAACTCGACCATTCTGCTGTAGTGATTGCTGTGCTCCCTCTGGAATAATACAGGATCGGTTGTTTGGAGTTTATGGAATTCTTGCAGTCTTTCCTCATTCTTGTTGTTGACCTCAATCGCATCTAAAAACGTATTCGCGCTGGTGTATGCCGTTACAATTTGGCGGCAAAGTTCCGAGTTGTTAATCTGTCCAACGATTGCAGTATTGTTTGGGTAAACGATGAAATAGTCCCTTGTGATTTTGAAAAAGTAAGTAAAGGCTTTCCCATTCTGAACTTCACCCAAGCGCTCACCCAACCAGTTGTATTCCTTCAGCATCACGTCCCATTCAATGCGGATGGCTTGAAGAATTCCATCAATCATTGCCTGCATTTGAATTCGTTCAAGTGCGAGATTGTGTTTATGCGCCTGCCATGTCGCCAGAACTGAAAAACCTCCACCGAACAAACCGCCTACAACTGCGCCGACAACGCCACCTACAATTGCTGCTTTCATTTCTGCATTACCTCCAACTTCGCCGGCTGCAAACATTATCAAGTCGCTTGTCATAGTGGATGTGAGACTCCGGGAATCCAAGTTTTGTGGCAATTACATTGTGGTTCTCATTTTGGAGGGATTGAGTCCTAGCAGGCCGTCAATTTGACCGGCAGACTGCCATCATGGTACGATATAGTTATGCAAAAAGTCACTTACACAGTCCACGTTGAACCAGCGGAAGAAGGCGGCTATGTCGCGTTCTTTCCGGCGTTGCCGGGCTGTCACACCCAAGGCGAGACCTTGGAAGAAGTGATCGCCATGGCGAAGGATGCTCTGACCGGCTACTTGGAATGTCTGCAAGCCCACGGTGATCCGATTCCGATGGAAAAGTCAGTGGCAAAGCTCGTCGGCTTTGACCTTCCGTTAAGCATGTCACTCGCGCGATGACGCGACTGCCGACGCTCCACGCCCGAAAAATCATTCAAGCCTTGGAACAGGCTGGTTTTATGTTTGACCGTCAAACTGGCAGTCATTTCATTTTGCGTCACCCAACCACCCGCCGGACAACCTGCGTGCCCAAACACAGCAAGGATGTGAAGCGGAGTCTGATGAAGGAAATTCTCCAGCAAGCCGGACTGACGGAAGATGAATTTCGGAAATTACTGTAAATCGCAAGTGATGGCTGAACAAGGACATGTTTTAATATCGCACAAAGTTCTGCGACATAGTGTCGAAAAACGACTCAACTTTGAACATACCGGCCAGTTGCAGCGAAGCCTTGATTGTGCGAGTGTCCCTTTGGCTTCGACACATAAACCGTTGCCGACCGACAGTCGTGGTAACCAATACGACTATGAATGAAGGAAATCCAACCAAGAAAACGCAATCCGGCAAGGAGCCGTCAGTGCTTGGCATAGTTTCGTATGTCCGCTGTGCTGCATTCAGATGCCTGGCATATCACGATCCTGAAGGCCACTGGCGGTGTTGCTACAACCACGAATTCTTGCCGGAAGTTCTCGAAGTGTTGTCTGATACGCCGGAGTCCTTTTTCGCCAAGACCTGATCTGCTCATTGTTGCCGTGGACACAACGACGCTTCACGAATGGGCAATCATGGCTCACGACGCAACGTGCGTGATAGATCAGGTGGTCGAGACGGTGTAGCTTTGCCAACGCAAATCTTGCTGCTAGTTGTTCTCATTCCGAACTTCCGAAGTTTCCACAACCCTCACTACTTTCTGGCCACAGACAGCACATGAGCCTTCCAGAATCAGGTCGCCATTCTTTTCAACTGTGCCGGTGAAATTGACTATTTTCACCGCAGTCCGGCACTTTATACAAAACACATTTTTCAGAATTCTCTCTTGCGCCTCCAGTGGAATTGCACCCCAAAGAACGGCGGCTTGGGTTGTAAATTTGCCCTTACTCATTCAACGTAACATACCAATTTTAACCACGGCTCACAACTTCTGAATTGTCTCTCTGACTGTCGAAAACTTGCCGTCTTCGGCAAATCTCGGCGTCTTGGTCGGCGCGTCCGCAGGATTTATTCTGTGGGACATGGCGAGAAGATTACACAATTGGAATTATGACAATGTGACTGATTTCCTGAAAGAGAATGGCTTTAGCTTCTACAAGGAAGTTGGCGGTTCTCACGAGGCTTGGATTAAACGTGGGCAGGACGAAGTGCCGGACAGAATCGTTGGTATGAATTTTACGCATGGCAGTTATCTTCTCGGAAACATGAAGCGGATGATCGCCGCATCTGGGATTGAGGAGGACGCGTGGATTAAATGGAGCGGTTCTTAAAATCGTCGGAATGTGACCCTCCATTTGGTTTGATCGGAAACCCAAACTCTTTCTTGAAGTGAGCGTATATGAGTGCGGCGGCACGTTCCGCTTGGTGCTGGTAGGCTCGAACATCGTTCCTGTTGCCACCCCCAAATGAGAATGATTCGTTATAATATAGTGGATCCCAAAATTTGCATGTTATAATGAAACCATGTCTATAAAAGAATTTGATATAAAGATCATCCGATTTTTTAGAAAAATCTCGGTTCCTGTCGCTCGATTAGGGATTTTTGTCGTATTTTTTTGGTTTGGTTTGCTAAAAGTAATAGGTCTTAGTCCTGCAAGCGGAGTCGTAGAGCGTCTATTCGATCAGACAATTCCATTTATGAGTTTTGCCGTTTTTTTGATTTTATTTGGTCTATTTGAATGTTTAATTGGCATTTTATTTCTTATTAGAGGCGCCGAGAGAGTTGTTATTCCTCTTCTTTTCATTCATATGTTTTTGACTTTTGGTCCACTGTTTTTCTTACCGCAAGAGACATGGTCTGGCTTTCTCGTTCCCACTCTGGAAGGTCAATATATAATAAAAAATCTCGTTATTATAGCCGCGGCTGTTGGCATAGCTTCGCACCTTCATCCACTAAAAAGAACTTAAACAATATCAAGTTCTAAAAGACAATAAATTGGTATAATGTAATTGCTATAATATATAATATATGCGCCGAACTACCGCACGTCATGAATTGGTAAAAGATATACTTTTTATTCTTTTGGGCGTAATTATCGCTGTTGTACTTTCGTGGATTGGATTCTTTGATTGGTTCATAGGGCTGATGGGGAATGGCGTTGTGGCTAGTTTTGTCGCTGGGGTATTCTTCACTTCTGCGTTCACGATTGCGCCAGCTTCGGTTACTTTTGCACATCTGGCTGGGACGGTGCCCATTAACACGCTTGCTATTTGGGGTGCTCTTGGCGCGTTATGTGGTGATCTGATTTTATTCTTTTTTATCCGTGATCGATTCGCGGAAGACCTCAAGAGATCTTTTAAGCCATCATTTATAAAACATATTGCCCACTCATTTCATTTTGGTTTTCTCAAATGGCTTTCACCAATTCTTGGCGCCATCATTATTGCCTCACCATTGCCGGATGAACTCGGTTTGACCTTGATGGGTTTATCAAAAACTCGCATCGTCTTGCTAGTTCCAGTATCGTTCGTTATGAATCTGCTCGGGATTTATCTTCTGGTGTGGTTTGCATCGGTGATATAAAAATAATACATAAATAATTAGGGCACACCATTTAAAGTAAGACGTCTTAAATATGAGTCACTCTTTATTCTATAAGCATTTTGTGTAATAATGCTCCAATGAACACAAAACGCATTATTTTCTGGGCTAGTTTTATTATCATTTTGGCGCTTATTATCTGGGGACTTTTCGTAGCTATGAATAAGCCAGTTAGCATTGGTTTGAAGCTCGGCACTCCATCAGACGTCACTTCTTCAGATCATGTTCGTGGTTCAGCTAACGCTCCTGTAACAGTTATTGAATATAGCGATTTCCAATGTCCAGCTTGCGCTGCTTATTATCCATTGGTTGAAAAGTTGGCGAATGAGGCTTCGACCACCGTTCGTTTGGTCTATCGCCATTTTCCACTTTTTCCATTACCTCACAAAAACGCGTTCATTGCCGCTCAAGCTTCTGAATCCGCCAGTATGCAGGGTAAATTTTGGGACATGTATAAACTTTTGTTTGAGAACCAAACTGCTTGGGAAAATTCCAACACAGCCAAGACTATTTTTGAAGGATATGCGGAGCGCATTGGTTTGAATATGTCTGTATACAAAAAAGATATTGATTCTGTCGAAGTCAAAGCTCGCGTACAGAGAGATCGTGATGAAGGAGATACGCTTGGCATAAACAGCACTCCAACATTCTTCATCAACGGAAAAGCGATCATTAATCCAAATGGCTATGAAGCATTTAAAGCACTTATTGACACAGCCGCTCGCGGCACTGCCAACTAGTCTGGCGGTATTTCTATTGGTCATTGCCTTGCTCGGCTTTGCTGACGCGAGTTATCTTACGATTGAGCACTATCAAGGAGTGATTCCACCGTGCACACTTGTTAGTGGCTGTGAGGCTGTGCTTACCAGTTCGTACTCGGTAATCTTTGGTATGCCAGTTTCATTACTCGGCGCTATTTATTATCTAGTTATTTCAATCGGTATCTTTTCATTCCTCGAATCAAAAAAAACCACATTACTGAAATGGGTGCTCTTATTGACGGTTTTTGGAATGATTTTCTCTTTGTGGTTCTTGTATGTGCAGGCTTTCATTCTCGGATCGTATTGTCTCTATTGTTTAGGTTCGGTACTGACGTCTACAATATTATTTGTGACAGCATGTGTAGTTGCCAAGAAATATTCTCCGAAAATTGATCAGGTGTCGAGGGTGGAAGGATCGATTTAAGAAATCATCAAGGTTCAATGATACAATAATCAACACGAAGTACTTTTGATCATTGAACATTGTGAAATTGATCATTAAATAAACTATGTCAAAAATTTCCCAAATTCTTTCAGTCAAATCTTCTTCCGACTATTCTCTCATCGATTCCGGTGACGGCGAGAAGTTGGAACGTTTTGGTAAGGTTGTTTTATCACGCCCAGATCCACAAGCTTTGTGGGCAAAGAAACTTTCGGTGGCAGAATGGAAAAAATCCGACGGCTATTTTAGTCGCGATGAAAGCGGAGGAAAGTGGGCGTTGAAGTCTGGTGTTCCAGCAAAATGGGAGGTTTCTTTTGGTGGTTTGAAATTTTGGATAAAGCCGACGGCGTTTAAACATACGGGATTGTTTCCAGAGCAGGAGGTGAATTGGGGGTGGTTGAGGAGAACGATTGCAAAAGCGGTGAAGGAAAGAGGGTTTGAGGGACACTTCGGACTGAGCGAAGGCGAAGGAGAACTAGCCGCAACCTCACCAGAGGTTGACGGCGTGTCCCGAGAAACCCTGCTTTCCGAAACCGCTTTTAATATCGAAGTACTGAACCTCTTTGGCTATACCGGCGGAGCAACACTAGCCTGTGCACAAGCTGGAGCGAAAGTAGTGCACATTGATAGCTCGAAGGCGGCAGTAACTTGGGCGCGTGAGAATGCCGAAATTTCTGGTCTGAAAGACGCACCAATCCGCTGGATTATTGAAGATGCACGATTATTTGTGGAACGAGAAATCAAGCGTGGCAGAAAATATGACGCTATCATTATGGATCCGCCGGCGTTCGGTCATGGTCCGACCAATGAGCTCTGGAAGATTGAAGAAAACTTCTTACCACTCGTTGAAAATTGCATGAAACTTCTTTCTGACAAACCGCTTTTCTTTTTGATAAATGGTTACTCGGCTGGATATTCTGCGGTGGCGTATGAAAATGTTCTGCTGTCGCTTGTAGAAAAATATGGTGGAGAGATTGAAGTGGGGGAGTTGACGATTGAGGAGGAAAATGACAAAGAAGAATTACAGGCGCGACTTCTGCCAGCGGGAATTTTTGCAAGATGGTTTGCGAAATAGGGCAAAAACTTTCTGAGTATTTTTTTGCATAAAAATCAGAAGTCGTAATATTTGCAAAACCGTTTAGTTTTTTCGTTTTCAATGCTATGCTCTTCCTATGCCTGCAACCATCCTTTCCGGTATTACAGCTCGCGATTCTCATATCCCGAAACTTATTGAAAAGATAAGGGCGCTTTCGTATGTGCCACAACTTGCCATCATTCAAGTAGGCGACCGACCTGATTCCGTGGCTTATATTAAGGCTAAAATGACGTTTGCCAAGAAGATCGGTGTGGATGTCGCGCTTATTCATCTCAAAGAAACTATTTCACAGACGGAGGTACTTGAACAAATTAAAAAATGTAATGTCGATCCAGCTATTCAAGGAATTATCATCCAATTACCACTTCCTGCACACATTGATCGTACTGCCGTGATTGAAACAATTGATCCAAAAAAAGATGTTGATGGTTTGACTTCAATAAATTACGATAAATTACTTGCTGGAGATTCGTCCGCAATTATTCCGGCCACCGCGCGTGGTGTACAAGAATTATTTAATTATTACAAAATTAACCTTAAAGGAAAAAAGGTAACAGTTGTTGGTCGCTCACGACTCGTTGGTGCGCCGATTGCTGTACTTTGCAAGAATGCTGGCGCTGAAGTGATTGTATGTCACAGTAAAACTCCAGATCTTTCTAAAGAAACTAAACAAGCAGACGTTGTTATTGTTGCAGTTGGTACACCGAAATTAATCGGTGCTGATCACATTAAAAAAGATGCCATCGTGATTGATATAGGTATTTCCAAAATGCCTGATAGTAGTTTGAAAGGGGATGTTGATTTTGAGGCTGTCAAAGATGTTGCCTCGGCGATTAGTCCAGTACCAGGCGGTGTCGGTCCCATGACAGTTCTAGGCTTATTTGAGAATGTGATTGATGCATGTAAGTAATGCCCTTCGCTTGCGTCATATACATAAAAGACGATATTATGTCTATATAATTTTACTACTTATTATAAAAATAACTTATTAATATAAAAAACTAACATGAACATTCCAGCAAAATTGTGGCAAATCATTATGGGAGCCGTTGTTGTCTTGGCGATTCTACTTGCAATACTTTCTATTAAAGAACTAAAGTCTATCGGTTATGTCGGTAAAGACGTTGTAGTTTCTAACACTATTTCTGTGGCTGGAAAAGGTGAAGCAATCTCGATTCCTGATATTGCAACATTTTCATTTAGTGTGACCGAGACCGCCAAGACTGTCGCGGAAGCACAAACAGCCGCAACTACTAGAATCAACGCCGCTCTCAAAGCAGTGAAGGATGCTGGCGTTGCTGACAAGGATATCAAGACAACTTCATATTCGATCAACCCTCATTATGATTATCAAGATGGCGTATGTGCGGCAAATGGTGGATATTGCAAGCCTGGCAAGTCTATTTTGACTGGCTACGACGTTTCGCAGTCAACTCAAGTTAAGGTGCGTGATTTGGCTAAAGCAGGAACAATTTTCAGTACTATTGGATCTCTCAATGTTCAAAATGTGAATGGTCTTACGTTTGCGATTGACGATATTGAAAAAGTTAAAGCCGATGCCCGCGCAAAGGCTATTGATGATGCACAAGCCAAGGCACAGTTATTGGCGAAACAGCTTGGCGTAAGCATAGTAAGAATTATGAGTTTCTATGATTCGAGTGATCAGCCAGGACCGATTGCTTATGGCATGGGATCTGACGTAATGAGTCTGAAGGCTTCAGCGGCTCCAGTTGCTCCAGAGATTCTACCAGGGGAACAGAAGGTGACGAGTAATGTGAGTATTACTTATGAAATAAGGTAGGGCGTTTACCATATCAGCACACAAAAACACTATGCGCCAATTCGGGCACGGCATTATTTTTACTGAAGTTGACTTCCTCCCACTTATCCTATACTATACACAAGTAATCCCCAGAGGGGTTTTTTAATACAAAATACCAAATACCATGAAATTTACTGAATACGTCAAAGAAACACGCGCTGAAATGAACCACGTCAATTGGCCGAGCCGTGAGCAGACTGCGCGATTTACCTTGATGGTTATTATTGTTTGTTTGGTCGTAGCCGCATTGCTTGGTTTGTCGGATTTTGTATTTTCTAAACTTTTGACGCTACTATTCTAAGTTCACCATAATACGTATTACAATTTCATTTTTTAATTTTTTATTATGTCCAAACAAAACACAACAGGCGAGCGCAATTGGTACGCTATTCATACTTACGCGGGGTATGAGAACGCCGTTGCCCGTAACTTGAAACAGCGTATTGAGTCACTCGGCATGGAGGACAAGATTTTTGCCGTGATTGTTCCGACCGAAAAGAAGATCAAGGTCAAAGCCGGCAAGCGTGTTGAAGAAGAGGAAAAGATATATCCTGGTTATGTTCTTGTAGACATGATTGTGACTGATGATTCATGGTATGTTGTGCGCAACACTCCTCGCGTTACTGGTTTCGTTGGCGCTGGAGTTTCTCCAGTTCCGCTCGAAGCAAAAGAAGTTGAGACACTTTTTGCCCGCATGCAACAGAGCAATACTCAACACTCTATTGACTTATCAGCGGGGGACCTTATCAAGGTTGCCGATGGACCGTTCAAAGATTTTGAAGGCAAAGTTGCCGAAGTTGATACTCAACGTGGTAAGGTCAAAGTTTTGGTCTCAATGTTCGGACGTGAGACACCTGTTGAGTTGGATTTCTTGCAGGTAAAGAAGATGTAATCCAGTAGAATTATCTACTGGGTAAATGAGCACCGCCTTAAGACAATTGATTATTAAAGATAACTATAGTAGGATACCCGAACTAATAACATGGCAAAAAAGATTGTAAAAAAAGTAAAAGTCATCGCTCCAGCAGGCAAAGCCACTCCTGCTCCTCCACTCGGTCCAACTCTTGGTCAAGCTGGCGTTAATATTGGTGATTTCACCAAGAAATTCAACGATGCTACCAAAGGCATGATGGGTGACATGATCCCAGTTGTTATCACGGTGTACGATGATCGTTCATATAGTTTCGTCCTCAAAACTCCTCCAGCTTCTAGTTTGATTTTGAAAGCTATTGGCAAGGAAAAGGGTTCAGGTAAGCCAAATACTAGCAAAGTTGGTACTATCACCAAGGCGCAAATCAGAGCTATTGCCGAGAAAAAGATGCAGGACCTAAATGCTGGAGATTTAGATGCCGCCGCAAAGATTATCGCTGGTACCGCGCGTTCGATGGGTGTTGATGTGAGGTAGGGAAGGAGGAAGAACTCAAATTAACCAAGTTTAATACTTCCTGAATAATCAACTTTATACTCCAATAATAGCGCGCCATTTTCTGCTTGGTTTGCGGATACAAGATTGAGGTGATATTGCAACTCCTCATTAAAAAGTGTGATACCTTTTCCAAATACTAGTGGTTCTATAGTCAAAAACACACGATCGACAACTTTTGCTTTCATGAATAAGGTGTAAATTTTCGATCCGCCACAGATGGCTACTTCTTTGAAACCTCGACCTTCTAATTCTTCTAATAATTCCAGAGGACTTTTTTGCGTGGTCTCGGCACCTTCGAATGTTTTCGTTTTTGTATAAACAATGTTAACCCGTTCCTTGAGTGGTCGTGGAAGTGTCGCATACGTCGTTGAACCCATCACTACCACACCGGCATGTTTGGTTAGTTCCACAAATCGTTTCTTGTCTTCTTTGCTAGTCCAGAACGCTGAATGCTTCTCATCTCTAGCGATGAAACCGTCTGCGGTGACTGCGGCGATGAGGAATGCTTTTATCATAATTTTGTATTATACTAAAGTGGATTTTAACATTATCATTCTATCATTATGAGCACTGAAACTAAACACACCAGACCTTCTTGGGACGAATACTTTATGAGTATTGCCGAATTGGTCGGTAGTCGTGCGACTTGCGGTCGCGGTCGTTCTGGTTGTGTCATCGTACGTGACAAACGTATTTTGGTAACAGGTTATGTAGGATCTCCGGCTGGCATCGCACATTGCGATGACGTTGGACATGAGATTCACAAAGTTATCAATGATGACGGTGTTGAATCAGAGCACTGTATTCGTACAGCCCATGCTGAACAAAATGCCATAGCTCAAGCCGCCAAGCTAGGTATTTCCATTGATGGTGCCACACTGTATTGCCACATGACGCCATGTTATACCTGCGCAAAAATGATTATTAATTCAGGTATCAAGAAGGTTATTTCGCTCAAAGATTATCATCGTGGTCGAAGAAGTAAGGAAGTTTTTGAACAGAGTGGAGTAAAATTTTCTCTCATGACGACGACTCTAGAAGATTATGCTAATGATGTTACCGTAAAAAGTCAGCTTGCATGAAAATAAAGATTAAAAAACTTCATTCTGACGCTAGGATTCCTCACTATGCGCACGTTGGTGACGCTGGAGTTGATTTGTTTACTGTTGAGCCGTTTGAACTTGAACCAAGAGAAAGAAAATCAGTTCCTCTTGGATTGGCTATAGAAATACCAGAAGGATATGTTGGTTTGATTTGGGATAAAAGCGGTCTTTCGCACAAATTTGGCATAAAAAGTTTTGGTGGTGTCGTTGATTCTGGATATCGCGGTGAGATTCATGCTGGTATTATGAATTTGTCTGATAAATTTTTTAGTTTTGAAAAAGGACATAAGATAGCTCAATTATTGATTCAAAAGATTGAGCAAGCTGATTTTGAGGAGGTACAAGAACTTACAGTTACAGATAGGGGAGAGAACGGATTTGGAAGCAGTGGTAAGTAAAAATAAAAAACTAAGTATATTTAAGTCAAGCCCGGTCAGCACAAAAGTCGCCGAATGAAGTTAGGCCGTGCTTTTGGTATTCAATTAGCGAGCCTCGTAAGGAGTCCCGCGCTTCCAGACTGCA
>Ga0080064_1002263_pt1 | contig 33533 bp, 35 predicted proteins | sample Subgrocontami54m_FD_69260 | JGI IMG/M metagenome (GOLD analysis project Ga0080064, IMG submission 69260) | Subsurface groundwater microbial communities from S. Glens Falls, New York, USA - GMW46 contaminated, 5.4 m (SPADES assembly) (version 2) ...
CCTGTACGCGATCGCGCCGGCCTCCCACGACGGAAAGCTCATCGGGTTCGTCGGCAACATCACGCATCACTCCGACCTGGGCGGCGTGGCGGCGGGCGGAGTCGCCGGCGGCATACGCGAGATCTACCTCGAAGGCCTGCGGCTGCCGCTTGTCAAGCTGTACAAGGCGGGGCGCGAGGACCGCGAGATCGTCGCGATCATCGCCAACCAGATACGCGTACCCGACATGACACTGGGTGACATCCGGGCGCAGGTGAGCTCGCTGATGGTCGGCGCGGAGCGTCTCGGCCGCATGTTCCGGCGCTACGGGGAGGAGACGATGCGCCGGGCCTGCGCCGAGCTTCTCGATTACTCGGAGCGCCGCATGCGGCTGGGCATCGCGAAGCTGCCCGAAGGCACATACGAGGGCGAGGACTTCCTCGACGACGACGGCATCGTCGATCGCCCGATACGCGTCTCGGTGAAGATCACCATACGCGGCGGCGAGGCCGTGATCGACCTGACCGGGTCCGATCCCCAGGCCGAGGGCAACATCAACTCGACCATGGCGAACACCCATGCCGCCGCCTATTACGTGATGATCGCGGTGGTCGATCCGGGCGTGCCGCCCAATTCGGGCTGCTACCGGCCGATCAAGGTGCTGACGCGCCCGGGCACCATCGTCAATCCGCTCATGCCCGGCGCGGTGGCGGCGCGCACGAGCACGTCGCAGAAGATCGTCGAGGCGATGCTGCGTGCGCTCTCCGTCGCAGTGCCGGGGCGCGTCACCGCGGGCTCGCACGGCCAGATCAGCACCTGCGGCTACGGCGGCAAGCATCCCGCGACCGGCAAGCCGTTCATCTACACCGATATTCAAGGCGGCGGCTCGGGCGCCCGCCCGAATCGCGACGGGCGCGATGGCCAGGACAGTCATCTGCCGCGCTTCATGAACACGCCGGTCGAGGTGCTGGAGCGCCAGTTTCCGGTGCGCGTGGAGCGCTACGAGTTCATTCCCGATTCCGGCGGGCCGGGCACTTATCGCGGCGGGCTGGCCTTGCGCCGCGATGTCCGGCTGCTCGTCGACCGCGTCAGTTTCGCCCGCTACGGCGACCGCCACAAGTTCCAGCCGCTGGGCCTGTTCGGCGGGATGCCCGGGACGACCGGCGCCATTGTGCTCAACCCGGGCACGCCCGGGGAGCGACGGCTCAAGTCCAAGGGCCTCGACACGCTTGCCGACGGCGACCTGGTCAGCATGCGCCTGCCGGGCGCGGGCGGCTACGGCGATCCGCGCAAGCGGGACCGGGAGCTCGTGGCGCAGGACCTGAGGGACGGGAAGATCAGCCGGGAATCGGCCGTGCGCGACTACGGGCTGCGCGTCGACCAAAAGGATGCAATGTGAAGAAAGAGACTTTCCACCTGGGCAGGATTTCCGACGTCATCAAGGCGAGCAAGGCGCCTATTTCCGCCGTGACCAAGGGAGGAGGCCTGGTCTTCGTTTCCGGCCTGCCGCCGTTCGACCTCGCCACCGGCCAACTGGTCCGCGGCGACATACTCGTCCAGACCCGCCAATGCCTGGAGAACCTCAAAGCCGCGGTGGAGGCGGCGGGCTCCTCGCTGGACAAGGTCCTGAAGGTCACCGTGCTGGTGAGCAATTGCGCCTACTGGGACGACATCAACGCCATCTACGCCCAGTACTTCGCGCACGAGCCGCCGGCCAGAACCTTCGTGACGGTGGGTGCGTGGGCGCAGCCATTCGATATCGAGATGGAAGCCATCGCGCTTGCCTAGCGGCGCACCCTCGTATCCTGCCGGATTGATATGGATCACGAAAACCCCCTGCCGGAGACCAACACCGCGTTCGCGCCGGCGTAAGTGCTTTATATTGCGTCGAAGACTTCATAGGGGTGAATGCGTGAGTTGGAAAGCGGACCAGGTCGTCGACACCGATGTCCTCATCATAGGCAGCGGCGGTGCGGGGCTGCGTGCGGCAATCGAAGCGCGCCGCTACGGGGTTCAGGTCATCGTGATCGACAAGGGCGTCATCGGAATGAACAGCAACACCCGCTATTCGGGCGGGGGTCTCAAGGCTGCGCTTCCGGGGATACTCGAAACCCGCTACACCACCATCTATTCGACGCCGGAGGAGCACTTCCAGGCCGCCCTGCTGCACGGCGAATACCTCAACGACCAGGAACTGATCGAGACGCTGACGCTGGAGGCGCCCGCGCGCGTGCTCGAACTGCAGGAGTTCGGCGTCACGACCTTTCGCGCCATGTATTACCACGTGCAATATCCGCATGGCACGGGACTGGTCGCGCCGCAGATGGCGTATGCCAAGAAACTGGGTTGCTCACTTCGCCCGGGCATCGTGCCGACGCAGTTGATCATGGAAGGCGACCGTGTCGCGGGTTGTCTCGGTTTCAATACCCATACCGACAGGCCGGTGCTGATGCGGGCCAAAGCGGTGATCCTCGCAACCGGCGGCGCGGGCGAGATCTACGAGCGCAACGATACGACCGCCACGACGACGGGCGACGGCTATTCGCTCGCCTTCCAGGCGGGGCTGCAGCTGCGCGACATGGAGATCGTCCAGTTCGAGCCCTACGTCCAGGCGGAACCGGGACTGCCGATGCTCGACCGTCACGAATGCGAAGCCGAGTTCTTCGGCATCCTGCGGAACAAGGACGGCGAGGAGTTCCTCAAGAAATACCTGCCGCCGCGCCAGGAAGCCGTGGACTCGTTCGAGAAGCAGTTCGGGATGCCATTGACCGACATCCGCGAACGGGTCGCGCGCGCGATGGTGAGCGAGGTTCACGCGGGGCGCGGCGACAACGGAGCGGTCCTTTTCGATCTGACGCACGTTCCCCCCGAAGTCTGGGACGCGGATATCGCGTCGCAGTACACGAAGGCCGTGCTGATGCGCAACGGATTCGATCCGACGAAAAAGCCCATCCACGTGCTGCCGGGCGCCATCTGCAATCTCGGAGGCGTGGTCATCAACGCGCACTGCGAGACCGCGATTGCCGGCCTGTATGCCGCGGGCGAGGTCGCGGGCGGCGTGCACGGCGCGGCGCGCCTCGGGGGCGATGCCCTGGTCGAGACCATCGTCTACGGCGCCAGGGCGGGAAAGCACGCCGCGCTCCATGCGATGCAGACCGAGGCGCCGCGGGCAGGCGAAACCCAGCTGGAGGATTCCAAGCAGGAGTGGCAGAATATCCTCGGCCGTTCTGCCGAGGGAGCGTGCGCGGCCGACACGATCAAGCGCGGGATCAAGAAGCTCATGTGGGAGAAGGTCGGACCCCTGCGCGACGGCGCCGGCCTGCAATGGGCGAGCGACGAGCTGGCCCGGCTCGCCGAGGTTGATGCGCCGCGCATGTTTGCTCCGACGCTGCGCCGGCTGCGCGAAGTCTACGAGACGCGCGCCATGCTGCTGACCGCGCGACTGGTGGTCGCCTCGGCAATGGCGCGCACCGAGAGCCGCGGCGCGCATTACCGGCTGGACTATCCGTACCGGGATGACCGCAATTGGCTGCGGAACATCTTCGTGAAAGGGAACGACAAGGACATCGGGATCACGACCCGCCCGATCCGCCTGCTTCGCCACAAGCCGGGTCCGGTCAGCAAGTTCGGTCTGGAGGTGAGGGCATGATGCTGGAGATCGCGATCGATGGAAAGAAATGCACGCTGTGCAGTCTGTGCATCGACGCCTGCCCGGTATCGTGTCTCGCATTCGACGATGCCGAGAGTATCGTCCTCTCGGACGACCTGGAGAATTGCCTGGTCTGTCGCAGCTGCGAGGATCACTGCCCGGCACGCTGCCTGCAAGTGGTGTTCCCCGAATGGCAGTTCAGGAGTTCGATTCGTTCCGAGCACGTCGTGACCGAATTGCCTGCGGTATCTGATCTATTCAAGCAAGGACACCTGTCGATTGCGAAGGACCACACGCCACATTGAAAGAGGAGGATTGGACAATGAATTCGAGGATCTGCTCACGAATCATCGCCGTTGTCGTTACCGGGCTGGTTTTTCTTGGCCCTCTTTCCGCGAACGCGGAGACGGAAATCAAAGCCGTTTCGTTTCTTCCAAAAGATCACAAGCAATGCGCGATGATTCCCGTCTGGATCGACAGGGTCAATACGGCATTGAAAGGATCGGTCAAGATAACCTGGGTCGGCGGTCCGGAAGTCATGGCTCCCTTCAACCAGCCGGAAGCCGTTCGAAAGGGGCTGTTCCAGTTGGGATTCATGCCTGCTGCATACTATGGGAGCCTGCTCCCGGAAGCGGATGCCATGTCCCTGTCAAAGCTCGATTTCAAACAGGAGAGAGCCAAGGGAGGCCTGTTCGATTACATGGTGGAGCGTCACAAGAAGATCAACATGATGTTCCTGGGGACATGGCTTCATGATCCGTTTTACCTCTATGTGAGCAAACCGGTGTCGAAACTGGAAGATCTGAAAGGTCGCAGGATGAGGACGGCGGCCAAGTACGACAAGATGATGAAGACACTGGGTATCGTTCCGGTGACCATGGAATTCGGCGAAACCTATACGGGCCTCCAGCGAGGCGTCGTCGAAGGTTTCGGATGGCCTACGATCGGGCCCAGAGACAACGGCTGGCTGGATTCGGTCAAGTACGTGATCGATATACCGTTCTATGCAAGGCAGAACACGTTCGTGCTGATGAACCTGGATGCCTGGAACAAGCTTCCCAAGGATGCCCAGGACAAGATCATGGAGGTCACGGTCAAGTTTGAACAGGACATGAAGGCCTACTTCGACAAGGCGCTCGAGGCGGAAAAGAAGGAGATGGAAAAAGTTGGCGTCAAGCGCATCAAGCTTTCGCCGGTGGAAACCAAGAAGTATCTCGAAGCGGCTGACAACTCCGCCTGGGAGGACTTGGAGAAGAAGGTTCCCGACCAGGTCAAGACGCTGCAAAAACTGACAGGCCACCGGCCGTAATACGTATCGGAAGGGGCGCCCACCCGGCTCCTTCCATGGAGAGGCCGGGTGACGGCGGCGCCTCTCCCCCTAGGGGTCAGAGGCTCGCCCGGCGGGCCCGGAAGTCCGTTCATCGATACACGCTGGTGAATCGTAATCGGAGCGGGGAGGGGGTGCACGATGGCAGACCGGATGATGGAGGGCCTGGATCACGGGCTCGCAAGGGCACACAAGATCCTGACCGGCATTAGTTGTACGCTCCTCATAGGACTCATGGTCTGCGTGAACGCGGACCTGTTTCTGAGGTCGGTATTTCGCAGCCCCGTAACGGGGATGAGCGAGATGACCGAGATTTTCCTTCTCTACATAACCTTCCTGGGAACCGCATGGGTTTATCGGGAGGATGGTCACGTTGTCGTCGACCTTCTTGTCTACGAAGTCTACCCCAAGGTCAGGAAGACATTGCTGGTCACCAACGCGGCCATTGTCGGCATTGTCTCTGTCCTGCTCGTCTATTTCGGCACCGTCGCAACGCTCGATCATTTCACGCGAGGGGTGCGAAACGTGAGCGTTCTTGAAACACCCATTGCCCTGATCATGGTGATCATTCCGGTCGGGAGCCTGGTTCTCCTGCTGGAGGTCTTCATAAGGGTTTGGAAGGTTCTCAGGGAATCTTGATGTTCAAGGCAGCAGGGGAATTCCTCCCCAGGAAATACGGGATGTCTGCAACCGATTCCGTTAGGACATAGTGCGCGGCCGCTACTCAAGACGGTGGAGATGAGGGAATGGACTGGATCACTGCTGCAGTCCTGATCTTCAGCCTCCTGTCGATTCTGTTTCTAATCGGCGTTCCGGTTGCCTTCTCGTTTCTTTTCGTGAATTTGCTCTTTGCCTACATCTTCTGGGGTGTCGACGGATTTCCCCAGATGATTCTGAGCATCCATCGGTCCATCAGCCTTTTTTCTCTCGTTCCCTTGCCCTTGTTCATCCTGATGGGGCAGGTCATCTTCCTCTACGAGATCTCCCGCAACATGATGGATACGATGGACAAGTGGGTAGGCCGCCTGCCGGGGCGCTTGAGCCTCATGGCGGTGGCGGGCGGAGTCCTGTTCGCCACGCTGTCCGGGTCTTCGATGGCGAGCACCGCGATGCTGGGGCAGACCCTGCTCCCCGAGATGGAAAGGAAAGGCTACAAGGCGCAGATGACGCTGGGTCCGATTATGGGCAGCGGCTGCCTCGCGGGAATGATGCCCCTCAGCGCGCTGGCCATCATCCTGGCCTGTCTGGCCCAGATATCCGTGGGCGATTTTCTCCTGACGATCGTCGGCCCGGGACTGCTCATGGCAGTGATCTACGCGGTCTACATCATCGTCCGGGCGATGCTGCAACCTGAACTTGCGCCTCCCTATACGGTGGAGAAAGTTCCCCTGGGGCAGAAGATCTTCCTGGCTGTGAAGTACGTGGCTCCGCCGAGCCTCATCATCATTTCCGTGATCGGAATCATCATGAGCGGCGTCGCCACGCCGACGGAGGCGGCCGCGGTCGGTTCCCTGGTTTGCTTCATCCTCGCCTTCATCTACAAGGGGATTCGGCCGGACATTCTTAAGAAAGCGGTTCTATCCACCCTCAAGATCACCGTGATGATGTTCATGATTCTATCGGGCGCCACGGGATTCTCCGAGATTCTCGCCTACACCGGAGCCACGTCCAACCTGGTTGAGATGGTCACCCATTGGAATTTATCGCCGATGGGGATCCTGATCGCGATGCAGATCATCCTGATCGTGCTGGGGACGTTCCTCGAATCTCTCGCCATCATGATGATCACCATCCCGATATACCTGCCCATCATCAAGACGCTGGGGTTCGACCCTTACTGGTTTTGTGCAATCTTCCTGATCAACATGGAACTTGCGACCATTTCGCCGCCCTACGGGCTTGTGCTCTTTACGATGAAGGGAGTCGCGCCGAATCACACCATGAAGGACATCTTTAAGGCGAGCATCCCGTTCAATATCCTGGACGTCGTTGCGCTGGCACTGGTGATGATATTTCCGAGTATCGCCCTGTGGCTGCCGCACCTTCTCAAGCCATGAGGCGCCTCGGCTCTGCACTGGGCTAGGGAAGCAGGGCGCGGGTCGCCATCGGAAAGTGGGTGACCCTGCCGCCGAACCTGGGGAAGCTCCGGAAGTCCTCGCGCATCTCCGCGCGCAACGGCGATTCGAGCGCGGCGGTGAGCGCCTGCGGGCTGTCGAAAGCGACCTTGTTCCGCTGCAGATGGCGCACGCGTTCGCCCGGCAGGAAGTCGATGCACTCCACCCCGGTGTAGATCTCCAGCTCGCGTATGCCGGGCAGCCTGGCCATGATGGGCGGGTGATGCGAGAGGTAGTGCTCGTGCCAGGCGTTCGGGTCCTCCGCGGGTCCTGCATAGGCGACAAGGTAGGTGCACCAGGGCTCGCGCGCGATCGCCGGCTCGGGCACCGGAAAGCGCCGCACCACCATGGCCTCGTGGGTGATCAGGGCGCCGGCGAGGCTGGGGAAACCCGTGGCCAGCGCCTGAAGCGGGCCGTTGCGCGCCGCCGCCGATTCCAGGTCGGCAATGCGCGCGAAATAAAGCTGCAGCACGAGCCGCGGCGGGGCGCCGTCGTTCAGGAAGGGGTCGCGCGCCGAGGCGGGCGTGTAGATGTGTGCGCGCTCGAGCCCGTCGAGCCCGCGCAGCAGCGCGATCAGCCTCGCATCGTCATCGGCGCTTATCGGCGCGGCAGGGCCGCCGCCAAAGACCAGGAACAGGCAGAAGTTCATGCGGGCTGGGCCGGGCGGCGCGTGGTCATCGGGACTCTCCTGAGTATGGACGCCGACAATGTTACAGTCTTCCGCAATCCCGGTACCGCCGGGCGTACGAAGGGAGATCATGAAATTCGCGATCGTCGGCGCAGGGGGCGTCGGTGCTTATCTCGGTGCGCGTCTTGTGCAGGCGGGCCATGAGCTCGCCTGGCTCGCGCGCGGACGCACGCTCGAGGCGCTGAGCGGGCGCGGACTCGTCCTCGGGAGCCCCTCGGGCGAGGTGCGGCTCGGTCCGCAGCGCGCGAGCGACGATGCCACCGCCCTCGCCACCGCGTTCGGGCCGGCCGACGCGCTGATCGTCACGGTGAAGCTCTACGACCTCGCGGCGCTCGCTCCGCGGCTTGCGCCCCTTGCCGGGCAAGGGACCCGGGTGCTGCCGCTGCAGAACGGGGTCGAGGCGCATTCCATCCTGTCAGGCGCGCTGCCCTCGGCGACGGTGCTCAAGGGCACGCTCTCGATCAAGTCCTTCGTCTGCGCGCCGGGGGAGGTCGTGTGCAAGTCGGACTTCTGCAAGATCCGCCTCGGTGGCGCTAGGGGTCCGGAGATCGACGCGCTTATCGCGGCATTGAACGGCTGCAAGGCGGTCACGGCGATGTTCTCGCCCGACATCGATCTCGACTTGTGGAGCAAATTCGCGATGCTCGCGAGCTTCTCGGCCGTGTCGTGCATGGCACGCGCGACGATCGGCGAAGTGCTCGGCGATGCCTCGGCACGCAAGTTGCTCGTCGATGCGGCCGCGGAGGCAGCGGCCGTGGGGCGCGCGCTCGGCGTGGCGCTGCCGGAAGACGTCGCGGGCCTGGTCGATCTGCATACCCGCGACATGCCCAAGGCCGGCCGGCCTTCGATGCTCGAGGACCTCGAGGCGGGCCGCCCGCTGGAGCTGGAATTCCTTTCGGGCGCGGTGGTGAGGCTGGGCGCGAAGGCCGGCGTGCCGACGCCGATCCATGCCGTGGCCTACAAGGCGCTTGCCATGCATCGAAACGGGGCGAGCGCGGGAGACTGAAGTCTAGGAGTGCTTCAGTACTCGTGTCTGCCACGTTCTTTCGTTCGGGCGCTCTCTAGCTGGAACTGAGCCGGGTCCGGTTCAGGCAAGGCGGGCATCGGCGCGGTGAAGACGGTCAATGCCTTCTTGCCGCCGAAGAACGGTTTCCTGGATGCCGCGCCTTCGCCGCCGAAGAACGGCTTGATTGACGCGCCGCGCCGATCGCCGAAGAACGGCTTCTTGGTCGGATTTCTGGATTCTTTGGTCATCGCGGACTCCTGGAGCGGCGGAATGGCGAGCGCCCCGGGGCGCTCAGGAAGGATTTCGACCGACCGCCCCCCGGGCAGGGCGCAAGAGGAGGATAATCCTACACCGTCAGCCTTGGAGACCTTTCATCGACCATACTTCGACCCAGATCGGTTGCAAACTCGATCGCACCCTTCGCCGTGGCGAATATGGGTGTCAGACCGGGAAACGCCTGGCTCTTGGGGAGCTTGTTGTCGCAAGGCAGGCGCGTCATGGTGAGACGAGGTTGCCACTTGTTCTCTCCGGTCAACAGATGCGCGCTCGCTTCGATCAGGTAGGGCCCGTGCTCCTCGCGATGCATCGACATAATCCGCTCCACGTTGTGACCGACACGGTATCACACATAATGAAACCGCCCTCGGCTTCACCGGGGGTAGGCGCCGGGAGGCTTGGGCGCGCAGCCGCGTGTGATGACGAGCAATCCTGAACAAATAATGTAGAGGGCGATCCATGGACAAGCAAAAATACTGGCGTGAGCAGGAGCATATTCTGGTTGAACGGTGGACCGCTGCCGAGGACCGCTATCGTGCGGCCCAAGCCGCCATGACACAGCAGACCGCATCGCAGGACAAGCCGACCACGGACAGCCTGCAGGCGGTCGAGACGGCCCGCATCGAGCTCGAGGCCGTGCGCAAGCAGGTCGCGCGCCTCAAGGCGGAGTTCAGCGCCGGAAAGCGGTACTAGAATCGCGGAATCGCAGGCGGATCGGGATTCCTGGGCTATTATTCTGCAAAGGACCCGACTCCCTCTGCGCGCGCCATGAGAACCACTGCCCCGACGAGATTCGCGCATCCCGCGGCCGCGACGGGTTCCGTCGCCCTGTTCGTCGCAACCCGCAAGGGGGCATTCATACTCAAGGCGGACAAGGGCCGGCGGACCTGGAAGACCGCAGGGCCGATGTACTTCGGCCATATCGTGCACCACATGCTGCTCGACCCGCGCGACCGGCGTACGCTGCTGCTCGCCGCGCGCACCGGGCACCTCGGGCCGAGCGTGTTCCGTTCGACCGATCTGGGCAGGAGCTGGAAGGAAGCCTCCAAGCCGCCGGCGTTCCCCAAGGCGGGCGAAGGGCAGAAGGGCCGGGTCGTCGATCACGTGTTCTGGCTGAGCCCCGGCCACCAGGACGAACCGCGGGTCTGGTACGCCGGCACCTCGCCGCAAGGCCTGTTTCGCAGCGAGGACGGCGGCGACACCTGGGGGCCGGTGTCGGGGTTCAACGACCATCCCATGTATGCCCGGTGGACAGGCGGCGAGCAGGACGGAACACCTGACGGTCCCAAGTTGCACTCGATCGCGGTCGACCCGCGCGACCCGTTGCATCTCTACATCGCCATGTCCAGCGGCGGCGTGTTCGAGAGCACTGACCGGGGTGCCGGCTGGACGCCGCTCAACAAGGGCTGCAGCGCCGATTTCCTGCCGGAACCCAACACTGAGTACGGCCACGATCCGCATTGCCTGCGGATGCATCCGCGCTCGCCCGACGTGCTGTACCAGCAGAACCATTGCGGCATCTACCGCATGGAGCGTCCTTCGGGCACGTGGGTGCGGATCGGGACGAACATGCCGAAGCGGGTCGGCGATATCGGTTTCCCCATGGTCCTGCATCCGCGCGATCCGGCCACGGCCTGGGTGTTCCCGATGGACGGCACCTCGGTGTGGCCGCGGACCAGCCCCGGCGGCAAGCCCGCCGCCTACGTGACGCGCAATTCGGGCAGGACCTGGCAGCGGCTGGACGCGGGGCTGCCGCGCAGCCAGGGATGGTTCACGGTAAAGCGCCAGGCGATGAGCGCCGACGCGCACGACCCGGTGGGCGTGTACTTCGGCACCACGAGCGGCGAGATCTGGGCAAGCCGGAATGAAGGTGCGAAATGGGCCTGCGTCGCCCGGCATCTGCCGCACATCTACGCCGTGGAGGCGGCCGAGCTCGGGCGATGAAGGTCCTGATCCCCACGCCGCTGCGTTCCTACTGCGGGGAGCGGCAGGAAGTCGAAGCGGACGGCTCGACGCTCGAAGAAGTGCTCGCCGATCTCGACCGGCGCTATCCCGGCATCCGGTTTCGCATGATCGACGAGCAGGACGCGATCAGGCGCCACATCCGGATCTTCGTCAACCGCGATCAGGTGCGCGCGCTCGATACGCCGCTGCGCGGTTCCGACCGGGTGATCGTCCTGCAGGCATTGAGCGGCGGCTGACAGGCGACCCGTGTCGTACGCCAGGGGGCCGGCATGACCACCCGCTTTGACGCCGTCGTCATCGGCACCGGGCAATCCGGACCCTCGCTCGCGGCCAGGCTGGCGGGCGCCGGCATGAGCGTCGCGATCGTCGAACGCAAACGCTTCGGCGGCACCTGCGTCAACACCGGCTGCATCCCGACCAAGGCGCTGATCGCAAGCGCCTATGCCGCGCAGCTCGCGCGCAGGGCGTTGGAATACGGCGTGACGCTGCAGGGAGAGGTTGGCGTGGACATGAAGCGCGTCAAGCAGCGCAAGGATGCGATCAGCGAACGCTCGAGCCAGGACGTCGAGCGCTGGCTGAGGGGATTGGCGAACTGCAGGGTGATCGAGGGCCATGCGCGGCTCGAGGCGCCGCAGCGCGTGAGCGTCAACGGGGAGTTGTTGAGCGCGGAACGGATATTCATCAATGCCGGCGCGCGTGCCCTGATCCCGCCGATGCCTGGAATCGAGCAGGTCGGCTACATGACCAATTCGAGCATGATGGAAGTGGACTTCCTTCCCGAGCACCTGGTCATCGTCGGCGGGAGCTACATCGGGCTGGAATTCGGACAGATGTACCGGCGCTTCGGCAGCCGGGTGACGATCGTGGAGAAAGGCCCGCGCCTCATCGCAAGGGAGGACGAGGACGTGACGCGGGCGGTGCTCGAGATCCTCCGCAACGAGGGTGTCGCGGTGGAGCTGGAAGCCGAATGCATGTCGGTGGAAAAGCGCGGCGCCGGGATCGCGGTCAGGCTCGACTGCGCGGAGGGCGCGCGTGAAGTCCTCGGGTCGCACCTGCTGCTTGCCGTGGGCCGGGTACCGAACACCGGCGATCTCGGCCTGGACAAGGCCGGCGTCGAGGTCGACGCGCGCGGCTACATCAAGGTCGACGACGAACTTCGCACCAGCGTGCCCGGGATATGGGCGCTGGGCGACTGCAACGGGCGCGGTGCCTTCACGCACACTTCGTACAACGATTACGAAATCGTGGCGGACAACCTGCTGAACGGCGACAGGCGCAGCGTGCGCGACCGGATCACGGCCTACGGCCTGTTCATCGACCCGCCGCTCGGGCGCGCCGGAATGACCGAGGAGGAGGTCCGCCGCTCCGGGCGCAAAGCCCTGGTCGGCAAGCGGCCCATGACGCGCGTCGGCCGCGCGATCGAGAAGGGCGAGACGCAAGGGTTCATGAAGATCTCCGTGGACGCGGAAACCAGGCAGATCCTCGGCGCCGCGATTCTCGGCGTGGGCGGCGACGAGGCCATTCATGCATTGTTGGACGCCATGTACGCCAAGGCGCCCTATACGACGGTGCAGCGGGCGGTCCATATCCACCCCACCGTATCGGAGCTGCTGCCGACGGTGCTCGGCGAACTCGTCCCGCTCGCGTAGCGCGGATGCGCGATGACCGCGCCGGCCGCGCTCGGCAAGCGGATTTGCCCGGACCATCGAAGCGAGATACCCTGATTCGAGAAGGGCAAGGGGGCGTTATTTCATGCGGATTGCATTCAAACCGATCGGGGTCGTGAGGAACAGCGCGACCGAGGAGCAGATCAGGCAGGGGGGGGTCGAGGGCGAGCTGGAGATCCTTCCCGAGTTCGAAGACGCACTCGAGGGAATCGAAGGTTTCTCGCATCTGTTCCTGCTCTGCCATTTCGACAGACTGAGGCCCGACCAGGTGGGGCCGCTGAAGGTCAAGCCCAGGAGGTTGCTGACCAGGGGATACACGCTGGAGGAGCTTCCGTCGCTGGGCGTCTTCACGCTCGATTCGCCGACCCGCCCGAATCCTATCAGTCTGACCCTGGTGCGTCTGCTGCGACGGGAAGGGCGAAGGCTCATCGTCGCGGGCCTGGACTGTTTCGACGGCACGCCGATCCTGGACATCAAGGCCTACCGCCCCGGATACAGCCCCGAAAGCTACAGCCTTCCGGACTGGTACACGAAGTTGATGAACAGGGATGGTCACATTTGAGCGCGATGCGAGATCAGGTTGCCGGTTGTCGACGGCGATCCAAAGTGAAGGAGCGGGCATGAAGACGGCCTTATGCGTTGTGCTGTCGCTGGTCTTGTGCGGCGCAGTGCTTGCGCAGCAGGGACAGCCGAGAAACGGACTGCAGAGCCTGTCCAGCCCGGGCGACCAGGAAAGATTTCGGGAGCTCAAGCAGCGTCTGCTCGATCGGATCGATCGGGCGATCAAGGGGCTGCAGACCGAAAGGGCCTGCGTCCAGAGCGCTCAGGACACCGAAGCGCTCAAGTACTGCAGGCTCTATCTCTAGAACCTATCTCAATAATATTCACGTGATGCGCCGGCGGCTATTCCGTGGCGTTGCTCTTGCTTGCAACCGGAGCCGGCTGGTCCGGCATGCCGGTGCCGGCGAGAACGCATTCGATGGTCCTGAATAACTGGTCGCGCCGCAAGGGCTTGGGTATGTAACCGTCCATTCCCGCCTCCAGGCAGCGTTCGCGGTCGCCCTGCATGGTGTTGGCGGTCATGGCGATGATGGGGATATGGCCGCCGCGCTGCGCCTCCTGCCGGCGGATGCGCACGGTCGCTTCCAGACCGTCCATCTCCGGCATCTGCACGTCCATCAGGATCAGGTCGAAATTGGAGTCGCGCAGGGCTTCCAGCACCTGCGCCCCGTCGGTGGCGACGCTGACCCGGTGCTTCTGCTTCTCCAATATAGTGACGGCGAGCAGTTGATTGATCTGGCTGTCCTCGGCGAGGAGTATGCGCAATCCGCTCAGCGTCGAATCGCTGGGCGCACGCCGCAAATCGTGTTGCGCGGTATGCCCGGCGCCATCCAGGCCGAGCCCGGCGCGTACGGCCTGGAGCAACTCGGCTTGCGAGACCGGCTTGGTGAGATAGGAGGAGATACCCATCTGGCGGCAGCGTGCGACGTCGCTCCGGAAGCCGCGCGAAGACAGCAGCATCAGCGTGCTTGTCGTCGACGGCGATCGGCGCTTGATCTCTTCGGCCAGGGCGAATCCATCCGTCCCCGGCATGTGGGCGTCGATCACCGCCAGCCGGATCGGCGTCCCTCCGTCGCCGGCGGATGATAGCAGCCGAAGCGCCTCCTCGGTGTTCGCTGCGACGACCGGCGGCATTCCCCAGCGGCGCAGCGACTCCGCCACCATCTGCCGGCTGACCGCGTTGTCGTCGACCACCACCGCGCTCAGGCCGCGCAATGCATCGAGCTGTGGCGGCAGGGCCGCGGGCTTGGGCGAACGGGGAAGGCGCGCCGTGAAGTGAAACGTGGTCCCTTTGCCGGTTTGGCTTTCCAGCCAGATCTTGCCGTTCATGAGGCGGACCAGCCGCGACACGATGGTCAGTCCCAGGCCGGTGCCGCCGAATTTGCGGGAGATCGAGCTGTCGGCCTGGGTGAAGGCTTCGAAAATTGATTTCTGCTTGTCCTGCGGAATCCCGATGCCGGTGTCGCTGACGAGGAAGTGCAGGCAGCAGATGTCGCCCTGTTCCTCTTCGAGCCCGACCCGAACTACGATTTCGCCGTGCTCGGTGAACTTGATCGAATTGCCCACCAGGTTGGTGACGATCTGGCGCAGGCGGCCGGGGTCGCCGACCATGCCCTCGGGTACCTCGGGCGCGATGTCCAGAACCAGTTCCAGGCCCTTTTGTTCGGCGTTGAGCGACAGGACGCGCACGGTCTCCCACAGCGTGGTGCTGAAATCGAAGGGAAGGGATTCGAGTTCCAGCTTGCTCGCCTCGACCTTGGAAAAGTCCAGGATGTCGTTGATGATGGCGAGCAGGGAATCGGCGGAGGACTTGGCCATGCCGAGGTATTGCTGCTGCTCCTGGGTGAGTTGGGTGTCGAGCGCGAGGTCCACCATGCCCATGATGCCGTTCATCGGCGTGCGGATTTCGTGGCTAACGATCGCCAGGAACTCGCTCTTGGCACGGTTGGCCGCCTCGGCGTCCAGCTTGGCCTGGCGCAGTTCCTCCTCGTTGCGCTTGCGTTGTGTGACGTCGCTGAAGCTGAACACCCGCCCGGCGAACCGCCCGTCGATGTGCAGCGGGATCACGTGGCGTTCGAAACAGCGCCCTTCCCTCAGCTCGATGGCGTCGAACAGCCTGCCTTCGGGGTCGAGGCTCATGCTCGCCAGCCGCTCGCGGTAGCCGGCCGGGTCGCACACCTGGTTTTCCATGAAGGCGAAGATCTTCCTGTCCTCGCCTTCCACCAGCAATTCGTGGGGGATGGCCCACATGCGCGCGAAATGCTGGTTCATGTTGCCTATGCCGCCGTCCAGCCGCGTCACCAGGATGCCGTCCGCGGTGGCTTCGAGCGTCGCGGCGAGCAGCGAGGTGGAATGCGCGAGTTTCTCGTCCAGGGCCTTCTGGCCGGAAATGTCGCGAAACGACAGCAGCAGGTACTCCCGTTGCACTGAGCGGATGCGGCGCAGGCTCTTCTCCACCGGGATGACGGAACCGTCCGCGCGTTTGTACAGGCCCTCCATCGCCTCGATCTCGGAGTAGTTGCCCTCCCTGGCTTCGTCCCAGAAGAAAACGTCCTGGACCGAGGATTCGACCTCGGTGATGGGAAGCTTGAGCAGGGCGTCGCGCTCGTAGCCGAGCCGATGGCACGCGGCAATATTCGCCTCGGCGATCTGCAGCGTCCGCGGATCGACGACCAGCATGGCTTCGTGGTACTGGTCGAAAATGCCCTGGGCGAGCTCGTTGCGCGACAGTGCGGACATCACGTGGGCTGGTCCTGCTTCTTGGGGTCGAAGTAGTAGGTCACGCGCTTGCGCGGACTCAAGTACTGGTACACCTCGCGCGGCAACTGGCCGGGACGCAGGCTCCTGCTGATGTTCAGGTCGCTTTCCTTCTCCATGTCGATGATCACCGATTCATCCCTGGGGATGTCCGGGTCGTAGACCAGCACGTTGGGCTTGAGCGGCTTCGCGGGGTTGATCGAGATAACCAGCCCGAACATCTCGTTGGAAAGCTGGACGATACTCCCGGGGGGGTAGACTCCCAGGCAGCGGATGAATGCCTTGAGCGGTATTTCCTGGAACTTGCTGCGCTGGACCGCGAAGATGTGCGACAGGGCCTCGTGCGGTGTCATGGCGTCGGCGACATTGGGGGGATTGCACAGGTTGTCGTAGGTGTTGACGATGGCGACGATCACCGAAAGCAGCGACAGTTTTTCGCCAGTCAGGCCGCGCGGGTAGCCGCTGCCGTCGGCGTATTCGTGGTGCTGGAAGATGATCTCGGTCGCCCGGATCGACAAGCCGAGTCGCTTGGCGATCTCCGCACCGAGAGCGCAATGCTTCTCGATCTGCGCCTGCTCGGCCCGGGTGAGCGGTTCGATCTTGTGTACGAGCGACAATGGGATGTCGGCCTTGCCGATGTCGTGGAACACAGCGCCCATCCCGAGGTGCCGGGTTTCCTCGGCGCTGAGGCCGAGGGTCTTCGCCAGCATCAGCGAGAGCACCGCCACGTTGAGGGAATGAACGTAGGCCTCCTCGCCGACGCTTCCGTTGATGGCGTGCATGAGGACGCTGCCGCGCGAGATGATGGACTCGACCATGTGGTCCACCAGCTCCTCCGCCTGGCGGCGGGACTCCGCCGGCCTGATCGTGGCCGCGCGGAGGATGCCCTTGACCGTATCGCTGGCGTGCTGGAATTTCTTCTCGACCTCGCGGATTTCGTCGCGGATCCGCGCGAGCTGCTCGACGCGTTCCTTTTTTTCCCTGACCGCCTCCGCCTCTCCCGGCGGCGCGGGCGGCTGGGGCAGCGGTGCGGAGGGCTCTTCGGCCGGTGCAGCGGCCGGGGGTGCGGGCGGAAGCGGCCTGCCGTCGCTTCTGGCCGGCTCGTAGCGGACGCGCTTCAGGCCGAGCCGGCGGATCGTGCTGATCTGATCCTGGTTCTTGATCTTGAAACTGCTGAAGGTGAACGGATGGTCCGTCCAGTGCAGATCCAGATGGATGTAGAGCCCCACACGGAGCTGCTCGGCCGTGACGTAAGGGGCACTGTCAACCGCGTCGCTCATGGTCTGCAGGCGGATCCTGTTCAAGAACTCCCATTAGGCCTCCCCGGACCCGAAGGCCGGGCCGAGCCATGCACGCGATCTTGGCACATCGTTCGGACGGAGAAGCCGGTTACAGACACGTGAAAGCCACGCAATTCGGCGGTTTGACCCGCCCTGGGCCCCGGCCCCGGTGCCGGGCGCATCGACGTATAATTCAACGCCTACCCGATTCCGAAAGAGGGCCGTCCATGAAATTCCGTCCATTTCTGCTCGCGATCGCCGTCTTTTCGGCCTCAGTCGCTGCCCAGTCCCTTCCGGCCGGCCACCCGCCCGTGGACGCCGCGAATACTAACAAGGCCGCGGCGGAGATCCCTTTGCCGAAGAAAGCCAAGGTGCTCAAGGTCATCGACGTTCCGCAATACACCTACCTCGAGGTGACGCAGGACAAGAAGACCCTGTGGCTCGCCGCGACCACCGTTGCCGCGAAGCAAGGCGACGTGGTCCAGTTCGACGAGGGGATGGTGATGACCAATTTCAAGAGCAAGAGCCTGAATCGCACTTTCCCCAGCATCACCTTCGTCAACCGGGTCGTCGTCACCCAGGAAAAGGAATAGCGCGCGTATTGCGCAAGGGCCTTTGACGAGGGCAGCGGCGAGGGATGAGCGTGCCATTTCTGCGTGCCGTCCTGCCCGCGGTGCTCGCGCTGCTCGGCGCGGCCGGCTGCGAACAGCGCAGTGCCGGCTATTTCCAGGGCTACGCCGAGGGCGAATTCGTGATGATTTCGCCGGCGTCGGCCGGACGCCTGGAAAAGCGCTGGGTCAAGCGAGGCGACGAAGTGGCCGCCGGGGCTCCGCTGTTCGCGCTGGAGCTTGAGAACGAGAAGGCGGGACGCCGCGAGGCCGAGGCGCAGTTGAATGGCGCCGAGGCGAAGCTCGCCAACCTGACCACGGGTAGGCGGGGGCCCGAGGTCGAGGCCGTGCGCGCGCAGGAAGCGCAGGCGAGGGCGGCACGCGCGCTCTCGACGCAGCAGCTGCGCCAGCAGGAGCGCCTGTTCAAGGACGGTTACATCGCGCAGGCCGCGCTCGACCAGGCGCGCGCCGCGTATGCGCGCGACATCGCACGGGTCGAGGAGCTGGAGGCGCAGGTCCGCGCGGCGCGCATCGCCATCGGGCGCGAAAAGGAGATTGCCGCGGCGCGCGCCGAAGTCGAGGCCGCGCGCGCGGCGCTCGCGCAGAGCGACTGGCGCCTGCAGCAGCGCGCGGCGAGCGCACCGGCCGCGGGACTGGTCCACGATACGTTCTACTCCGACGGAGAGTGGATCCAGGCGGGCAGTCCCGTGGTGAGCCTGCTTCCGCCGGGAAACGTCAAGCTGCGCTTTTTCGTCGCGGAGACGGACGTGGGCGCTCTCAAGGTCGGCCAGGCAGTAAACGTCGCTTGCGACGGTTGCGGCGCGGCATTCGCGGCTTCGATCAGCTACGTGTCGCGCCAGGCCGAATACACGCCGCCGGTGATCTACAGCCGCGAGCAGAGGAGCAAGCTCGTGTTCCTGGTCGAGGCGCGGCCCGCGCCCGGGGACGCCGCACGGCTGCATCCGGGCCAGCCGGTCGAGGTTACATTGAAGTAACCCATGGCCTCTGCGCAGAACAAGGGCGCGACTCAGTACGCCATCGACGTCGAGGGCTTGAACAAGAGCTTCGGCGACAAGCACGTGGTGCGCGACCTGTCGCTGAAGGTGCGCGGCGGCGAGATCTTCGGCTTCCTCGGCCCCAACGGCAGCGGCAAGACCACCTCGATCCGCATGCTCTGTGGCCTGCTCAGGCCCGATTCGGGGCGCGGCACCTGCCTGGGCCACGACGTGATCCGGGAAACCGCGGCGATCAAGCGCGAGGTCGGCTACATGACGCAGGGCTTTTCGCTGTGGCAGGACCTTACCATCCGCGAGAACCTCGAGTTCGTCGCGCGCATGTACGGCATGCGCGACCGCAGCGCGGCAGTGGCCGGCGCCATCGCCAAGCTGGGACTCTCGGCGCGCGCGGAGCAGCTCGCCGGCGCGCTCTCCGGCGGCTGGAAGCAGCGCCTTTCGCTCGCCGCCTGCATGCTGCACCGGCCGAGGCTCCTGCTCCTGGACGAGCCGACCGCGGGCGTGGATCCCAAGGCACGGCGCGACTTCTGGGACGAGATCCACGGTCTGGCCGCCTCGGGCATCACCGTGCTCGTATCGACGCACTACATGGACGAGGCCGAGCGCTGCCATCGGCTCGCCTATCTTTCGTATGGGCGGCTGCTCGCCGCGGGCACCGCCAGCGAGGTGGTCGAGGCACAGGCGCTGTCGGGCTACGCGGTGACCGGGACCGATCTATTCGCTTACGCGCGCGGACTGCGCGGCCAGCCCGGCGTGGACCAGGTGACCGCCTTCGGCAACGTGCTCCACGTGACGGGCCGCGATGCGGGGGCGCTCGCGGCGACCGCGGCGCGCATGCAGCACGAGGACGGGGAACATCGCTGGGAGCCGATCCGCCCGGGCCTGGAGGACGTCTTCATCGCGCTGATGGGCCTGTCCGAGGATAGTCTTGCATGAGAGGGATCGCTTGAACGAGGGGCTTTCCTGGTTGCGCTGGACCGGCATCATCGTCAAGGAGTTCATCCAGCTCAAGCGCGACCGGCTGACCTTCGGGATGATCGTGGGCATCCCCATACTCCAGCTCGTCCTGTTCGGCTTTGCGATCAACTCCGATCCGAAGCGCCTGCCGACCGCGGTGCTCGACGCCGACCACAGCCTGTACGGCAGGACCCTGGTGCAGGGACTGAAGAACAGCGGCTATTTCCGCATCGACCGCGAGGTGCGGAACGAGCAGGAGGCCGAGGACCTGATCGCCAGCGGCGAAGTGCAGTTCGTGGTGACGGTGCCGGAGAACTTCGGCAGGAAGCTGGTTCGCGGCGAAAAGCCCACGCTCCTCATCGAGGCCGACGCCACCGACCCGAGCGCGACGGGGAATGCGATCGCCGCCGTCTCGGGCGTCACCCGCACCGCGCTCGAGCGGGACCTGCGGGGCACGCTGGGTCGCCTCGCTCCCACGCCGGAGCCGGTGGACGTGCGGGTGCACCGGCGCTACAACCCGGAGGGCATCACCGCCTACAACATCGTCCCGGGACTGCTCGGCACGATCCTCACCATGACGATGATCCTCATGACGGGCCTCGCCATGACGCGGGAACGCGAGCGCGGCACGTTCGAGAACCTGCTCGCGACGCCGGCGCTCCCGATCGAGGTGATGACGGGAAAGATCGTGCCTTACATCATGATCGGCCTGGTGCAGGTAACGATCCTGCTGGTCGCGGCGTGGCTCATCTTCGGGGTGCCGATGCAGGGGAGCCTTGTGCTGCTGTACTTTTCGGTGTTCATCTTCATCGCGGCGAACCTGAGCCTGGGAATCACATTCTCCTCGATCGCGCGCAACCAGCTCCAGGCGATGCAGATGACGTTCTTCTTCTTCCTTCCCTCGATCCTGCTGTCGGGTTTCATGTTCCCGTTTCGAGGCATGCCCGACTGGGCGCAGTGGCTGGGCTACATCCTGCCGCTCACCCACTTCCTGCAACTGGTGCGCGGGATCATGCTCAAGGGAAACAATCTCGCCGAGCTCTGGCCGAACATATGGCCGATACTCGCGTTCACCCTCGCCGTCATCGGGCTGGGATTGGGCGTCTACAGGAAGACCCTGGACTGATACCGGTGGGGGGTACTTGACATATACCCCACAAGGGTATATGGTGCACACATGCTCAGGCCCCTTGCCACTGCGTCCATGGAGTCCGCCCCTGCGGTTCACCTCGACCTGCCGATCGAGGGCATGACCTGCGCCGCCTGCGCGAGCCGCGTCGAACGCAGCCTGAACAAACTGCCCGGCGTGAGCGCGAGCGTGAACTTCGCGTCGGAGTCGGCGCTCGTGACCGTCCAGCCGGGCGCGACGCCGCCCGGTGCCGTGGTCGAGGCGATCCGGCGGAGCGGCTACGCAGTACCGGCCCGGGTCGCCGAATTCCAGGTATACGGCATGACCTGTGCGGCCTGCGCCGCGCGCATCGAGAAGGCCCTGAACAGGCTGGAAGGCGTCAGCGCCGCCGTCAACTTCGCCAGCGAGACCGCAAGGGTGCAGTACGTGCACGGGTTGTTCACGCCTGAGCAGTTGGCCGGAGTGATCCGCAAGGCCGGGTACGATGCATCCGAGCGCGTCGAGGCGGGCGCCGACGAGGACAAGGCGCGCCGTGCGGCCGCCTACCGCGCCGAGCTGAAACTGCTGTGGATCTCCATCGCGCTCAGTCTCCCGCTCTTCGCGCAGATGTTCCTGACGTTCGGCGGCCCGAGCCACGAATTGCTTCCGCGGTGGATCCAGTTGGCGCTGGCGACGCCCGTGCAATTCTGGATCGGCCGGAGGTTCTACGCTGGCGGATGGAACGCGCTGCGGGGCGGCGGGGCCAACATGGACGTGCTGATTGCGCTCGGCACGAGCATGGCCTACGGCCTGAGCGCCGTCGTGACCGTGTTCGGGCTGGAACACCAGCACGTCTACTTCGAGGCGAGCACTGCGATCGTCACGCTCATACTCATGGGCAAGCTGCTCGAAGCGCGGGCGAAGATGAAAACCTCCGCCGCGATCGAGGCGCTCATCCGCCTGCAGCCCAAGACGGCCCGTATCGAGCGCGACGGCGAGGTCGTCGAAGTGCCGGTGGAGAGCTTGCGGGTCGGGGACATCTTCGTCGTGCGTCCGGGGGAGAGCATCCCGGTGGACGGCCTCGTCTCGAGCGGGGAATCCGGCGTCGACGAAAGCATGCTCACCGGGGAAAGCATCCCGGTCGACAAGCACGCGGGTGACAAGGTGTTCGCCGGCACGCTCAATCACCAGGGGTTGTTGAGGTGCCGTGCGCAGGGCGTGGGGGCAGCCACCCTGCTGGCAGGGATCATTCGCATGGTGCGCGAGGCACAGGGCACGAAAGCGCCCATTCAGCGCCTCGCTGACCAGGTGTCGGGGATATTCGTTCCGGTCGTCGTCGCGATCAGCGCGGCGACCTTTGCGTTGTGGTGGGGATTCGGCGGAGAGCTCGCGCCGGCGCTGGTCAACGCGGTCGCGGTGCTCGTCATCGCCTGTCCCTGCGCGCTCGGCCTGGCGACGCCGACGGCGATCATGGTAGGCACCGGGCGTGGTGCCCAGGCGGGCGTGCTGGTCAAGAACGCGGTGGCGCTCGAGCGGGCCGGGAAGATCCGCATGCTCATCGTCGACAAGACCGGCACGCTCACCGAAGGCAAGCCCGTGGTGACCGACGTTCTCCCGGCCGACGGAATGTCGGCGCGCGAACTGGTGGCGCTGGCTGCGAGCCTCGAATCCGGATCGGCCCATCCGCTCGCCCACGCCATCGTCGGGCACGCAATGGAACTGGGCGCAGGAACCTTGCCGATGCGCGACTTCCGCTCGCTGACGGGCAAGGGCATCCAGGCGGTGGTGGATATGCCCACGCTCGGCGGAGAGCAGACCGTCATGCTGGGTGCGCCGGCGTTTCTGACCGAATTCGGTCTCGACATCGACCTTGCGCTCATCGATCCGTACGTCGAGCAAGGCAAGACCGTCGTCGCCATCGGCGCCGGGGGACGCGTCCTGGGCTATCTCGCGATTGCCGACCGGCTGCGCGCCACTTCCCGGGAAGCGGTCGCCCGATTGAAGCGCATGGGGATCGAGGTCGTGATGCTCACCGGGGACAACGCCGCCACCGCGAAGGCGATCGCGGAAGCCGCAGGCGTCAAGCGTTACCGCGCCCAGGTGCTGCCGGGCGGCAAGGCGGCCGCGGTCGCCGAATTCAGGACCGGGGGACGCGTCGTCGGCATGGTCGGCGACGGGGTCAACGACGCGCCGGCGCTTGCCGCAGCCGACGTGAGCTTCGCCATCGGCGCCGGATCGGACGTGGCCATCGAGGCCGCGGACATCGCGTTGATGCGCAACGACCTGCTTTCGGTCGTCGACGCGATCAGCCTCTCGCGCGCCACGCTCAGAAAGATCCGGCAGAACCTGTTCTTCGCCTTCTTCTACAACGTGCTCGGCATCCCGCTTGCGGCGATCGGGATGCTGAACCCAGTGATCGCGGGGGCGGCGATGGCGATGTCCTCGGTATCGGTGGTCAGCAATTCGCTGCTGTTGCGCCGGTGGCGGCGGGCATGAAGGCGGCGCAATCCATTCGTTCGGTGATGAAAGGAGCAATGATGCAAACGGCGATTCTGAATATTTCGGGCATGACCTGCGGGGGCTGCGTGCGCAGCGTCACCAAGGTGATCAACGCGCTGGACGGCGTCGAGAAATCCGACGTTTCCCTGGAAGAAAAGCGCGCTGTGGTGGACTTCGACCCGGGGAAGCTGGGCGTCGAGCAACTGAAGCGCGCCATCGAAGAGGCGGGGTATGAAGTCTCCCAGTGACGCGCCGGAGCGCGAACGCCGTTCGCGCCACTCAGCGCACCACGCGGTCGTACAGCCGAACAAGTCGGCCCTGCTCAAACGCCTGAACCGCATCGAAGGGCAGGTGAGAGGGGTCGCGAAGATGGTCGAGGACGACCGCTACTGCATCGACGTACTGACCCAGATTTCGGCGATCCGGTCCGCGCTCGGTGCACTCGCGATGCAACTGCTCGAGAACCACACCAAGGGCTGTGTCCGGTCCGCCGTCCGGTCCGGAGACGGGGAAGCCGCAGTCGACGAGTTGATGACCGTCGTCAAGCGTTTCGGGCGCTGAGCGCCTGGCCTCGCCTCATCCGGCGCGACGCGGTGCCGGCTTGCCGGGCAGCGCGGGCGCGGGCCGGCGCCCCGCGAGGACGTGATACAGGCTGAGGATCGGGTGGCGCAGGATCATGCGCGGCCCGGCCCATTTCATCACGACGCGTACCTGCCCGCGCATCTGCGCGCTGTAGCAGTGGACGAGGCAGTTTGCGCAAGTCGGTTTCGCGTCGCCGAACACGCAGCGCTCGAGGCGGCGCGTCGCATAATCGAGCAGCGCGTCGCACTCGGCGCAAAGCGCTTTGCCATCCGCATGAGCGTGCCCGCGGCAGTACATTCGCACCATCGCCTCGATGGTCTTCAGCTCGCGGGCACGGCGCACGAAGCGCCTGTCGGTGGTGAATTCTACGACTGGATGGGGCATGGTTTGCGTGCAATTTACCGTATCCCACCACCATCGCCGCTATGATACGCATCAAGAACATGCCGGATTCCCGGATGACATTCAGGATAAGCCTCTACGTCACTGCCGCCCTGCTGCTGGGCGCCCACTTCCTGCGCTCGGGGGAGATCGCGGTGGTGGCCCTGTGCGTGGGCGCGCCGCTCCTGTTCCTGTACCGGAGGCGGTGGAGTCTGATCCTCCTGCAGTTCCTGGCCTATGGCGCGTCCGGAAGCTGGCTGATCACCGCCGTCCTGCTTGTCCGGGATCGCCAGCAATCGGCACAGCCTTGGACCCTTGCCGCCCTTATTCTCTTTGCGGCCGCGCTGCTGTCGCTGGTTGCCGGGCTGCTGCTGCACTCCAACCGGATCAAGGAACGCTATCCCGAATAGCGCGGGCGTTTCTTTCGTTCTCCATCACAGTCCGATGGCGAGCCTTGTGGTAGGTTGAGGCCCCGGGGCGAGCCGCGTCGCGGTGCTCCGCATCAAATTGCGCTGCAAATGAATGCTTGACGCCCGGCTTGGTGAACTGGATAATGATAACCATTCTCGTCTTGTGCAGGTTCGAGGCCTCTGACCGATGAAATCGCAGCCCGCGCCCACCCTCGATACTCTCCATCCCGGGGAATCCGCGACCATACTCGCGCTGAACGCCGAGGAGGAGCTGTACCACCGCCTCGCGGCCTTGGGCGTTCGCGTCGGCAAGCGCGTGCAAATGCTGCGCAGGGCGCGCTTCGCCGGGCCGCTGCACATACGCGTCGGCACCACCGACCTGATGCTGCGCGTCTCGGAAGCATGCCGGATCCAGGTCCAGCCCGCGCAGAACTGACACCCGCCTCGCCGCTACGATGAAGCGTATCGCGCTCATCGGCATGCCCAATACGGGCAAGTCGACCCTGTTCAATCGCCTGACCGGCGCGCACGCGAGAGTCGGCAACTGGCCCGGCATCACGGTCGATCTGTTGAGTGCGAAGGTCCTGCTCGGCGGCGAGATGGTGCACCTGGTGGACCTGCCAGGCATCTACGACTTGCGCGCCCATTCGAGCGACGAGGCCGTCGCCACTGCCTTTCTTTCGCAGAATATCGTCGATCTCGCGCTCCTCGTGCTCAACACCTCTGAGGTCGAGCGGCAGATCGGGCTGCTGGCGCAAATCGCGCGGCCGGGCCTTCCCGTGATCCTCGTGCTCAACATGGCCGACGAGGCGGCGGCGATGGGGATCACCGTCGACCGCGAGCAGCTTGCGGCGAAGATCGGCGTACCGGTCTGCCTGGTGTCGGCCAAGTACGGCCAGGGCGTCGAGCAACTCCACGCGCTGATCGGCGCCGCGCTGCGCGGCAGCGGCGCGTCCGGCGCGCCTGCACCGGCCACGTTCGACAGTGAAGCGCTGGAGGCTGCCGTCAAGCAGGCCGTAGCCGTTCCGGCGCACGCGTCCCACGCGCTGACCGAGAGGATCGACCGCATCCTGCTCGATCCGTGGATCGGCCTGCCGATTTTCTTCGGCGTCATGTTCCTGCTGTTCGAGGCGGTTTTCATTCTCGGCAAGCCGATCCAGGATGCCATGGCCTGGGGGCTCGCGGCCTTTCGCTCGGCGGTGCTCGATCCCGGCCTTTCGGGCCTGCCTCCGTTCCTGAGCGGACTGCTGCTCGACGGCATCTACAACGGGCTCGGCACGGTGGCGAGCTTCGTCCCGCTCATTATCCTGTTCTTCCTGTGCATGGCGGTCGTCGAAGACACGGGCTACCTGTCCCGCGCGGCGTTCCTCATGGATGCGCTCATGTCGAAGTTCGGAATGGACGGGCGCAGTTTCGTCATGATCCTGATGGGATTCGGCTGCAATGTGCCGGCGCTGATGGGAACACGCGTAATGCGCTCGCGCGGCCTGCGGCTCCTGACCATGCTGGTGATTCCTCTGTCGCTGTGTTCGGCGAGGCTGCAGGTGTTCCTGTTCTTCATCGCCGCGCTGTTTCCGGCGCGCACCGGGCCGGTCGTGCTGTTCTCGCTCTACATCATCAGCATCGTCGCGGCCATGGTGACTTCGCAATTGTTCAAGCGGCGCTTCGTCAACGACGACCCGTTCGTTCTGGAAATCCCGCCCTACAGGTTTCCGACCGTGCGCCAGATGATCCTGCGCGGCTGGCACGAGGTCGGGCACTTCCTCAGGCGGGCGACGCGGTTCATCGTGGCCGGCGTGGTCCTGGTCTGGCTCCTGACCAATTTTCCGGCGGGCGCGGCGCCGGGCAGCGCGGACACCCTGGCCGGACAGATCGGTAGTTTCCTCAACCCGGTGCTGAGCCCGCTCGGCATCGATCCGAAGTTGACCATCGCCCTGATCTTCGGATTCGTGGCGAAGGAGGTCGTGATCGGATCGCTCGCCGTGATCTACGCCCAGGAGGGCGGCGCGCTCATGACGGCCATTGCGCACCAGATCGATTGGGTCCAGGCCTACAGCTTCATGCTGTTCACGCTCATCTACACGCCCTGCCTTTCGACGATCGCCACGATCCGCAACGAGGCGAAGAGCCGGGTATTCACCGTTCTCGCCGTCGCGTGGCCGCTGGCGCTCGCCTGGGTGACGAGCTTCGCCTTCTACCAGATCGCCCGGCTGGCCTGATCCGGCTTCCGCCGCGCGGCCGCGGAAGCAGGGCCGTCACGTTTCGCCGCAGTGCAGTTTGCGCAGGGAATCCGAACTCCTTACACTCCGATCGTTTCCATCGCGAACAACGGCGGGGTCCATGGCCACCTTCCTCAAGCAACGCATCGCCCATACCGTCACCGACGCCATCGAGCTGAAGGTGCGCCGCACTGTCGAGGCGATCCTGGATGACGTCAAGCAGCGCGGCGACGCGGCGGTTCGGGAACTGTCGGTGAAGTTCGACGGGTGGTCCCCGGAGAGATTCCGGCTCTCGCAGGCCGACATCGATGCGATCATGGCGAGGGTGCCGGCGGGCACGATCGCCGACATCCGCTTCGCTCAGGAGCAGATCCGCAATTTCGCGGGGCACCAGCGCGAGTCGATCAGGGACATCGAGGTGGAGACGCTGCCCGGGGTGAAGCTCGGGCACAGGAATATCCCGGTCGACAGCGTCGGCTGCTACGTTCCGGGCGGCCGCTATCCGATGGTCGCGTCGGCGCACATGAGCATCGTGACCGCGAGGACGGCGGGAGTGCGCCGCATCATCGCATGCACGCCGCCCAACCAGGGCGAGCCGCACCCGGAGACCATCGCCGCGATGGTACTGGGCGGGGCCGACGAGATCTTCGTGCTCGGCGGGGTGCAGGCCATCGCCGCGATGGCGCTCGGGACCGAGACCGTCGCACCGGTCGACATGCTATGCGGGCCTGGCAACGCCTATGTCGCCGAGGCGAAGCGCCAGCTCTTCGGCCGCGTCGGCATCGACCTGTTCGCCGGGCCGACCGAGATCCTGGTGGTCGCGGACGACTCGGCCGATGTGGAGATGATCGCGACGGACCTCCTCGGCCAGGCGGAGCACGGGCCGACGAGCCCCGCCATCTGCATCACGACCTCGAAGGCGATCGCGGAGGCACTGCCCGCGGAGGTCGAGCGCCAGCTCGCCGCCCTGCCGACCGCGGACATCGCGAGCGTCGCGTGGCGCGACTACGGGGAGATCATCCTCGTCGATTCGCCCGCGGAGGCGGTCGTCGAGGCCGACAAGGTCGCCGCCGAGCACGTCGAGATCCTCACCCGCAATCCGCGCTACTTCCTCGAGCGCATGAAGAACTACGGCGCACTGTTCCTGGGGCCGGAGACGAACGTTGCCTACGGCGACAAGGTCATCGGCACCAACCATACGCTGCCCACGCTGGGCGCTGCGCGCTATACCGGCGGCCTCTGGGTCGGCAAGTTCCTGAAGACCTGCACCTACCAGGAGATCAGCAAAGAGGCGAGCGTGACGATCGGCGAGTACTGTTCGCGGCTGTGCGCGATCGAGCGCTTCTGGGGGCACAAGGAGCAGGCCGACCTGCGCCTGCGCCGCTACGGGGGACAGAACGTCGGCTTGGGTACAAAGCGCGAGGGAGTTCGCTGAGCACATGGATACGCCGCACGCCGGCGCAGCGGCTCGCTACCGGCTGGACGGCCGCGTCGCGCTGGTCGCAGGCGCAGGCCGGGGTATCGGGCGCAGCGTCGCGGATGCACTCGCGCAGTCCGGGGCCGAAGTCTGGCTGATGGCGCGCACGCGCACGGAGATCGAGCAGGCCGCAGCCGGGATCCGCGCATCCGGGGCTAAGGCGCATGCCGTGGCATGCGACGCCACCGACACGGCAGCGGTGCGCCGCGCGATCGCGGCAATACCGAGGCTGGACGTGCTCGTTAACAGCGCCGGAACCAACCTTCCCGAGCCCTTCGTCGACGTGAGCGAGGAGCACCTCGACCTGCTGGTGAATCTCAACGTCAAGGCGGCCTTCATGGTCGCGCAGGCCGCGGCGAGGAAGATGCTCGAGGCGAGCGATCGCCGGGAGCGCGGGGGGGCGATCGTGAACATCTCCTCGCAGATGGGGCACGTCGGCTCGCCCAACCGCACCGTCTATTGCATGACCAAGCACGCCCTCGAAGGACTCACCAAGGCGATGGCCCTCGAGCTTGCGCAGCACAACATCCGGGTAAACACCGTCGCCCCCACCTTCGTCGAAACGCCGATGACGGCGCCGATGTTCGCGCGGCCGGAATTCGGCGCCTGGGTGCGCGAGCGCATACCGCTGGGCCGTTTGGGCAATCTGGACGAAGTGGCCGCCGCGGTGGTGTTCGTCGCCTCCCCGGCCGCGTCGCTCATGACCGGAACGAGCCTTCTCATCGACGGGGGCTGGACGGCGCAATAGGTGCCGGGCAGAATGGTTCGCACATCGAGGAGAAAACATGCCAAGGCGATACGACAAGCAGCGTTTCGACATGAAGCACCTGCGCGCGATGGCGGAACGCTGCAAGAACTGGGGCCGCTGGGGGCCGGACGACGAGGCAGGGACGCTCAACTTCATCTCTCCGGAGGACGTGGTCGCCGCCGGACGGCTGATCCGTCGCGGCAAGGTCTTTTCGCTCGGGCTCAACTTCGACAAGTACGGGCCGCAGAAGGGCCTCTGGGGCAATCGCTTCAACCCCATCCACACCATGCTCGCCACCGGGACGGACGCGGTGGCCGGGGTGCAGGACAAGGGGGGACTGCGCTACGCCGACGACATGGTGTCGCTGCCGATGCAATGCGGCACCCAGTGGGACGCGCTGGGCCACATCTTCTACGACGAAAAGATGTGGAACGGCTATGACGCGCGCCTGGTGGATTGCAACGGCGCGCAGAAGAACGGCATCGAGAAGGTGAAGGACAGGATGGTGGGGCGCGGCGTGCTGCTCGACGTGGCGCGCCACTTCGGCGTGCCCTTCCTCGAGGACGGCATGGCGATCACCAACGAGGACCTCGACGCCGCGGCGAAGGCGCAGGGCGTGGAAGTGCGCCGCGGGGATTTCGTGATCGTGCGTACGGGCCAGATGGAACAGCGCCTGGACAGCGGCGATTGGGGCGGCTACGCAGGCGGCGACGCGCCGGGACTCGCATTCGAGACCGCGGAGTGGATCCACAAGAAGGAGATCGCAGCGATCTGCACCGACACCTGGGGGTGCGAGGTCCGGCCGAACGAAACCACCGAGGCGAGCCAGCCATGGCATTGGGTGGTGATTCCCATGATCGGCATTACCATGGGCGAGATCTTCTACCTGCGCGACCTGGCCGCCGATTGCGCGAAGGACCGCGTATTCGAGTTCATGTTCTGCGGAGCGCCGCTCCCGGTCACCCATGCGGTGGGTTCGCCCATCAACCCGATGGCGATCAAGTAGGGTTGCCCGTCCGCGAAGCGAAAATCAGCACGTCCCCGAGCGTCAGGCTCTGCACCTCATAGGGAAAACAGCCATGAAAACGGAAGCAGGGAATCGCATGGCGCGCGCGGTTCTGACCGCGGTGGCGTCCATTCTGATGGTGGGACTGGCTGCGTGCGAGCAGAAGCCGCAGGGTGGCAAGGCGGCGAGCGAGTCCGCCGGAACCCTGGACGGAAAGGGCGGTGAAGCGGGCCAGGATGCAGGCAAGGCGGCGAATCCAAGTCCCGCGCCTGCGGCGGTCGCGCCGAAGGCGGTCGAGCCCCTCGGGGCGAGCGAAAACGCCGCGCTGGCCGCCAAGGTCAAGGCCGCCCTCGCTGCCGAGCCGGGGCTCAAGGCGCTCGCAATCGACGTCAACGCCTCCGGCGGCGCGGTGACCCTGTTCGGAACGGTCGACACGCGCGCAAACCGCGGAAAGGCCGCGAAGCTGGCCTCGGGCGTGGAAGGCGTCAAATCGGTCCAGAACAACCTGGTGCTCGTCAGCGGCTCCTGATCGGGCCCGGGCGAGCCTCGAGCCGAGCTGGCCGGGGGCATCCTCTCAGCGGCGCGTCTTCCTCTCGCGCCGTTGTTCGCCCGCGATCGTCTTCGCCAGGCCGATGAGCTCCTCGGCGAGCACTTCGAGCAGGTCATCCAGCGAAACGATGCCGATCAGGCGGTCGGCGTCGTCCACCACCACGACTCGCCTCACGCCCTTGCCCTGCATCAGGCCGATGGTCTCGAACACCCCGTCCTGCGCGCCGACGTTGACGATGTCGTCGCTCATGATGTCGCCCACCGTGAGCTTGTCGGGAGCGATGTCTTCCGACAGCACTTCGACGACCATGTCCCGGTCGGTGACGATGCCGACCGGACGCGCGCCGTCCGTCTGGTCGATGACGACCAGCGCGCCCACGTGGTGCTCGCGCATCAGGCGCGCGGCCTCCGATACCGGCATCCCGCGCCGCGCAACCAGGACGACGCGGCTGCAGATTTCACCGATGTTCATGGGCCGGCTTCATGTCGGGAGCGAATTGCGTGCGCAGTACGCACGCGTCCAATTTGATACGTCGCGGCCGGGACCCATTGATCCACATCAAAGGACGCGGAGGTGCGCGGCGCCTGCTCCCGGGCCCGGCTCCGGGCGAGTCGGGAGATCCCGCGATGGGTACAATGGCGCCGGCGAACTTGACTATACTGCTGAACATCGGCGCGGGCCCGCGGGAAGGCGGTCCGCCTTCGAGGAGCGAGAAACCATGGGATCGATCATTGAGGCGGCCGCGGCCGTGACGGAACTGACGCACTTCGTGGGCGGCACAACGGTCAAGGGCCGCGGCGGGCGCTGGGGCGAGGTCTTCGACCCGGCCACCGGCGTCGTCGCGGCGCGCGTTCCGCTCGCGACGCGCGAAGAGGTCGAGCGCGCTGTCGCCGCGGCGGCGGCGGCCTTTCCGAAATGGGCCGATACCACGCCTCTGCGCCGCGCGCGCGTCATGTTCAAGTTCAAGGAACTGATCGAGCGCAACGCGGGCGAGATCGCCGCACTGATCACCCGCGAGCACGGCAAGGTTCTCTCCGATGCGATGGGCGAGCTGACCCGCGGCGTCGAGGTGGTCGAATTCGCCTGCGGCATTCCGCAGCTGCTCAAGGGCGAGTTTACCGAACAGATCGGAGGCGGCATCGACAGCTGGTCGATGCGCCAGCCCCTCGGGGTTTGCGCGGGGATCACGCCGTTCAATTTTCCGGCCATGGTCCCGATGTGGATGTTTCCGGTCGCGATCGCGTGCGGAAACAGCTTCGTCCTCAAACCCTCGGAGCGCGATCCGTCGACGAGCCTTCGACTCGCCGAGCTGCTGCGGGAGGCGGGACTGCCGGAGGGCGTATTCAACGTCGTCAACGGCGACAAGGAAGCCGTGGATGCGCTGCTCGACGACCCGCGCGTGGCGGCGGTGAGTTTCGTCGGCTCGACGCCGATCGCGCAATACATCTACGCCACCGGCGCCGCGCGCGGCAAGCGCGTGCAGGCGCTCGGCGGCGCGAAGAACCACATGGTCGTGCTGCCGGACGCGGACCTGGACCAGGCGGTGGACAGCCTCGTGGGAGCGGCGTACGGCTCGGCCGGGGAGCGGTGCATGGCGATTTCAGTCGCCGTGGCGGTGGGCGAGGTTGGCGACGTGCTGGTGCAGCGCCTTGCCGAGCGAGCGCGCGCGCTGAAGATCGGCCCCGGCACCCGGCCCGAGGCGGAAATGGGGCCGCTTGTCACCCGCCAGCACTGCGAGAAGGTGCGCGGGTACGTCGATCTGGGCGTCGCGGAAGGGGCCGAACTGGTCGTCGACGGGCGCGACTTCACGGTGCCGGGATACGAGAAAGGCTTTTATCTCGGCGGCTGCCTGTTCGACCGCGTGCGGCCCTCGATGCGCATCTACAACGAGGAGATCTTCGGCCCGGTACTGTGCGTCGTGCGGGCGGATGACCTGGACGCCGCAATCGCGCTCGTCAACGCGCACGAATTCGGCAACGGCACGGCCATATTCACGCGCAACGGCAACGCGGCGCGCGAATTTGCGCGTCGCATCCAGGTCGGCATGGTGGGCATCAACGTGCCCATACCGGTGCCGATGGCGTTCCACAGCTTCGGCGGCTGGAAGCGCTCGCTGTTCGGCGATCACGCGATGCACGGTCCGGAAGGGGTACGGTTCTACACCCGGATCAAGACGATGACCGCGCGCTGGCCGAGCGGCATGGCGGCAGCCAACGCTTTCATCATGCCGACCCACTGACGATCGGCTTCCAAAGCGCGCCGAAAAAACGCACAATAGCCCCTTACGCGAATACTACCAAAGGGGGTTTCCATGAGCGAGAGAGAGCGCGAGGATCGCGCCGGCGTTGCAGCGCAGGTGCGGGACGTGGGGCGCAGGCGCTTCGTTGCGGGTCTGGGGGCGACCGCGGCCGTTGTTTCCAGCGGATCGCTGATGCGCGCCGCGAGCGCGCAGACGACCAAGCTCAAGGTCGGTGTGCTCCTGCCGAGGTCCGGGACTCAGGCCTTCATCGGCCAGTCCTGCCAGTTCGGCGCCGACATCGCCCCCGGGATCATCAAGCAGATGCTCGGCGTGGACATTGAGCTGATGAACGCCGATACCGAAACCAACGTGGATACCGCCCGCAGCCGCGCCGAGCGGCTGATCCAGGAGGGCGCGAACGTGCTGATCGGCCCGTTCGATTCCGGCGCCGCCGCAGCGATCGCCCA
>Ga0080064_1002264_pt1 | contig 33524 bp, 44 predicted proteins | sample Subgrocontami54m_FD_69260 | JGI IMG/M metagenome (GOLD analysis project Ga0080064, IMG submission 69260) | Subsurface groundwater microbial communities from S. Glens Falls, New York, USA - GMW46 contaminated, 5.4 m (SPADES assembly) (version 2) ...
TTATTTGGCTTCATAGATCTCCTGTTCTTTGCTTGTTCTCAACTTACAAAGTAACAGTTTTTTCCAAAGATCTATGGAGCTTTCTTAATTTTTTCTGTCGCACTTCTAATTACAATTCTTAGCGCATAAAAATAACACCAAAGCCAAACTTTGGAACAGGCCACGGAGGATTCCTGAGGATTTAAACGATGGGATAAAATTTTAAGGGACAACGTCGGTTTGATGATTCTTAACGTTAAGCTAATTTTTTAGCTTTGATAATTAATTCAGCGGTACTCTTGCGTAAATTAAGGATGGTAACGCAGGCTGCGTTTTTATCCTCGTGGTCTTCGATAAGGGCGTTGACTTTGTCTAATAACATTTGAGCGAATTTTGCTTTTTCTATTACCCCATTGGCTTGATTAATATTCTTATTTAAATTCTCTATCTCAGAATTTTCATTATGACACAAGGGACAGTGCATCTTCAACAACCTCCTTTTTTGATCCTAAATAGCGGTTGAGTTCACTTTTGTCCGCATCCTTGACTGACTCAAAACAAACACCATAACGGTAATTTGAGCCTTCTGTCCTTTTCCAAAGGATACGCCCCTGAATTTTAATAATAGGAACTCGATCCCCGTAGAAAAATAGTTTCAAATTCATTCGATCGCTTTCTTTAAATTCGCTTTTTGCCTCAAAAGACAGCCCTCCCCCACTAATATTATCGGCAAAAGATTTTATGGACTGTGATTGTCCGCTGGATTTGATTCTTAAGATGATTGTCTTATGAAAATCCTTGGTGAGGAAAAGGCGATGACCGGCCCGTCTTTCGGATGATTTTCCTGCTATCTGAGGCTCTTCTTTTCCCTTCATAGATGATGCTTTTTCCTCATCTTCCTTTTTAACAAGCAGTTCCTGTAGATCATCAAAGGAATCTTTAAGTTGTTCATAATCTTTCTGTTTTTGTAACAGCGCTTGATTAGTTTCCTTAAACAAGTCCTCTTTTTGTCTTAAAATTTCATCTTTCTGATGTGACTGTAATTTTAAAACGGCAAAAGAACTCTTAAGCTGTTCAAATTCCTTTTCTTTAACGAGAGATGTTTCTTCGATGGCCTTACGAATCATTTCCTCTTGCCGCAATAATATCCCCTGTTTGTCTAATTCACTGGTGAGCTTATTAATTTTCTTTTCAAAATTTTTCCTTTGCCGGCGTATCCCCCAAAAACCTGCCCCTAGAAAGAATGTCATTCCCACCCACCCCATAACTATTCCAATCAACCTTTTTCCTTCCCGGGGAAAAGATCCTTTTTTCTCTGCCTGTTTCTTGCCTCGAACCTCCTGAATAGATGGAATAAGGTCGGATTCTACAACAGGTTCCTTAAGGATTTTTGTAGATAAAGGCATATTGGAGGGTTGCTCGTTTCTCTGTGTTGATTGTTGATTCCATGAAATTTGGGCTAAAGCATTATCCATCACTTCTAATCTTTGAATGTTTGGTTCAGTTGCTTTCTGTTCTTCCATACCTTCTTTCCCCATTTTTAATGAGGACATGGGGAAGGCTATAAAAATTGTATTATCTTCCTGCCAGATTTTATAAGGGACATTCTCCGACAATTCAAAATTTAAGGTCTTAAGTGCCTTCACATCTCCCTTTCCCCAATAACTACTCGTAATTCTTTTGATCACACCACTATTGACAATGATTTCCTCATCGACCTGACTTAAAATATTTCTTGAACGAAATTCTATAACTAATTTTAATTGATCTTCCCGCCAATGGGAATCAAATTGAGCCGGACCAGAGGTGGAAATAGCTATCCTTGTCCAATCAGAGATTTCTTTTCCCTTATTCGTTGACTCAGTAACATTCTCTTGAGCTATTCCTTGTATTTGTGACTGTTCTTGGGCTTTAACCGGGGTCATCCAGATTAAACCCGCTCCCAGTACCGCTATCATCGCTAAGGTTTTTCCTCTTATATTAAAAGGCATGTTTTTCCTCCTTAAATCCCTCTGACCTCATCATTTTCTTTAAATTCTACATCACGCCAATCAGGTAAAATCATGGCCGCCGAAACTCCTTGTTTAATTTGTTCTACCCGTACCCGTCCAAGGAAGGTGTCATTACGATAAACAGATAAAATGTCCCCTAAAGATAGATTATTAACTTCTCCTAAGTTCACGACAATAAAACCGGGATCTGGATAAACGGCCAAAACCTTTCCTCCCAAACTAGTTCCACTCTGAATCACAATTTCCTCTAACTCAAGGGCCCCCGGAATTTGTGTCGATGCCCTCATCTTTGCTTCTAAAACGGTTTTTTCTTCCATCGCAATCAGTAACTGGGATTCGGCTTGATACCTAGCTTCTTTCTCTTGTTCCAGTTGATCTAAAGCAAGTGTTATCTGCTGTTCCTTTTCACTAACCTCTTGTCTTAAGGCTAAAGTTTTTTCTTGTTCACTTTGAAGTTCACCTTCCAGGACATTTTTAATTTTAATCGTCTCAATTAATTTTGTTTGAACGACATTCTTTTCCTCAAAAGTTTTCGTTAATTGCTGTTCGGTAAATATCCTTAATTTTTTTTCTGCTTGTTCAAGGGAATAAAAAGTAAGGCATAAAGACAATAAAATAACGAGACTGCCCCAAAAAATCTTTGGTTTTACCAACGAACTCAATTTATTGAAATTCCAATGTGACCAGTTAATTTTCTTCATCGGGCGTCACCTCCATTTAAACAAGCACTTTAGAAATAAGATACTGGCCTAATTCCTCAAAACGTTTTCGACTTTTTATTTTATCACCAAACGGAAGTAACTGCTGGTATTCTTTTATTTTTTCACCCTCTTTAATCTCTTTAATCTGGATATCTTTGGGAAGCCTGGGCTTGATGTTATGATAAGCGCCAATGAAAAGCATGCCGGTTTCATCTGTATTTAAGGTTTCCTTGATTCTTTGGACAATAAATTTATCTCTTTGATTGAGAAGCCTATCCTTGACGAATTTATATTTTAGAAAAGCCAGTAGTTTTTGAAACCTAGACTTGGCCTGGGTTATGCTCAGCAATCTGTCGCGCTCTTCCTTCACGAATTCGAATTTCTCAGTCTTAACTAAAATGGCCCCTTCCTTAAGCAAGGAGGAAATTAACTCATAATTTTTACTGCCCAGCCTGACACCCTCTTCCACGATTTTTTGTCCTATCTCTCCATCAGCGATCATTCCGTCTTGATAAATCTTAACACCCTTGACATCGAGTGACTTAAAATAATCAAATAGAACGTCCCAAAAACCTTCGACGGTCTTGATATGATTTTGCCAAAATTCTTCGCCTAGATCAGCGATCCCTCGAGCATTAACATCTTTGGCCAAGGAACCAAGATCGGCACTGGTGTGAATAATGGGCACATAAATCAACGTCTTCGGCATAATGACGAATCTCTTATTTTATCTTTATCTTCTCTTCTATTTGTTTTAATCGTTTTTTAAGAACGGCATTTTCTTTTCCTATTTCGGTTTCTTTTGCTTTTGAGGAAAGATAAGAATCCTGCTGCCACCAGTTGATGCCCATTTCCATGGCTTTATCTACGGAAGCAACCAAGAGCCTTATCTTAATGTTTAGAAGATCGATATCGGCAATTTGAATCCGAATATCCCCGGCAATAACAATTCCCTTGTCCAACACCCTTTCTAAAATATCAGCAAGGTTAGTTGCGTTTGTAGCGTGCATCATTTTTTGTTCTGTCATAAGACTCCCTCCTCATTACATCAAATCACCCAAAGGACCTAAATTTATATTTAGTTCTTCATCTTTGATACCGAATATTTTTTTTAATTCTTTCATTTTATCTTCTATCTTCATCAAGGCCTCGCCAACCCGCTCTACCTCTTCCTCTGTTAGAGAATCTGCTTCTACCCTTCTTATCACCTGTTTTTCCATTAACTGCCTTAGCAATTCTACAATTGTAAGGACTAATTTGGCCAAGCCCTTCTCCACATTTTTGGGGTCGATGTTAATCCTCTGAGCATTAGAATCTTTTGCTTCTTCTGGATCTTTAATCGTTATGGCTACTGTTGATTTATCCATTTTAAGTCGGCTCTTCCGTTGCGCCTGCAAAGGGAGCTCCTCTTAAGCGTTCCATAGTCTCTACTGAACTGACTAAAACTTTCAACCCTATATATACAAGATCTATGTCTGCCACTGAAATGACTATATCACCAACTACGACCGCCCCTTTGTCTAAAACCCTGTCTAATACTTCCACAAGGGTCACATCCTCAGATTTCCGACTTAAAGCATTCATCCTTTTTCTCCTTCTAAAGAACAGAAATTATACGCTGGCCAAGGGCCAGTCCAGTCAAACTCCAATCCCTTTGGGCTATATTGAGTTCGAAGATATGTTAAAATTTCATCACATTCTTTCAGCCTTTTTTTATTGACCAAAAAGGCAGCATTAAAAATCATCTCCTCTTTTTTTTCCGTAACCTCTTTGGGCAAAATTCTATTGACCTTTGCCTTAAGACTCGGCTTTTTTAACCTCTCAAAACAATCCTTGGTATCCTCAGAAATCCTTTCACTGACAAGGCCTTTGAGGAGTTCATCTTTTTTCTTCCTTAAAAAATAAGCCTTACCCTTACTACACGAGGCGATTTCTTGTTCTTTTTCTTGGACTCTTTCATCTTGCTGTTCAAGAATAGCCTTAAATTGCTCAATATCACAATAGATCTTAAGGCCCCACTCTTCTTTGTACTCTAAATCAGCGAGCATTTTTTTATACTCTGGGCCAAACACTCTAAGTAATTTTTTCACATTCCCCTCAGATTGAAAAATTGTTCCTAGTTTAAAGGGTAAGACCGTCGCAAGCTCCATAATTTTCTCGATTATTCTCTCATGCTGCCGAGCTTGTTTTTCTATCCATTCCATGTTAGCTAAATTCTTTTTGAAGTTCTCTTCGCTAAACTCATCGGACGATACTTGACTCACAATGGCATAGGTACCCTGAGAATAAATCGAATAGACTTTGACACCCATATCTTGAAAGTTACGCTGGCTAACCTTCGTTTGAGTAATACCATATAAATAGATAAGATCTTCTTGTATCTCTGGCATAGTTATGCTTTTCATTTTACAAATGATTCAGTCACTCTTGCTGCCCCTTACGTTCATAGGAGGCAACTTCTAAATTCTCATTGAGTTTAACAAGATAAATATTCCTATCCATTACCCTGGTAGAAAGGCCTAAAGATTTTATAAAAGAACTATCTTCATAAACCTCTGCTTCTGTATCCCAGCCCTCGCCATCGCGGGAAGCCTTAATGACTCTTGCTTCCTTTACTTTAAGAGTCTGCTTTAAGAATTCGCTGACTACTTTCCCGACTTCCTCTAATTTAGTCATCTCACCACCTCCTCAAATTTTCGAAGAAAATTTGATCCTGAAGCGCCGTTAAACGATGCGACCAGCGGGAGCATCGTAGACGCTCAAAGGATATCAACCTTCTTCTTTCGCCTTTCTGATAGCGTCCAAGCGCGCCAAAAGTTCTGCTTCTTGTTTATTATATTCCTTTTCGCTGATCTCATCTAATTCAAATTTCAGTTGCAATTGCATAAGTTTTTCTTTTATCAGGCCTTCGTCTGAGAATTCCTTTTCTGCTACTTCGTTAATCTTTTTCCCTAGCCAAATCACGCCATTCAATGGCGCAAGGAATATATCATCGATTAAAAACATTTTAGTATTTACCAGTTTCAATTACCAGATTTACAAAATTAAACGGAGGCAATGTCCCTATATACTTAAATTTTATTTTATCACTATATTTTCCATCAAGTTCTTGGATCTTTTGGTCAAATTCTGGTTCTTTATTGCCATTTACTAAAAAAGCGGCATTTAAAATCATCCTCTCGCCATAAACATAATTTATTTTCGCGTCTTCCGCTAAAGGCCTTAACATTTCCAATATCATTTCTTTATATTTCTCCTTTTCTCTCTCCAGGGCTTGTTCAACCATCCTCCCTACATCCATACGTTGAGAATATGTCTTCTCAAGAGGGAGGGATACGATTTTTTCTTTCGCCACTCTTATATCTTTATATTTTTCTAATATCTCTTTATAGATAACCTCTTCCTTAAACACGGCCTTAAGCCCAAGCTCTTTTTTGCCCTCCATTTTTTTTAATAAATCGACAAATTTATCATACTCTCTCTCTAATACCTTCTTTCCCATATCTTCATCTTCGACGATTGTGTTGAATCGGACCGGCAAAACCGTATAAGTCTTCATTACCTCTTCAATAGCGCGTTCATGTGGAATTACATTCTCTCTAGCAACAGGGTATTGCTTAATTGGTGAATTACTTACTACCGCGGCGATTGTCTTATAAGAAATTGTATATATCTCATCGCTTCTTCCGCCAATCCCCAACGAGCCAAAAGTCTTAGGAATGCCGGATGCGATAATGCAATAAATATATTTGCCTTCTTTTCCGCCAATAATTTTGGCGGAAATCGTTGTTTCCATTCTTTTACTTCCTCACTTTTCCCACTCCTCAGGATAAATAACAATGTTGACAAAATTAAAAACCGGCAGGGGCCCAACGTACATAAACTTTATCCTCTCCTTATATTTTTCACTTAAATCATCCATAATATTATCGAATTCTTTTCCCCTGCCTTTATCCACCAAAAAAGCAGCATTGGCAAACATATCATCACCGATAGCCTTGTTAAGCTTATAATTAACGGCTGTTCTTCTCAAGGCGTCTACAATTCTTTCCGTCTCTTTCTCTTTTTTCTTTTCCATTACCCGCGCAACTATCTTACCTATTTCCATTTTTGCCTGAATGTTCTTTTTGCTCTTATCGTTTTGAAGCTTTTCTTTCAACTTTTTAATATCTTGATTTTCCTCCACAATCTCTTTAAAAATGACCGTCATATTTTTCCATATTCCTTTGACGCCCAGTTCTATTTTATGATCCATATCTCTTAACGCAATTTTAAATTCTCTACCTCTTCTATCAAGAAGATTCCTTATCTCATCGGCGCCTGTTGCAATCGTGCCAAACCTCACAGGAAGCACGCTATCAAATTCTTTCATCACTTCTTCGATGACCTTTTCGTGAACTAACAAATTCTGCCGGCTGACTTCTAGCTTACCTAGGGCTAAGTTACTTACCACCATGCTTAAATCATCGTAACTAATAGTTAATACCTCATCGCCCTTGCCGCCTATCCCAATAGGCCCAAAATTCCTTTCCTGTTTGGTACCGATAACGCAATAGATATATTTTCCTTCTTTATCCATATCATCCTTCGACTCGTTGAACCCTCAATCTCTTAATTTTACCAAAAGGGCGCTTTTTCTAAATTCTTCTTCATGGAAAGAGCATCTGTCGATTTGACCTGCCTGTTCGGCAGACAGATAATATTCCCATAAGATCTTATAGGCGGCTGTGATCTCATTAAATTCCTTTTCTATCCCTGGCGTATTCGGATTGCGATCAGGATGAAAGACAAGAGCCATGCTCTGATGGGCCTTTTTGATATCCTGTTTGGTGACAAAGTCATTTAAAAGCCCAAGTCTCTTTCTTGCCCAGTCGACATCCTGGAATTGTATCTTTTTTATCTCAAGAGTGTAAAAACTGTACGCGGGTAAGGGACCCACGCACCTAAAATTTAACTGCCCCTTAAATTCAGTATCCAATTTTTCAACCCCGTTTTCAAACTCTTCCTTCTTGCCTTTTTCTATTAAAAAAGCGCCATTGCTCACCATGTTATCATCCATTAGTTCATGATTTTTAAAATCAAGGCTTATTGTTTTTAAGGTATCTTGAATCAGGAATGCGTATTCTTCTCTTTTTCTGTCCAATTGTTCTTTGAGCATACGGCCGATTCTTAAACGATCATCCGTGCTGATCCCTTGGGGACTGGCCAAAAGACTTTTTTTAAATTCTTTGATTTCTTCCTTCTCCCCTGCTTCCTTAATGATCGAGGCAAAATCGCTCCAGGTAACGCATACATCAATTTCTATTTTATCCTTTGTTTTCTCAAGAATTTCTTTTATAAGAGAATAGCCTTTATTTAAAATATCTTTGACCTCAATTTCGTCTTGAGCAAATGTCCCTAATCGGAGTGGGAGAATGGAATGCTGCAGACCCATAATTTTTTCAATCACATTTTGGTGGCCGACTAACAGGCGGCCCAAGATATCCCTGCGCAGAGAAGTATACTCGACCATTTCCGCGTCTCTGACGACAGCCGAGATCTCTTGATAAGAAACGGTGTACACATTGTTTGATTCATTTTCTCCTTTAAGAAAATCATCCGGGAGAGAAAGACGAAAATCGGTATGAGAATTAATGATTCCGTAAATATACTTTCCTGTTTCAGCCATGATCCCATCCCCCTTTATTTAACCATGCCTATTTTTGTTTATTCTGCGCCTTCAACAATTGGATAGCTTCTTCAAAATGTCTTTTTGCTATCCTTAAATCGGCTCTCTGAGCCTTGGATTCCGAATTATTATTGATATATTCTCTGATTGCCAACAGGGAAGCCTTGCGGCAGATAAATTCAATATCAGCACCCACCATCCCTTCGCTTTCTTTGGCTGATTCTTTTAAATCCACATCTTTAGCCAGAGGTTTATTTTTAGTGTGGATCTTAAATATTGCTTCTCTGGTTTTTTCATCAGGCAGTGGTAACTCCAGCAAAAGGTCAAATCGGCCGCTGCGTAAGAGGGCAGGATCAATTAAATCCAATCTATTGGTCGCTGCTAAAACAACCACTCCTTTAAGTTCCTCGATCCCATCCATCTCCGTTAAAAATTGACTGATCACCCGCTCGGTCACATGGGCATCCGTAGAACTTGAACCGCGACTGGGCACAATGCTGTCTATCTCGTCAAAAAATAGAATCGTGGGCGAAGCCTGTTTGGCCTTCTTAAAAACCTCCCGAATAGCTCGTTCGCTGTCTCCGACATATTTAGAAATAAGAGAAGGCCCTTTGACCGAAATAAAATTAACGCCGCTTTCGTTGGCAACCGCCTTAGCTAAAAAAGTCTTCCCCGTGCCCGGCGCCCCGTAAAGGAGAATACCTTTAGGAGGATTAGAATTAACTTTTTTAAAAATATCGGAATATTTAAGTGGCCATTCCACCGCTTCTTTAAGTTCATTCTTGATAGACTCTAATCCACCCACATCTTCCCATCGGACATCCGGCACCTCCACAAAAAATTCTCTGATGGCGGAAGGCTCAACCTCCTTCATGGCTTCTAAAAAATTATCCATGGTTACTTCTAATTTAAGCAAAGTGTCGTAAGGAATATCCGCCGCCGCAAAATCTATTTTTGGTAAAATCTTGCGTAGAGCTGACATGGCGGCTTCTCTCACTAACGCCTCTAAATCCGCCCCAACGAAACCATGCGTGATTTCCGCTAATCTTTCTAAATTTACCCCATTAGAAATTTCATTACTAACGGGGCGGGTATCTTCGGCCAATGGCATCCCTCGAGTGTGAATCAATAATATCTCTAATCTTCCTTTTTTATCAGGGATAGGAATACATATTTCTCGATCAAATCTCCCCGGCCTTCGTAAGGCAGAATCTAAGGTGTTGGGGATATTGGTGGCACCGATCACAATAACGTTGCCCCTTGATTTTAGTCCATCCATCAAACTTAAAAGCTGGTCAACAACGCGTCTCTCCACCTGTTTTTCGCCACCCATCTCTTCTCTTTTAGGGGCAATGGCATCAATCTCATCGATAAAAATGATGGCCGGCGCGTGTTTTTGGGCATCTTCAAAGACACTCCTTAAACGAGCTTCTGATTCCCCGTAAAATTTACCAATCACCTCCGGTCCGCTGATACTGGTAAAATAGGCATCGGTTTCATTGACCACGGCGCGGGCAATTAAGGTCTTGCCTGTTCCGGGCGGGCCATGCAGTAAAACCCCTTTCGGGGCATCAATACCTAATCGTTCAAACACTTGAGGATATTTTAAGGGGAGTTCAATCATCTCTCGAATTCTCTGGATTTGGTTGGCCAGTCCACCAATATCTTCGTAGGAAATTTTTGTAGAAACAGCGCCTTCTGGCTTGCCTTTTGTTTCTATTTTTAACAATGTTTCAGGGCCTATTAAGACCACGCCGCGAGGAAAGGCATCCGCTACTTTAAAATCGCAAAATCTTGAGCCAAAAAACGTCGCCCTAATCCTGTCCCCTGACACAACCGGAAGCCCGGCAATAAGGGAACCTATATACTGGGTATCCTTCTGATACAAACTGGATATGCTCAAAGGGGAAAGTGTTATTCTCGTGGCGGGGAGAGCCTTCATCTTACGTATTTTTACTTTTTCGGCTAAACCCACTTGCGCGTTTTCGCGGGATATCCCATCTATTTGGATAATCCCTTTGCCTCGTTCTTCCGCGTAGCAAGGCATAACTTTCGCCACTGTTTTTCTTTTGCCTTCTATCTCAATAATCTCACCGACTTCTAAATTCAAGGCTTTCATATCATCCGGATCAATCCTCGCCATAGCCCGGCCCACATCTTTGGGAATGGCCTCTTTGACCTTCAAAATAAGAGTTTGGTGATCTTTTTTCTCTGTCATGGAAATAAACTCCCTGTCAATTTATCTAACGCCTCAATCCCTTTAACCTCACGAGGCTGTAAAGGAATAATAGTAGTCTTTAAATTACTAAATTTTCTTCTAATTTGTTTTATATATTCTTCCTGGGCATTATTTCTTTCCCGACAAAATTCACAATCCTTTGATTCGAGAACATTGTTCACTACCAATTGCTTAACTTTTATCCCATATCCATTCAAATTATTTACTAATCTTTCCGTTTCTAAAATCGCCATATCTTCAGGGATGGTTACCGCGATAAACTCACATCTATTTTGATCCTTAAGCAGGCCTTCAATTTTTTTTACGGTCTTCTTCATCTCGACAAGGAAATCGTCGCCTTCGTCAGGATTATACTTGCCGGAAAAACTCTCTACCATGTACCTGTACTTCCAGCGCATCTTAGCTAAAACCTTAATCCATTCATCCAATAATTCTGGTAGGGTTAGAAGCCGAAGGGCATGGCCGGTAGGCGCCGTATCCACGATATATTTATCGAATTTCGCCTCATCTATCAAATCTATAATGGTCTTAAAACCCATTACTTCATCTATGCCTGGAATAGGCAAAGAAAAGAAAGCATCGATATCATCCTGGTCTAAATAAGTAGAGGTGTCAAAAATCTTCTTTATTTGACTCTCGTATTTTATCTTAAATTGTGAAAGAGCTTTTTGCGCGTTTACTTCCAGGGCGCTTAAATTTTTTGTGCCCTTCACTTCCTTTATTTCATCACCAATTTTCTGTCCTAAGCTATCTGAAAGCGAATGCGCGGGGTCTGTGGAAATGAGAAGTGTTTTAAACCCCTGAGAGCTTAAATAAAGACCCGCGCTTGAAGCACAGGTTGTCTTTCCCACGCCACCTTTTCCACCAAAAAGAATTAACTTTAGAGCATCTTCTTTTAGGCCCGTTAATGCCATACATCTATCATTTCTTTATCTTGACTTCCAACATACCATTTGTATAGGACGATGTCATGTTCTCCGTTTTTAGCTTTACGGGGAGCAGGACCTCTTTGTGATATTTTCTGTCGTCGCTCCGGGCAGATATATCCAGGATGTCTTCTTTTAAATCTAATTTTATATCCTCTTGACTTACACCCGGCATCTCGGCATAAACTTTAATCTCTTCTTTTTCGTCAAAGACATCCGTCATCGGCTCTCTTTCCTCTTCAACTTTAGGCCCCTTGGGAGTCTTTTTGATATTCCCAAATGGCTCAACAATAGGTTTTCCGCCTACAGCTGTCTTAATAGAAAAACCAAAAACTCCCTTCATACCTTCTTTGAGATGGCCTAAGTCTATCTCGCCTTCTTTCCTGATTTCTCCTCCTTGTTCTTTTAGATCTGCTGCCAGGTCAACCAATTTCTCTATTCCCTTAAATAAACCGCCTAAACTCAGTTTACCTATGCCAAAATCGATATCCAACCCTTCTTCCTTACCTTTAGATTGATCTTCTTTTGCCATTTACCTTTCCCTCATTTTATAGATTATTTTCGATATTAAAGCTCTCCTCAAGATTATTTTCAGAATCTTGATCTTTTTTCTCCGCGGGGATTACCCCTTTGCCTTTACACTTTAAGCAGGAAAGGCTTGATCCGCGTTCTCTACCGTTCCCCTTACACACAGGACAGGCCTCAATATCTTTTCCTTCAATAGGCACAACCCCCTTGCCTCTACAAACGCTACAAGGAATATCTCTATTTAAAGGCGCTCTTCCTCCCCCATTACAATATGCGCATATAGTTACAAACCCGGTAATTCTAATTGTCCCAGTCCCAGCGCAACCAGGACATCTTATTGCCTTATTATGAGATATACTGCCTTTTCCCTTACAAAAACCACATTTATAGTCATTCCTTTTTAAAACTTCGCCCCTTTGGCCTACTTTTTGACTATGCCAGTCATACGTCTTCCAATCCATAGTTTTAACCCCCTAAACTTATAGCTTGCAACTTAATACTTTATCTTTATTGTTTTTAGGGGTTTCCTGGGAACTGCGCGATGTTGAGTCGTGGCATCCGTTCCCACTTCTACTTCTTCCTTGAAATGCTTCATACGTGCAAGAATACTATCTAATCGCGTATGGGCACTTTTTCTTCTTTTATCTAAGCTGAATATCTCTCTATCTAACCGAGTTTTTTCTCTGGCAAGCACATATAATTCTAAGTAACTTGACCGCATATGCTTTGGAATAGAACGCGCGCCTATGGAATGCATTCCTCTTATATCGCTTACCGTCTGAAGCTGAGACATACTTTTCATCGCAGACACCTCCGATTTTTCGCTTTTTGAAAAATCGTCCCGAGTCCGCCACAAAACTTTGGCGAACGATGAACCTCTTTCTTGGGACATACTCAAAAGCAATTATTTATAATGCTTGGTAACTATCTCTCCCACTATTTCCTTAATCCGGTTTTGATTTGTCTTAGATCCAACCCTGCTCGTTTCAGAAGATAAGATATCCTGGCACATCTGAGTAAAAACACCATTGGATTGGGCCAGAGTAAGCTGCTGTCCAGAAAGAGTTTTACCAATCATAATACAGGCACGGACAGTGGGCGCAAATTCACATTTACCAGATTCGCGTAATTCCCGAACGATGTTCACGATAGTTTCAGAATCGCGCCTGCTAAGTTTAGACTTCGCTCGTGTGATAGCTATCTCAGTCTCATGATCAAAATAATCCATGTCTATGGTGATCATCCTGTCGCGCAGGGCATCTTGACTTCTGTGCACTCCGGCATATTCTTCAGGATTACTGGTAAAGATAGCAGTAAAATCTGGATGCACGGATAAATAAGGCTGTTCGCCCCTGCCTACCGGTAAATCCATGATCTTCTCTTGCAAAACTGACAAGAGAATATTATTTGCTTCCGGCCGGGAACGAGTAAATTCATCGTAAATAAGGGTAAACCCGTATTTACAAGCCACGGTTAAGCGGTTGTCCACCCAATGCTTAGTCATGTCCTCTTCAGTTTTGGAAACTCTGGAAATAAAACGATCCACAACTTTTCTAAAACGATAACCGTATTCACCACCCACCAGATCCGAAGTTTTAAACTCTTCATCTCCGTGAATCATCACTACCGGCCTCTGAATTTTACTGGCAATATGCATTGCCAAAGTTGTCTTCCCGCTTCCCGAAATCCCTCTAAAATGAACAGGGAAACCCGCCTTAATATAAGAAAGAGCCCTCTGGGTAATACTTTTAGTGAACTTTGTCTCCACAAAATCTGGCATAGGACTTGGTTCAAGTACCGTAGTCATTTCATCAATCATCTTTTCTTCTCCTTTAAGGTCTTGTTCATTTCATTCCAGCTTTTGCTTGCCTCGGCCAAATCGGCGCAAATCTCTTTTTCCTTCTTTCTAAAATCTTCTCTTAACGAAGAGACATTCTTGATTAATTCTTTTCTGTCTTCTTTAAGCCCTTTCGTTAAGCCTTCGGCCATCTCCTTATGAACTTTTCTGCAGTGGCCTACGAACTTCCTGGCATTGTCTCTGATGGCCTCTGCTTGTTCCTTTAAATCTTTTATGTTTCTCTTTCTATCTCCATGAGCTGTAGCGATATCTTCACAGAGAGACTTCATACCACCTGATACATTGCCCATACATCACCCCCTTTTACAGATAACCCCCTTACCTCCACATACGCTACAGGGAAGATTACCATCTACTTTATAACCGGCGCCTTCACAATTTGGACATTCTTCTTTTGAACCACGAATTGTAACGCTACCTCTACCCTTGCAAGCAGAACAACTCAGTCGAGTATGAGGGTGGATTCCGCTTCCTTTACAAAAGGCACATTGAACTATAGGTTCATCCACCTTAATCTTTCCTATGCCTGCGCATACCTGACAGCGAGATATCTCAGACAGCAGCTTGAATGGGTCTTTACCTTTCCCTTTACAAAACGCGCATTTTATTTCACTCATAAACTCATCCCTCCTCCAATATCACACCTCCCTAACCCTTTGCGATTCACATTATCAGGGGATGGGTTTATTTGTTCTTCTTTCCCTCTCTTTTCTTTCCGCCCTTCTTTTTACCTTTCTTCTCAACAGCCTCCTCAACCGTAGTTACCTTCTCTCCGGCTTCAATCCTGGGCATCACTCCGCCTTTTCTGGATTTAGCCAAGGAAGCGGTCATTCCATGCCATGATGCTTTTGCCTTTGCCATATCCGAGCCATACTCACCTAAAAGCCCCTTGACATCGCTAGCAATATCACTAACATATTTTGCGAGGCTCTTTTTCAAGGCATCACTCATCTCAGTATGGTCATTATGGAACTCTTTTAATCTCTTTTGAACATAACTTTCTATTTCTTTGACTGCTTTTGCAAGAGACTCTTTCAGCTCCTCTGACATCTTTTCTCGATCTGTATGGAAACCTTTTAACTGTACAGCTACATCCTTCATTATGGACTTAACAAAATCTGCTAAGTTCTTAGCTTGCTCCGCGCTCATCTCTTTGTGGCTGGCCTGAAACCCTTTGAGCATAGAGCCCACATTCTTTGTCAAATCATTGACAAAATCAGCCAAATTCTTGGCCTGTTCCTCGCTCATCTGCTTCCTGTCAGCGGCAAAACCCTTAATAGTTTTATGGGTATCGCTAACCAGATCTTTCAACTCCTTTACCCGCACATCATAGGAACCAATGATGTTTTCGGTAATACCTTTCATGCTCTCTGCTATTCCCATTTTCTACCTCCCTTTTTTGCGTTTCTTTTTAAAGTCAACCAACATACCGCGAACTTCTTCTTTTCTTTTTTTAACTTCTACTTTTCTTTCCTCTTGCTGTGCTACCCGTCCTTTATGTTGAGCATCAAATTCCTTAAACATTAATTTAAGATCTTTTATCCTTAAATTCCTTCCTTTGACTAAGAGTTCTAGCAGCCGCTGAGTCATCTCTTTTTGTTCTTTTTGGAACTCTTTTAACTTAAGACTAACTTCCAGTTTCCTTTTATCTTGCTGAGCAAGAATTTGACTGATCAATTCTTTAGATTCCTTAATTTCAACTCCTTGACCATTAGCCATGGCCGCCTTAATTCTGGTTAAGTTATCTCTTAAAAGAGATACCATTTCTTTCTGTTCAGCAAGAAAACTATTTACTAAATTTTTTATTTCTTTTTCATTTTCAACTTGGATAGCAAGGATCCCCTGCATCATCCGGTTAAAATCCGTCCTTCTTAAGTGCTCATTCTTAGCCAGTAAATCTTGTAACTGAGAATTGATTTCTCCTCTTTCTTCTTTTGTCTCAAGGAGCGGCTCTTGAAACTCACCAAGAATCAAATATGTGGTTTCAAAAAAAGAGTTGATGTTTTCAATCTTTGTTTCATAAGAAGCGATAATATCTTCTATTATATTTTTCGCCGAAGGCGGTAAATCTAAAATCTCTGGCATTTTTTTTCTTTCTACGTGAATATCCTGACCCCGCCAAGGCGGGGGAAGGATGAAATTTTTTTCAAAAATCTCAAGGAAAATCTTGGCGGGCCATGCTTTTCTCTCGCTTTAAGCGGATGAAGGATGGCTCGGCAAGAATCCCTCTTTACCTTATCCTGACCTTACGCTGCTGTTGCGGTTAAACCGATTGCCTCAGCATACTTAAGATAGGTCTCAACTGAAGCCACAACTACTCTAGCTTCAATCGCCAGAATCTCAATACCTACTAAAGAGACTCTCACCCAGGCATCAATGACGACGCCTTTGTCCAAGATACGGTCAATAACTTCGACCAAACTGGAAGAACCAATCGCTTTTTCTACGGCCATGTTTTTCACCTCCTTTCAAATTTGCGAAGCAAATTTGATCCTGACCCCGCCTTGGCGGGGGAAGGACCCCATCCACTTCTTATTTTTACTTCTTAAATACTTTACCTAAAAATTCTCCTACTTTATCTTTTGTCCCCAAAGCCAAAGCCAGCACTAAACCCGCCAAGATTATATCCTTGGATTTATCCGTTAAAATCACTCCCAGCCCCAATTCTTTTAAGGCAATGACTATGCTGACAATAATAATCGCGTACTTCGCGACATTACCCAGTGTATCTGACTGAGCAATCTTGACATTCCCGCCGACTAATTTAATGATCCCTGAGATGAGTATCGCTGCCAGGATCCCTAAAATGAGAATAAACACCGCGGAAATGACTTGTGGAATATAGACAAGAATTGAACTCATTAATACACCTGTCCTAATACCGTAGAATTCAAGGGCTGTAATTAAGGTAGCAATAATGATGAGGAAAAAAATAATCTCTGTAATTAATTCACTTAAAGATAGGCCAATTCCGCCTTTTTTTAGGACATTGGGTATCTCTATTTTCTTGCCGAAAGTTTCTAATTTTAGAAGTTTAAGAATCCGAGCAGTCAAACCTGCCATTCCCACCGCTGCTAAAGAGCCAATAACCAGAATCAGCAATAATATCCCCAACTTAGGCAAATATCCCGCCATTTGAGTCAATGTCGCCCCCCCAGGTCCAAAGACTATTGGTAGATCGATCATACTTTGTCCTCCTTTTTTTCAATGGCCTTGTTAACCACTTTAACCAACTTCTCTATATAAAAGGGCTTTTCCAAGAAATCATAAACCCCTAATTTTCTTGCCATTTTTATGACAGAGTTATCGGCATAGGCTGAGATCATAACAGTTTTTAAGGCGGGTCTTATTGGGTTGATCCTCTTAAGAAGAGTCAATCCCATAATATCAGAGAGATTATGGTCCAAAATCATGACATCGTAAATTTGGTTTTTAATCATCCGGAGGGCACTTTTGCCATCAGAGGCAATATCTGTCCCATAATCCTCTTCTCTAAGTGCCTCTGAAATCAATTGAGACAGGTCTTGATTATCCTCTACGATTAATGCTTTAACTCTGTTTCTTTGCATGTTTAAACCCTTTCCAATCTTATCTCCATCACTTATATAAATAAGCAACAATCGTGCCAAATATTATTATTTTGTAAAAATAATTTTTAAATTTTTGTAACTTTCAATATTACAAGCAGTTACGTAAACAAAAATTTTTAACATCACAAGAAAATTTAAAACAAATTTTGGCCAGGATTTAGAATGTATGGATTTTAGAATACAGTTCTGTAGAATATTTTCTACACTTTTTGTTGGGATTGCGGCGAGGAGTGTTTCATGAGGCAGGACATTGCAAAAGCTTCTATGTAAAGCTGGGGAGATGGGCTTGGGGGTTGTTTTGGTTTAATAAATCTAGAATTTACATAGTCAGACTATGTAAATTTAAAGAAAATTAAACCTTGCTGTGGTTTACATTTTATGCTATAAACATAGTGTGCCTATGTGATTTTATTAATTTGTAAACCAAGATAAAAAAATGGATAAATTAAAAATAGAGCAAGTTCCAGATGGAGTCGTAGTGGATCGTGCTTGGTTAAAAAGCAAAAGCATAGATACCGCGCTTGTGGATTATTATCTGCAAAAGGGGTATCTTGAGCGTGTCGCCCATGGCGCTTATCGCAGGCCAGGGGCTCTTTTTAAATGGCAACATTTAGTTTATTCTTTGCAGGTTCTTGGTTTCAATATGCATGTAGGTGGGCGTTCAGCATTAGAATTAAAAGGCTTGGCTCATTATTTGCCATTAAATAAAAAACAGCGTGTTCATTTGTTCCGTGAAAAGAAATTGCCTGGGTGGATCTTCAAAACAAATGTGGATGTAAAATTTGTTGAACATACAAGAGGTTTATTTAAGAATAATGAAAATAATATGGGTCTCACGACCACATTGTTTGGCAGCTGGGATTGGAATATCAATGTTGCTTCACCTGAGAGAGCAATATTAGAGATGGTGTCCGATGTGCCGAACAAAGAATCTTTTCATATGGTTGATGTCATAATGGAAAGTGCTTCAACATTGAGACCAGACCTTATAAGTTCCCTTTTAGAAAAATGTAAAAATATAAAAACGAAACGGCTTTTTTTATGGTTTGCTGAAAAGCATGGACATCAATGGTTTGAGCGCTTAAACTTAGAGCATGTAGATTTGGGCAAAGGCAAACGCGTCATTCAAAGAAACGGGAAGTTGGATTCGAAATATCTGATCACAATACCGAACGATAATAATGATCGACAAGAGCAGCCCGTATTTTAAACAGGCAGAATTAGTCGTCCAGGTTTTACCTTTGATTGCGCAATATGATTGTTTCGCTCTCAAGGGTGGGACCGCAATCAATCTGTTTGTCCAGAACATGCCTCGATTGTCTGTTGATATAGATTTAACTTACCTGCCGGTTCAAGAACGAGATGAATCCTTGGCTAATATTGAAAAGACTCTCAGGCAGATAGCCAAAGATATCAAAAAACACGTGGTGGGGAGCACTGTAAAAGAAATTCCGATAAAAAATCCAAAGATGATCAGCAAGTTAAATGTTTTTAGAGGCGACATCCAAATTAAGATAGAACCGAATTTAGTAATTCGAGGGTCAGTTTTCCCTTGTGAAAATCGTGATCTCTCGCCTAAAGCTAAAGAGACATTTGAAATGTCAACTACGATAAGAGTCGTTTCTTTGTCTGATCTTTATGGAGGAAAGATTTGCGCTGCTTTGGATCGTCAACATCCACGTGACCTTTATGATATTAAATTTTTTTTGGATAGTGAGGGAATAACCGAACAAATCTGGAAAGGTTTTTTAGTTCATTTGATGAGCCATGATCGGCCCATTCATGAATCTTTGCATCCGATTTTGAAAGATATCCGAGAGGTTTATGAGACGGATTTCCAGGGCATAGCATACGATTATGTCCCGTATGAGGAGCTTGTTAGGGCGCGCGCTCATTTAATCAAACTGATCAAGCAAAAATTGACAAAGGATGATAAAGAATTTTTGCTTTCTTTTAAGCGCGGTCAACCAAAGTGGTCCCTGTTAGGCATTGATGGTGTTGAACGCTTACCAGCCGTCCGTTGGAAACTGTTTAATATTCAGAAAATGGATAAAATCAAGAGGGAAGATTTTGTCCAGAAGTTGAAAGCTGTGCTTAATTAAGAGACAATCATATTCCGAAGCGCCATTGAATTTTGACCTGAATTAAAAAAGTGTAAATTTTAGAATACGGTTTTGTAGAATATTTTCTACACTTTTGGTTGGGATTGCGGCGAGGAGTGAAATCTCATCCGCCTTATCCAGTTTTTACAGAATATTTCTTAGCGGCATGCTCACAAATGTCCTTCGGCAGATCTTGAAATTGGTAGTTAAAAAAAATCATTGCCCTCAAAATTAATCTTTGATCTCATCCAAAAGCCCCGCCGCCTTTTTAAAATCCCTGACCGCAACCCTGATAAACTGAACCGGCGCCTTCTCTTTTTTAGCCAGCTTGTCTAAAGCAATTATCGCTGGGGCTATTTTATTACGGACTTGGGCTTCTGCACTCTCTTTCAATTTCAACAAACCTCCCAATGCCCGCCTTTATCTGGACCGATGCGTTTAATACACCCTTCTTTTTTCATCTTGTCGATGTTCCATTCCACTCCTTTGAGGGTAATACCCGATTTCTCGGCAAGCTCGGAAGTCGTTATAGCCGAATTCTCTCGTATTAAACGCAATATTTTCTCCCTAGTTTTCTCCCTAGTTTTCTCCCTAATTTTCTCCCTAGTTTTCTGCAGCCCCTCTTCTATATCCTCGCTGTCGATCAACCCTTCTCCCTCTTCCCATTTAGGCCTATAAAAAATAACCACAAAACCCATGGGAATGCGCTTGAATTCAAATTTTATCTGACTTGCCGTACACTCCTCATAAATCCTTTTTAAACCGCTTGCCCATCTTTCAATATCACTCGACTTATACATTGTCTCAGCAATCAATGGGTTACGTAAAACAGAACGCAGGTCTCCCTCAATAAAATCCTCAGGATTAAGATCCGCAGGAAATTTCCCCGGATTATAAATCTCAATTCTGTCTTTAAAAATGGCTACCTCGTTGCCTTTTGGATTTGCATAATCCCGATGACAAAGTGAATTGCCAACCGCCTCCCGAATAGCTTCAACAGGAATTTCCGGAATCTCCTTACGCGGGCCTCCTTTTAATTCAGCGCGCCATTTCATATGCTCCTTGACATAAACTTCAGCCTGCTGGCGCAAACTAAAAAGATTGCCCTTAAACTGTCTGATATCTAAAAAAGTTAGTTTATCCGTGCCGGCGAAAATCGCCGCTTGAACTTCCACGTGATTTTCATCGCAAAAAAGAACCTCCGCGGCTTTTTTTAATTTACTTCCTTGCAAAAGCCACAGTTTATTCAAAGTCGCCTTTACGTTCGTGTATTTAAAATTGATCCGCTTAGCCTCATTGGCTTTCCTCATGTATTCTTTCAGCGTCCGGACATTCACATCCTTGAGCTTTTTAGTAGAAATTTCTTCCTCCCACAAAAATTTATTCTTAACGATAAATTGATCTTCCATCTCCTGAACGCTTAACTGCTTGTCCGATTCGCCCACACGCATATAAGCCCGGCCATAAGCGAAGTACGGCCGATAGGGACCATGAAACTCAACCCTAATGCAATCTTTATCCTGCATCTTTTTTGTTTCTACCTTTGGAAAAATTTTAGGATCAATATTATCCGTTATGACCTGAGTGACTTCTTTGATAGTATTGCGGCCAATCGTTTGTCCAACGACGATACCGTCATCCTTAATCCCGAAATACAACTCGCCCCGACCATGCTTATTAAGAATCGCGGAAATAGAAATCACCGCCTCTCTTAATTCGGCGGTGGATTTTTTAAATTCAATTGTTTCGGATTCTTTAAACATCATTAAATCCCATCATCGGATATATTTCGCCATCTCTTCAAATTTTTCAAGTAACTTCTGTACTTTGTTAAAAAATATTTTTTCTCTGTTTAATTTATAAATTGTCTTTACGTAAAATTTGCGAAATGGAGCCCCACGCCCATGGGCGTGGTCCCTTTAAATGATTCTGCTTCGCAGCAATTCATCTGCCTTCGTAGTGGGGCGGAATCGCTCCGTAGTCGTACCATCGAAACTTTGCTTATTTTCGCCTAACCACCCCGCCATAGCGGGGTGGTCTCCGGCGAAGGCGGATGAATTGACAGGCCGCTTTTAAGGCCTGATCACGCTCAGGAATTCTTTAACCGTAACTATGGGAATCCCCTGGTATTCTTTTAAGTCTAAAAGATGATCGTCCCCGGAAACAATATAATCGGCTTTCGCCTTGTGCGCGCACGCCAAAACACAATTATCGTCAGGATCTTCTTTGATCACATCAACCCTCGGCGTATTCGAGAGAATAACAGCTCTTTTTTTAATGAAATTAATAAACGCTCCCACTTCGCCTTCATCCAAGTGACGCGCCTTCATAATCCGTGGATAATAGAAAACTCGTTCGATTTCTTTCAATATATCCTGGCTGATAACCAGGATATATTTATGATTGCGCCAGGCATCGATGAGTTTGGCCGAAAATCCCTGCCTGCCAATGAGGCTGCTGATAAACTGGTTCGTGTCAACAACAACTTTAAGCATTTTTCTTTTTTCTTACCGCCGCGACACTTTCATTGACAAGTTTGTGGATTTCTTCTTCGGCCATGTCCGGCATCTTGGAACGCAGCCGTTCAATCATTTCAAAATCGTTTTCCCGTTCTGCCATCAGCTGCTTGAATTCCTCATAGTCTTGAACATTAATAATGGCAACCATCGGAATTCCTGACTTCTCAACAATAAAACAATCTCCATTGACAACGGAACGTTTGATGATTTCGCCTAGATGATTTCGGGCTTCTAAAGCCGGTATTGTATTCTCAGTCATGGCTACCCTCACCCCCTCATAAAATCATTGGATTACAGAGAATTATGTATTATTATATGTTCCTATGTACTACTGTTTAAGTATATACCATAAGTCTTGTCATGGCAAGACTTATTTATACTGGAATTCCTTTATCTTGGAATAAAGGCTGGCGCGATCAATCTTGAGGAGTTTGGCTGCTTTGGATCTATTTCCCCCTGTTTTAGTTAAGGCCTGTTGAATAATTTCCCTTTCTACTTTATTTGTTACATCGCGGGTTATCTCTTTAAGGGATCTTCCTTCCTCTAAATGTAAATGGTCATTGAGTCCTGGTTCTTTGGGACAATGAGAATTATCCACTAAAATATGCTCTGGACCTATGACCTCAGAATCCACCACGAGCACGGCCTTTTTAATGACATTCTTTAACTCTCGAATGTTTCCTGGCCAGGGATAATTCAAAAGCATTTTCATGGCTTGGGCCGATACGGCTTTGATCTTTTTATTTAATTCCCAATTGGCCTCCTCTAAAAAACACTTGGCTAAGATAGGGATATCCTCTTTTCTTTCACAAAGACAGGGAAGTTCAATAAGAAACTCATTTAATCGATGAAAGAGATCCTCCCTGAACTTGCCTTGCCGTACATCCTCAAGAAGATCTATTTTGGTGGCCACCAGGATGCGCACATCCACCTTGATCTCTTTTTTACCTCCGAGGCGCGTAATCTTTCTTTCCTGAATGACTCTTAAAAGTTTGGCCTGCATGCCATACGGAAGATTGGCAATCTCATCTAAAAATAAGGTCCCGCCATTGACCTGCTCAAATTTACCCTCTTTAAATTCATCAGCTCCGGTAAAGGCCCCTTTTTCATAGCCAAAAAATTCGCTTTCCATTAATGTTTCGGGAATCGCGCCGCAATCTATGGCTACGAAAGGTTTATCCAAACGCTTGCTTTTCTGATGAATCATCTGCGAAATTAATTCCTTGCCGGTTCCGCTTCCTCCCTGGATTATCACGGTCATATCGGTTGGAGCAATAATCTCAACCTGTTTTAAGACCTGTTTGACCTGAGGACTTTCTCCCATAAATTTATTTTCACCTAACTTTTTGCGTAATTCTTGTACTTCTCTGCCTAGAGATTGGGCTTGCAAGGCTTTTTTTATACTAAAAATTAATTCCTCATTGTCAAAGGGCTTAGTAATATAGTCATATGCCCCTAATTTCATGGCTTTAACCGCCTGCTTGACTTCGGCATAGGCCGTCAGCATGAGAATGGCTAAGTTGCCATCCATTTCTTTCATTTTTTCTAAAATCTTCATTCCATCTATGTTCTGGAGCCGAAGATCTAATAAAACTAAATCCAGAGGATTCTCCTTAATGACCTTCAGTGCCTCGTTCCCATCTCCCGCCTCCATCACGGCATATCCTTCCTTCTCTAATATAGAGGAAAGATTGAAACGAAAATCTTGATCATCATCAACAATAAGAATTTTTTCCATATAGTTTACATCCTTCTCTACGATCTTATACTCCGCAAAATTTCCTCTTCGCTAAAAGGCTTTTCAATAAATTGATGAACTCCTAACCGTATCGCTTTTTCTTTAGCCTCTTGACTTCCATAGGCCGTAAGAATATTAACGATTATTTTCGAATCTATATTTTTTATTCGGGATAAAAGCTTGATTCCATCACCGCCTGGTAACCTTAAGTCCAAAAATACTAAGTCAGGCCGATTTCCCCTCAAATAACCCATGGCCTCTCGGCCAGTGGAAGCAGAAGACACTTGATACCCTTGGGAAACTAACGCTTCACTTAAAAGATCACAAAGATCTTTCTCATCATCGATGATCAAGATATTTTTGATATCCCTTTTGGGAATGGGAGGCTCTTTTCTTGCCCTGCCCTTTCTCCCGATCCTTTGAAATTGTTTCCTCTCCCAACGCTTAACATACGGTAAGAGTTCCTCAAGATCCTCGGCTTTTCGCCAGCCGGAAAAGCCGCTTCTCCAGACGACCATCTCGGCTGGCTTTATCCTGCCCGTAGCAATCCAGGCCTTTAAACGGCTATCCGAGATTTGCCTATAGGTGTCTACCCCTTTTTTGATATCCCACTTAATTTCCATCATAAATCCTTTTTTATTTTATACTGGTCTTTATCTTCTGCCCCTGTCTGTCTGTCTGTCTGTCTGTCTGTCTGTCTGTCTGTCTGTCTGTCTGTTTTATTTTCTGCCGCCAGGGGCAGGGAAAGGATAAAGATTGAACCCTTCTTGGATTTACTTTCTACCTCAATAGCTCCGCCGTGACTGGCAATAATCCCATAGCATATGGTTAAGCCCAAGCCCACACCTCCCTGCTTGGTACTAAAAAAAGGATCAAATACCTTGATGAGATTTTCTTCTGAGATTCCTTTTCCTGTATCCACGATCTTGATCTTAAAATGGTTTCTCTCATGTCCCGTCGCAATAGTCAATGTCCCCCCCTGAGGCATAGCCTCAATAGCATTAAGTATTAAATTTAACAAAACCCGCCCTATTTGTTCCTTATCTATTTTTAATAAAGAGAGGCTGGGGGTAAAATCTTTAATGACTTTGATCTTGCCTGACTGTATTTTAGGATGAACGGAATCTAACACCTCCTTGAGGACATGATGAATATCTGAAGGATGAAAGCTAAGTTTGGATGGTCGGGCGGAATTAAGCAGTTCCGTGATCAGAAAATTGATCCTTTCTGTGTTTCTCTCAATAATCGCGAGATGCTTAGACTCTCTTTCACTCTTTTTGAAATTTTTTTTAAGCTGCTGAACTGACATAGAGACATTGGTTAAGGGATTTCTTATTTCATGGGCAATACTGGCGGAAATTCTCCCAGCATAGGCAAGTTTTTCTGAACGGACCAGATCGTTTTTATTTGTTTCTAACTGATCGTAAGAAGTTTTAAGTTCTTGCTGAGATTGCGTCAGTTCTCCAATTAATTCTTTAACCTTTTTCATATTCCTGCCTATGAATATGAGATCGTCAGGGTACGAGACTCTACTGGTGATATTGACACTGACGGGAATCCCCCTCCCTTCCTTGTGCAGATAGACCAGTTCCTGCTCGGCTAAAGGAATTTTATCTCTCAAGTTCGCCATGGAGAGATTCTGACAAATTTTTTCAAAAGGGGACATAATAATTTCTTCACTTCTTGGATAACCTAAAAGATCGAGAGCGCCTTGATTGACATCCCTGATCCTGCCCTCTTTGTCGATCATGATGACACTATCAACGATACTATCCAAAAAAATCTTTTCTTGATCGAGAGACATATTATTTACTCCCTAAAAATAAAAAAACCCAGATATCATGATTGATACCTGGGTTAAAACTCCCAAAAAGTAAGTAAGAATTACCCTTGCTTGCTTGCTTGCTTGCTTGCTTGCTTGCTTGCTTGCTTGCTTGCTTGCTTGCTTAGGTTGCATTGTTTTATATACCTTTTAGCAACTGTTCACCATTTTTATATTGAGCATCAAAGAAACTTATTTTAGCATACCATTTGAATCTGATGCCTTAAGTGGCGGCAAACTGAAAAGGGACAACCTCAAACTGACAGTTGGCTAAACGCGCGTTCTCGATAATCTTTTCTAATTCCTTCGCAACCTTATCTTCTATCCACTCTTCACCGCATTGACTACAAAGTTTGGCGGGAACATTTCTCACGATGACTAAACCAAATCCCAAGTCTACTGTATAAACGGTTGTTCCTGCTTTTTTTTCTCCTGAACATAACGGGCACTTTTCCATTTTATTTCCTCCTCGTTCTAAAATCAGGCTCAAATTTATCTAAACTTGGGTTATAAGCAGTAATGATATATGCTTTTTTATATTCTGAATCAAAGCCTACAACCACATGATAAGGTTTACCTTCGATCATCTTAAAGATCAAACAACTAGGAAAGGGTTTATCGCGGGGATAATCTTCAATAACCTCGCCACTTGAAATAACTTCTATAATCGTTTCTTGTTTAATATTGCGTTCGGCTAAACGGACTAAAATGTGTTTGCGCCATTCAAAATTTCCATTTTTAATTACTACGGATAACTCTTTTATCATTTCAGTTCTCTAGGCATTGATTTATTTTTCTCTTTTGCTTATAGGATAGTATAGGTTATCACTCATTTTTTACGTTGTCAAATCTAAAAATTTGTAATAATATATCTTTGTAGTATCGGGAATAAATAGGTCAAAATATGCAACTCCAACTAAAACCCGTTCCTCAACTTACCCATAAATTAAGACTAACTTCCCAAATGAAGCTGGCTCTCAACCTTTTACAAATGCCCCTCGTTGAACTGGGAGATTACGTTAAAGAGCAGGCCGAGGAAAATCCTTTATTGGAAATAGACGCCGTGAGGGATAGCGAAGAAAACAAAATTGCTAATGAGTCAGAGAATAAAGCAGACTCTCTTAAAGAAATCGAGTCTGGCTTAGATTATAACCGTGATGAATTTGACGAAAAAAAACGAAATTACCGAGAAAGTCTCATCACTCAATCCACGACGCTCTCTGACCATCTTTTAGAACAACTTCATTTATCTTGTAATTCCGAGGAGGACCGCAAAATAGGAGAAGTCCTTATCGCCAATATCAATGAGGATGGCTATCTAAGGTCTTCCGTGGAAGAAATAGCTCAATCGGCCCAGGTCATCCCTCAAGAAGTGGAAAAAGTTTTATCTTTAATCCAGACCTTCGACCCTCTGGGTGTAGGCGCCAGAGATTTAAGAGAATGTTTATTGTTGCAAATAAAAACAAAAAGCAAAGAGAATTCTATCGCCTTCCAAATCATTGATAAGTATCTTCCCCTTTTAGAGAAGAAAAAATTGGAATTGATCGCCCAAAAAATTTCCGCTGGGAAATCCGCCACAAGACATGGCGCCCGCCTGCCAGCTGTTGGGCAAGGACTCGCCAATCTTTGTGGCGAGCACTGTGGGAAAGTTACCGTAGAAAATATTAAAGAGGCTGTCAAGGAAATTGCCCATTGTGAACCAAAACCCGGCCGTTTCTTTAACACAGAAAAGACGCTCCATTTAATTCCAGATGTCATCCTGGAAAAAAATGACGATACCTATGAAGTGATCTTAAATGAACAGAAGTTGCCCCGCTTAAGCCTTAATCCTAAATATAAAAGCATGCTAAAACAAGAAAATCTCCCTGAAGATACTAAAGAATACTTAAAAGAAAGGCTTCGGGCCGCTAACTTGTTGATGAATGCCATCAACAAGCGAAAAGAAACCATCCGAAAGGTAACTGAAGCCATTGTCCAATTTCAAAAGGATTTTCTGGATAAAGGCTCCGCTAATCTTCACCCCATGACCTTGGCGCAAATTGCCCAACTGGTGGAAAAACACAAATCCACGGTAAGCAGGGCGATCAACAATAAATACCTCCAAACTCCTGGCGGTATTTTTGAATTACGACACTTTTTTAATTCTGGGATAAAACAGCAGGATGGAGAATCTTTTTCGTCCAAGGCCATCCAATCAAAAATAAAAGACTTGATCGAAAACGAAAATCAAGAAAAACCGCTAACTGACCAAGAGCTCGTGGATCTTCTCAAACAAGAAAATATCACCCTCTCCCGCCGAACTCTAGCTAAATACCGCCAGCAACTTAAAATCTTACCTTCCCCATTAAGGCGGGAATAAAAGTCATTTTGATCCATTTTGAATTCCATTAATTTTTGTTTTAGGTTTACCAAAAGTCTCTCCCATGCTATACTAATTTTTAATGTATAAAGAATTTTACCAGCTTAAAGAAAATCCTTTTAATATCACGGCTGATCCCGACTTTTTCTTTTGCAGTACCCGCCACAATGAAGCTTTTTCCCATCTAACTTACGGAATTAACCAGCGCAAAGGCATTCTTGTGGTCACCGGAGAAATCGGCACAGGGAAAACGACTCTCTGCCGAACACTTCTTAATCGTCTTGACCAAAAGACGAAGACGGCCTTGATCTTAAATCCCAGTTTCTCGGACCTACAGCTCCTTCAAATTATCTTAAAAGATCTTGGAATAGAGAGTCATTTGAAAAATAAATTTGCCTTGATCAGCGCTTTAAACCGTTTTCTTATTGACCAAACAAGCCAAGGGCATAATGTCGTCCTCATCATTGATGAAGCTCAAAATTTAAGCATAAAACAGCTGGAACAAATTCGACTTTTATCCAATCTTGAGACGGAAAAAGAAAAACTTCTCCAAATCATTCTCGTTGGCCAGCCCGAATTGTCTGAAAAACTAAAATTACCTAATTTACGGCAACTCAATCAACGGGTAACAGTGAGATTCCACGTTCTTCCTTTGGATCGCAATGAAGTGAAAGGCTATATTCATCATCGATTAAGCGTCGCCTCAGGGCCAGGCAAGGAACCCAAAGTTCATTTTACAGACACGGCTATCGACGCCATTTTCGAACAATCTCAAGGCACTCCCCGGGTGATCAATATCCTCTGCGACCGAGCCCTCTTGGCGGGATATCTTCCAGGGACATTCACCATTAATGAGGAAATGGTCTACAATTGCGCCCAAGAGGTTGTTTTAAGATGAGCATTATTCATGAAGCCCTTAAAAAAGCGCAAGCCGATTTAGAAAAGCAAGAAAACCATGGTCTAACAAAGATGTATGAAGATTTACATCGGCCTTCTCCTCAGAGGCAAGAATCTTCAACGATCATCGCGCCGTCTAAGCCTTCTCCCACCCCCACAAAATCATGGCTTAAAATTATCTTAACCTCAACTTGTATCTTCTTTTTATCTCTCAGTGTGTTATTTGGAATTTTTATTTATTTGACTACTGAATCCATTAAGCCTCCTGTCCCTACTCCCCAGAATACGACTCCGAATGCTATTCAACCTCAATTTTCCAAAGATAAGGCGCTCCCTAAACCAACAGAAAAAAATCCCCTCATCTTAAGCGGAACGATGATGACGGGAGATAAATGGGTAGCCCTGATCAACAATGAAATTTATGAAGTGGGAGAAACCGTTGAGGGGAAAAGGATTCTTGATATTACCCTTGAAAAAGTTGAACTGCGAGACGGAGCAAACACCCTCATCTTAAAAGTTTCCAAATAAACGATACGACCCTATCTTAATTCATTTTTAAAATCACCGCGTGCGGGCATGAATGGATTTTTTAATAATTCCTTGATTCTAGCTAAGACTATTTCATGTTGGTAGGAGCTGGTTTAGATATCTTCACATTCACTTTTTATATTTATCAATAATATCTTCTATCTCTTCCAGCTTAACGGGTTTGGTCAAATATTCATCCGCGCCCAATTCCTTAGCGGCGAATTCCGCTATGTGAGGATAACCTGTAATCATTGCTGTCTTAGTAGCAGGGCTATTCTGTTTTATATACACAATTAATTCTAAGCCAGTGACTTCAGGCATATTATGGTCTACGAATATCAAATCATAATTATTGAGTTTGATAAGCTCTAAGGCTTTCCCGCCGTCAAAAGCAAGGTCCGCGTTATAACCTCTCCTGTCTAGCCATTTCTTGATTAACTCCGCGACTTCTTTCTCATCATCAGCAATAAGTATTTTCATTTGCTTACCTAATACCTTTCACCTTCAGCGCGACTCGGAGCATTTCTGAAGCATTATTAAATGGAGTGCTTCTTGACCATTAGCAGCGGCGAGGGATTACTTTTTTATCTGCCTATTTTTTAAGAACTAATTTTATTGTACTCAAAAAATCTGTCTCATCATAAGGTTTTAGAAAATACCGGACCGCGCCTTGCGTAATTCCATCGACCCTGTCTTCAAATTCCCTTTCTTTGCCGCTGAGAAAAATAAGGGGAATACCGGCTAATCTCTTATTTTCTTTCATCTTTTTAAGAAGGCCATATCCGTCTAAAACCGGCATCTTGATATCTGATATGACAAGGTCGGGAAGCTCTGTTTCCACTATTTTGAGCGCTTCTTCGCCGTTGTAGGCCTTGAGGATCTTATATCCATTCGCTTCTAAGCGATATCCTACGGCCTCTACGCTATCTTTTTCATCATCCACGATTAATATTGTTTTTTCAAGCGCTTTTGTTTCCATCGCCCTTTCTCCCGCCGCGGGTATCATTTCTTTCTCTGGGTTAACCTCTTCCGGATATGTGGCCATTCCAAAGGTAACGAGTATTCCTCTAGGGCGGCCCGTGGTGGGTTTAAATTCGTATTTTTCTACGGCGTCCGCGATTCTTTTTTGCACGACCAAAACCCCTTTTTTATCTGTTTCTTCAAGTATGATGACAATCGAGCTTTCTTTATGCACAGATACGAAATCGCGCCGCACATTCTTTTTGACTGTCGTTTCCAGATCACCTAATATCCCGCGGACGCCTTCGTCTCCGTATTCCTCTTTTAATTCACCCAGATGATTGACATGCATGACCAAAACGGATAAAGCCCTATTGGCTGTCCTGGCTTTTTCAAATCCATTCATAACATATTCTTTAAATATTTCTTCCGCCGTTATTTTAGGCAGGGTGAAGATAAACTTGCTCCCTTTATTAAGTTCGCTCTCAACCTTAATTTCACCTTTAAGCATTTCTATCAATTCTTTAACTATGGCCAGGCCTAAACCAGTTCCTTTATAGCCTGGGCCGGGGGTGCGGCTAAACTGCTGGAATCTGCTGAAGACCTTAGGTAAATCTTCTTTAGCTATGCCTATACCAGCATCAGAGACAGAAACCTCTATTTGATCTTTTCTATCTTTAAGTACAACATCTATCTTACCTTGTTTAGGGGTAAATTTTATGGCATTAGAAATAAGGTTATCCAGTATCTGGGCAAGTTTGTCAGGGTCAATATAGATATTAACGGCTGAATCGGGTAAGCAACACTCAAGGCTCTGGCAATTTTTATCAATCTCCGTCTTCCATTTAGCGCAAGTTTCCCGCAACATAGCGGAAAAGTCAACCAGCACTGGCTTGAATTCCACTTTACCTGCCTCTAACTTAGATATATCCAGGAGGTCATCAATGAGCCGGCCTAACCTGTCTATGTTGCTCTTCGCCATATCAAGAAATTTACGCTGATTATCATTTATAGGGCCGGTAGTGCTATTGAGCAAGAGCGTCATCGTATTTCTTATCGTAGCCAGCGGCGTGCGCAGTTCATGAGAGACAGTGCCGACAAATTTGTTCTTTAACTCATCGATTTGCTTGCGCTCGGTGATGACCGTTCGGATCGTCAGATACTTCTCAGGTTTTCCGTCTGGTCCCATGAATGGGACGATGGTCGCATCAACCCAGTAGATGGATCCATCCTTGGCCCTGCTGCATACATCGCCGCGCCAGACCTCCCCGCGGCCAATAGTCGCCCACATTTGTCTCCAGAATTCCTTGGGATGGTAGCCAGAATTAATGATGCGGTCGTCCTTCCCTAGAAGCTCCTCACGGCTGTATTTCGCGATTTGACAGAACTGATCGTTGACATAAATAATCCGACCTTGAGGGTCGGTTTCCGCCACAATGGCAATCTGATCCAGCGCCTTTTTCATCTCTTCCAGTTGTACTTCTTTAATCTCTATTTTCTCTTTGGCTTGGGTTAATAGCAAATATAGCTGGTGTTGCTTAAGGCTAAGGTTTAGGGAGTGGGTAAGGAGTTTAGAGTCAAGCTCATCCTTTAAGAGGCAGTCCATAGCTCCATTGTAAAGTGCCCCTCCTGCCAGGCCGCTTTTATCTTTATCAATAAGAACGACAATGGCAGTATTTTTTGCTTTAGCGTATACTCGGGATAGGGCTTCTAGTCCTGTGCCCTCATGGGAGGAAAGGTCTAAAAGGATAATATCAATCCCGCCTTTAGCCAGGCGCTCAAGGCCAAGAGAGAGCTCTTCTATATACTCTAAATCAAACCTCTGTTTATGCTTCTTTTCTGCTTCAGCGAAGAGTTTCTTGAGTTGGCGGGTAAAGCCAAGGTCTGGTTCAATGACAAGAACTTTAAGGGGTTTTTCTTCCATCGTCTTCTCCATTTAGAGAATCAAAAAATTATCTTTACCGTAACAATGCCGGTAGCTACTGAGAATTCCACGGACCTGCCAATGGCAGGCAGGCCTGCCGATTGAGTTTCCAATCCCCTTAAAACGTTTGACATACCTGCCTTCCTGTGATATCTTTATTTTGTGAGGTAAAAAAAATGAAAACTGTTTCTTACGCAAAACTCCAAGAACATTATGCCAGCGATTATATTGCCAGAAAAGGCGATAAAATTTTTATGCATGCAAAAAGCTATACGCAGCTGATGAAGAAACTCGCCCGAAAACATATTAACAGGACAGCGCTCACTATCGGTTTTGTCCCGCCTAAAGAAACTATCTGCATTTATGCGTTCTGAATTTCCTTTAAACCAAAAACACACGCGATTAGGAATTATTCCGGACCCGGTCATTCCTATCCCGGTTTTAACGAAATGCGGATACCAAAAATTCGATTTCCTTGTAGACACAGGCGCTGATTGCAGCATCATGCCGGAATCTGTAGCCCAAGATTTAGGTATTGATGTCGGCTCCTTGCCTAAAATGCATTTCAGCGGTATCGAAGGAGGCACGATAAACGGATACATCGCTAAAATAACGGTCAAAATAACTGCTACGCCTATAAAAATTACCTGCGCGCTCTCAACCAACAAAAAGAGCCCATTTATTCTCGGAAGAAAAGATGTATTTTCCAAATTCAACATTGTATTTGATAACAAAAATAAAAATATAAAATTCATCAGCATCTAATCTTCTATCCGTGTTCCTTTAATTTCGCCTCCAACTCCGCGATTCTTTCCTTCAACTCTGTAAAACGTTTGACACTACCTTCTCGTTTACGATGTACTAAGTACGATGTACGAAATTAAAAAATTATCTTCACCGTAACAATGCCGGTAGCTACCGAGAATTCCACGGACCGGCCGATGGAGCCGCCAACAGATTCTCCGATTAGTTTTATACCCTCTTCTTTTAACTTCTTTCTAGCGCTTAAAATATTCTCCCTGCCGATATCCGAGCTGGAAAGGCCGAACATATTTGCCCCGCCCGCAAGCTTGGCTTCAATATCAATTCTCTCCGCGCCAAGTGATCGCATCTTTTCTAAGGCTAAATCTATGGCAGTGTCTACGTATTTAGCGTCTTCCCCCTCACCGTGAGG